>Ga0307516_10003259_pt1 | contig 21043 bp, 23 predicted proteins | sample 19_EM_MG_FD_203310 | JGI IMG/M metagenome (GOLD analysis project Ga0307516, IMG submission 203310) | Populus trichocarpa ectomycorrhiza microbial communities from riparian zone in the Pacific Northwest, United States - 19_EM | ecosystem: Host-associated > Plants > Roots > Unclassified | place...
ACAACTTGAACTTTTTTTTTTGGACAAGTGATAATATTGTGTAGCAACTGGTTCGACTAGTCTAGTTCTACACAAATACTAAATCGAACGCCTTGTGGGCGCCCGGTCCGAGGAAAAATGCTCTTACGCACTGCCCGGGTGTGTGGGACTCCGTAACGCTCACTGGTGACCGGTGACCGGTGATCCCGTTTCAAGTAGGGGACCTGGTAGACAACTTGAACTTGCCAAGGGCAAATTTGAACTCGAACTGCACCGCTTGACTGCGCTTCTCGGCCTAAAAAAGCTCAGTCGTCAATCTTCCCACGAACTAAGACTCTCCCAGAACCCTTGTCAAGCAAGGGAATCCAACATCCCGTACCTACTCTGCTCATGACTGCGGTAGATCCTGCCGCGACCAAAGACTATGTCTCATTTCTCTTCGCACAGGAGGAGCCGCGTCCACCAATTACATGGAGCAATTGGTCGTCAGAAGTATACTGGGAACGTGTAGTCGTGATGATCATCATGCCATTATGCACCTTTGTCGCGGCATATTATACCCCACTATGTGCCAACACTGCCATTTGGATGATGGTCTACTACGTCGTGTCTGGATTGAGTAAGTGCTCTAGCTTGGACTCCACTGAACGACGTTTTGAATATTGAGCAGGTATTACTGCTGGATACCACCGGTTATGGGCACACCGCTCCTACAATGCGTCAAGAACTCTGGAATATTGTCTTGCTGTCTTTTCTGCTGGTGCATTCCAGGGTTCCATTATCTGGTGGGTTCGTGGCCATCGTGCACACCACCGCTATACAGACACAGACCTTGACCCGTATAATGCTCGCCGAGGATTTTTCTGGTCACATATCGGTTGGATTTTCATTAAACCGAGGCGGTCACAAGGCAAAGTGGATATAAGCGATCTCAAAAGAAATGATATCGTGATATGGCAACTGCGAAACTACCCATGGCTTGTTTTAGCCATGGTAATAGCCCTACCGACTCTTGTCGCAGGAGTCGGTTGGGGTGACTGGAAAGGTGGATGTGTTTATGCTGGTTTTCTCAAGGTCATTATTACCCATCATGTGAGTAATCTTTTGCATTAATCACGCAATGTTAATGGACACCGAGATAGACCACTTTCTTCGTCAATTCTCTGGCACATTGGCTTGGCGAAACTCCGTTTGATGACAGAATTACGGCACGAGAGCATTTTTTCACTGCACTTCTTACCCTTGGTGAAGGGTATCATAATTTTCACCATGAGTTCCCAATGGACTACCGAAATGCCATTAAGTGGTATCAGTACGACCCCACGAAATGGCTCATTTGGCTGTGCTCGAAAGTTGGTTTGGCAAGTCACCTAAAGGTTGGTCTCCTGCTGCCCTTGACAAAGCACGATCTAATTTGTGTCCAGACATTTCCGCAGAATGAAATCAACAAGGGTCGGTTAACAATGGAACTCAAGCGCCTGCGTAAAAAGCAGGAGAAACTGGTTTGGCCGCCAGACCTCCTACCAGTAGTCGACTGGAAATCATGCAAGTGCTCTCACAGCCATCCCTTGTCTTATGTGTTAAATTTCCTTTGTGTAGATCAATCTCAGGCGGCATTACGCCCACTCCTGTGCATCGGTGGATTCATTCATGACGTGGAATGTTTCATGGATGAACACCCCGGGGGCGAGGCCCTTCTGCGCAGCCATATTGGCAAGGACGCGACAGCGGCGTTTTTCGGAGGCGTTTATAGTCACAGCAATGCAGCCCACAATGTCCGTTTCAGCTTCCCCTTGTTGCATATGCTGATGTGTACCCCTTTTCCCAGCTACTTGCGATGAAACGCGTGGGCATTCTGCGCGGTGGCGTGCCTCACGTCTCAGAGGAGAAATATATCCCGCCCAGTCAATTATTGCGAGTGGCTCACATGAAGGAACTTTCCAATCAAGACGTCTATTAACTTATAGTGCTCTATTAGACCTGCTGATGACTCGATCATCAGGCTCCTTTTCACCCGCTATCTAAGCTCACTAGGATATCGTTTCACACTCGAAGCAGCAGATGGGAAGGAACCTGGATGCTGCCTTTTCATTTATTTTTGTTTTTGTCGTGCGGCTTCTTCCCATGCCACTGACTATTATTCATTATGCAAACACACTAGTCTAGAAATATTTGACTTGTCTCATACCTGAGTCCTTTCAGCGCTTTGAAACGTCACTTCTGCTTTGACCTTACATTACTGTACTTAGTTGCCTGGCGCAGTAGTATGCATTGTCAGTATCAGCAATATCAGTTCTTAGTTCTCTCCGCCGCATTGAGTCATCCGGGGTCTCGTTGAATCTCGCCACCCAATGCTGAGCGCCGAGCACCCTATGTAGGCTGTCTGCCTGCGGTTGTTCCCAGACATCTGGACTTCCTTTCTATAGCTCGTGCCCCGGCTCTCGACTTGACATGTTCAAGACATCCAGTGGCCATGCTAAAAACCCTGAAGCTGAATTTTGCTATCATAGATTCGGTGCCTTCATGGATCATCTATCATGCTGGACTCTGGTCCCAACTCAGGCATTGACCAAGCTTTCACTTTCCGGCAGAGTCATTCTCGCTTCAGCCAGACAGCCTTTAAATTACTTCCCATCTTTTATGTCGCTCGAAGTGCTCCATGTCACAAGACAAGACAAGGCCAATCATCTCGAGTAAATCAACTACACTTCCTCACCTTATGGTGTCTCGCTGTATGTCACATTGAACGGATTTAGGTGCAAATTCGCCAATGTCCGCCAGCTATCCTTTTCTTGTCCTGGGAACTGGGAGCCCCAAAGTGATGATGCCATGTGTCTGCGAGGCATTCCCGGTGTGCATCATGTGGAACTGGATATGGAGAGTTGGCCTTACCTTTTCGGTCCTCCGCCGATCCAATTCGAACTTGGCCCTAATTCTCATTCTCATATGTGGTATCCTATGGATCTCTGGACTGAACTGAAGAGCTTGACTTTCCATGGGCTACACTCTAAATGGCTGAAGCATGATCAGCTCGTGGCTTGGCTAGCTACTTGTCCATCGACGAGCATCAAGTCTACAGCAATAGTAAAAGGGTACTGTCATGGTCAGGTTGTTCGATGCATTGACCGACATTCTGTTCTGCTGTATGAACATTTGAAAGAGAATGTATTTTGCAGTTGGATAATTTTTCGTTAATGGACTCTTCTATGCCAGGGGATTTTTCTTCAAGAGTGGTAACCGTAAGTTCATTCTGTATAGCAACTCAACGCGTTTGGATTTAGCCTTCACAGGGGCTAACAAGGCTTCTGGACGAGATCGCCGCAGCCTTCTTAGTTGGAGATGTCTGTGCATATTAGTGTGGTAGTTCTCGTTCTTGTGACACGGTGGCAGTTTCAAAATCCTTGTCGGACTTCTCTCAAGCTTCAAAGCTTCAAGCCCCATCCATTTGCTTTACAACCTATGTGCATTTGTATCTGCGGCTCTCCCGGTTCATGTCTGTGTTTGCAGCCCGTTTCCTGTTCATAGCACTGCCTCCCGTATGTGTCCCGTTCCCTCGAGTGCCTCAACTCATTACATAAAATACCATGATGTACAAATACATTACAAACAGCTGGCCTTATGGCACCACACCTTAGTAGTGTTTCTGCTGCTTGTAAGATTTAGAACACACTCTCCTTAAGTACTACTGCTACTGTCGTTGGGCGAATTTCCACTGTTCAGTAGTAACTTGTGTGCGACAGTTCAGCTTCATAGACAGTCTGGTTACTAGATGTGGGCCTGTGCAAGCCTACTCGCGCTTACTAAGCTTACCTTCTCCTGTCTCGAGCCCGCACTGGCAGCGGCCATGAACGGCTCCTTGCACGTCTATCCATCTGTGATATGAATCGAACGTCTAGCTTGCACACCGGGTGCCTGAACGCAAATGAGCGACTTCTCCCTAACCCCCTTCTACGACATTTCGTATCTATCTTCGTCTGTCGAAACCATCAAGGATTCTGTAGAGGATAGCTCATCAGTGACTTTCCATGACCTCCTTGACGCGTACGACGCCTTCGCAGACAGGCTCGGGTCGCAAGATGAGTTTCTCGTTCTGCAGGATCACGACGCGCGCTTCCCAGCGTTCAAGTGTATTATCCTTTACAAGCCTGCTTTTCTGCAGGCGCTCCGTCGCGACATCGGACTGGCGCATGCCGACCCCTCCATTGATGTGCGCGCTCCACCTTACGAGGACTTCTTCCCCGATGCTATTTTGGCGGACAGGCGGGCAGATCCAATCCAGCGTGCAAGAGACTCGTTTCTATGCCACTACGCACTATGTGCGTTGGCATCCATATTCAAATATCCCGCCTTGCTCTCGTTTTTCACCTGTAGGTGTCCCGTTAATTCGGCTGAGAGATGGGTCTGATGAACGATAGACGCGGAACTCGCTGAACTGTTCAATGACGTTCTGGACATATCTCTTGCAAGGACTCTACCCGTGTTCAACGGTCCGGAGATATATACTTTGTCTTTGTCCATCTTGCGCTCTCAATGTCTACCTTTGGCTGTCATCAGTCCACATCGAGTTGATCTGGTAAAAGTCCTGGAGAATTGTCTGCAGGCCCCAGAACGGCCCGTTGCCATGATAGTGGACGGTCTTGAGGTATGTATATCTATTCGCCCAGTCAATTCTCTCTGTTGATCTTTCCATAGACTGTGATACATTTACTTGACCATTATACCAAGGACCTTTTTGGGACAGTGGCGGAGCTGCTGCCATCCGTTCTAAACCATCTGCTTCTCGAATCGACTAATATACGCCTTCTCGCATCTGTTGTTTTGATTAAATTGGCGGCGTTGCTGATCAAAGAACCCGAAGGCATTTCCAAAGAAGATCGAGGCACTGCGTCCACACACATTTTCGATTTTCTCCATGGGCAAGCCTTTCTCTCCAAGAAGCAAGATGACGGAAAAACGTTCATCCAAGCCGTGCAAGTCGCATTAAAGATCGATGTGCAGGCGTCTTCCGGGAACAATTCAATATGGATGGTCTCGGTCCTCGCGTCTTTGGTAGTGCTTTGTGGTCCTTCCATATTCTCTGAGCGTTATACTCTGCAATATGTCCTTGATGCTTTGGAAAACCTCTTGGTGCATAGGGATGCCGTCGTGCGTGCTTTGCACACTTGTGTTTGGAGGTGTCTCGTTTGGGTTTATGCTCAGATGCTAGCCAACCCCGATGATCTCAACTCGAGCGTGGTAGACCTGGCTTTATGCGCTGTAAAACAGGAACTCGGCCGAGGGATGGGCATTGTTGTGGCGAGCGTGCTCTTGTGCGGGCGTGACCCAAGCATTTCCACCACACATCCCAGAGAGGACATACGGCTGAAACATGTTTTGTCGATCATCCAATGTATGGTTCAAAGTGAGTGCGCGCAGATGAAGAGGGATGGTGTCGCACTTCTCCGGGCGATCACAGCTACAAAATCAAGTGTAGGCGACTGCGGTTCGTCCAAGGGTCTCGCCGACATACTTCCCGTGATTCTGTTTGATAGTACCGCCACGAGTGCACAGTGGTGCGAGTTACCCACCATTATACGCGGGATTCCTCGCTTTACAGTCGACGATATTTTCCCGTTCACCGAGACGCAAGTTAGCGTTTATTTCGAAGCTTTGTTCGATGGGTGGTGTCAATGCATGCCTCGGTCACCATCCGAGCACCTCGGCGTGAGTCTGTTGTGTCTTACTTTATGCCGTACTCATACCTTCTCAAAGACCGCTCTGGTAGACATCTGGCGATCGTTGCTTTATGCGCTGGCGCAGAATCATACGAACGTGCGGGAAGCGTTCAATCACGCTGCTACATCTCTTACGTGCTGTTTGCTGTCACCGTCACATGATCCCGATGAAGAATCAAACCAGGAATCTCGGAGAGTAATAGACCAATACCGGCTTATTGCCGTCGAACGTCTCTGGTCGGCAATGAAAGACGCTGCGGCTACTTCGCGCTTCCCAGAAGCTGCACACCTGATTCTATCTGCTGTCTTGAAGCATGGGTTCAAGTTCCTTGACCCCGAAGTTCGGTGCATATGGAATACACTATGTGTAGATTTGGTGACTTTTACTTCGGCTTCTGTCCAAGGTGGGATGCCTACCCCTCCAGAATCGCTGATCACGGTCACGAAAAACCGAGAACTGTGGGCGTCGGTTGCCGAATCCCTGTCCCGTGGCACTTGTAACCTGCCCTGGAAGGTTGCCGTCGACTTTCTCTGCATTCCCGTCCGGTAAGGGCATTCTCTACATTTCGTCACCCCCGTTAATTGTTGTAGAACGTGGGTATTGTCGGAGTCAGAACTTGGTATTTGGGGATCATTGCTCCAGTGTGCGAAGGCATCGTCAAAGGACTGGAATAGTGTTGTTGAGGGAATCGCCGATCGACTAGTGGAACAGGATACTTGGGGATGGTAATAACATGTTGACAACATTTGTTGTTTGGATACTGATACAGTTGTCCCAGGGGGTCTGTTATTCAACTGTTCACTGTCATCTTGTCCACCTTCAAGGAGACCAAGAAATTACCGCCCAATGCTGTCTTGCGTGCCATTGACAATGTGTTGACCTGTGGTTACGGCCAAGGTCCGACTATGACTGGGACTCTGAATCACGTCCTTTGCTTTTTCGTCGCTCTTCGTGACCACATAATTGTGTCTGCCCCAGAGGATGTGATGAAGATATTGGTAGAACTTCGTACTAGTCTTAACCTGTGGATCGGGGACGAGATGGAAGTGATGACTGTCGACGCTTTCAATTCCGTGGTTTGTCGTTCGTATAAGGGATGTGATATCTTACTAAACGAAACGTCCAGGTAATTTTACTATACTGCGACACGCTCAAAGTCCTCGAAAAGCTTCCCTTGTCTCAAGGAGCTCTAGATAACATAGAATCGTTCCTCGCTTCCGGTTTTTCACGCATACCGGTCCCAGCTATTGCGCCGTTCGCTTTTGAAAGGTTCTGGCGAGCAACGTACTATGGCCAAACTCAATTTTATGATTCTCTTCCGCCAAGAATCAAGGTTTGCTTGAGTTGTTTCGTGGATGCCTTTGGGGGAGACCTAGCTCATGGACTGGCCATTTCTGCGGATTCACAATCTCAATCACAAGTTTTATTGGGTCCTGTAACAATGATTGACAAAGGCGTCCACAACCCTTCATGTGGACCTAGTCTGGTGAACCAGTCTTCCTTCTCATATCATGCCGGGGAATTACACGACGCACGGTTTGTGGTTGATACAGCAGTGGTGGAAGAGGTCATTCCTTTGGTTGTGGACACTACGTTTATCCTTCCGAGCGATGCAAGCCAAGATGAACCCTTCGACGACGAGATTGATAACTGCCATCAATTACTCTCAGCGTCTATTCTCCATTACGTTCCAGTTGCTCTGCCATCTTCGAGATTAGACTGTAAAAGAGCACGGACACCCGAAGGTAACACTGTTCTAATTCGCAAATATCAGTATTCACTCACTTTTATAGACAACAGTCCCCGGAAACGTGGTCACATCTCTCCCAAGATACCCATGAACTTTCGTAAAACTGTGTCTGAGCCGGTCAGCCGTAGAAACACTCCCTTGACCACCGTTCGCCTTTACTCAGTCCCTGTCCCGAAAAAGCGGATAGTATTTGATTGCGTTGAAGTCCCGACACTTCGCAGTATTCTGGAGAGAGAGAAAACACTGCAGTCGCAGAATGCCCTACGATCAGTGGTTAGGTTTTCACCGTTTTACCAAGCGCCACCTGTAGTCAGGACTGGTTCCACGGCTAGAGTACCTTCTTCGCCACTGCCACCGTCTGTGCGCTCTGAAGTTGAGGACGATGAAGATGATTGCCATGATCCTCGCGGGCTTGAAAGAACCTCCTCCGGTGCGCCTTGTATATTTCCAGGGCCCTTTCTATTGCTTATAATCATCGTTGTACAGAGATTGTGGTCGATGAATCGTTGGCCCAAGCTTATCCAAGTTCCCCACCGAGGGATCAAGGACCAACCGTTCAGGGTAAAGCTAATACCATTTCTGCTCACCTACTGGCACTAACATGTACAGATTCTGATGTGCATGATCGTACGACCCTGCAGATCCGAGCGCAAACGGAAGTCCCTCTCCCAGGGCCAAGTCGTGTGCCGTTACGGAGGTCAAAGACCGCATCTGCCAGACTTGGCGCACTGCAGGACGCTTATACGGCGGTGACGGATGGTGCATCCCAGATTTCTGTGACGGACTTGGTCAAGGCAACGACACTCGTCCATCAGATTGGTGCAGCGTTGGACGAGCAGATCAGCAAGAGATTTGGGAAACCAACTTAGTAGCTTCTTTCTTGGTCAAAAGCTTTGTAATAGCCGTATAATTCTTTTCAAATCATTAAACTACTCGGAAGGCATCAATGTAATAGATCTATGCAAGTTGGATTGAATGGCGGGACTGATGGAGAAATGGTATACAAATTACAATCTGATATATGCAATGCTTTCAGTGTACAGTGGATGTCAATCATGATCCCAAATCGAAGGAAAATACGAAAGTACGTTTTTAAACAGCGACGAAGCGCTGCTGACGACGCGCAACGAGCTCCCTTGATGGGCTTGAAGGCGCGCCGTCACTGGACGGGTGATGATCGAAGTCGAAGTGACGCCGAGGAGCGGGGGAAGCCAAGTGCCGAGGGGAAACTTGACCAATGTGTGGGTCGTCGTCTGAGCTTGGAAGTTCGGCTCTACACTCTGCAGCCAGGACAATGGAGTCGTCTGGAGTAAAAATTAGCTGAGGAGCCCACGGATAGTACCCGTAGCTACGTACCACTTCCTGCTATGACGATGTCGTCAAATGTCTTTAGCGAATGATACGAAAGGGTAGATTCGGACAATTCAGCATCTTCCAAACGCTTCACTCGCTTCGCTCTCAGTCGTGGAAGGCTATCGCCTTCCGAGTCGCATAGCTTGGGTAGCGATGTGGTGCGGTACAGACGAGGCCCGGTCTGCGATGGAGCAGCGTCTTCAGCACTGGCACGCCTCTGGAGCTGCCACTGACGACGCACATCAACTAGCGGAGGAACCACGACAGCGTCAAAGACAAGGCGTTGCCGTTTGCGCTTCCTGGAGACAGGACTCCCTTGTGACAAAGATTCGTTGGGGTGCGTAGCGGCGTCCCGACGTGCTCTCATCCTTCCAACGGGGGTGAAGAGACAAGCTGCCACGGCCAGTTCCTCATCCACATCACTATCGTGCGAAGACGGGAAAGCGATGGACGACCGAATGAACGTTGCAGGCAGGGGTGCGGTACGACCCCGTTTGTGCGCACCTTCGTATGACGAGTCCTCCAACATCTGTCGCTTGCCGAGGACAGAAGCGGGCGGTCCATGATGGAGAATTGGTCCCGGACTTGACTTGGAGGATATCCGCTCCATGACGGATAGAATTGGCTGGGGCGGGAGGTTTTCCTTGTCTTGTAGTTTGGCTCTCTTGCTTGGGGACACACTTGAGGCGACCTTGGAACATGGGGTCCGCTTGGGAGTGCAGGGAGTGCTCGGGGGGATCGGAAGTGTCCCAGTGGGCGCACGAAGAACAAGCGATTGGTACGACTCCGGAGTCATAACGGGCTTTTGAGGACGAGGAGGTGTTGTAGCGCGAGGTGGTACCTTGGTAGGAGTAGATGGCCCTGCGCAGGGTTCCACAGGACGAAGAGGACCCGAAGACTGGACGTCTGACTCTTCCGGATGCTTCGGAGGCGTGAAAGACGCGGGTCCGAGTCTCCCAATGATGGGCGACGTGTCCTGGTGTTCCGAATGAGCCTCCGTGTATATTGATTCAGCGTCTGACTCGTTTGGCAATGTCACTGAGCTGTGGCGAGGCGTCTCGGGCACGCTGTCATCGTCAGACGCGCACACCGTCGAATCCGATGGCAGTTCAGACAGTTCACTAGATAACTCTTCGCTCGCGACATCATCCGCCAACAAGTCGCAGTAGCGAAGGCACACACGGATATCTTCAGGCCAGCCATTTTCAAACTCGTTACGGTCCGCGAATGCAGCGGTCCAGAAATCTGTGAATGTCTCCTTGGCAACCGATGGAGCATCACCCCGGCCACAAATGACCGATCTCAAGAGAGGCGACAAGGTGGTGAGAACGTTGATATCGCCAGGAAGTTCCTTAAGGCACAACAGAGCGGTTTGGTACAGGGGCAAGACATCGAAGGTGTACTCGTCTTCCGAGAAAACGCGGTATGCGTCCGACATCCATATACTTGCACCCTCCTGGACCATTTGTAAAAGTTCCAACCGCAGGCCGGGGGGACACGTGTCGACGATCCGGATAAGGGTGGCGATCAACCATGTGGACGGTTTCAAATTGCGAGGCTCTGGGGGATAAGTAGAGAGCAGCATGTCATTGACAAACTCGAAGAGATTGGATGGGATCTGTCTTGCATCCGCCATTTCGCACTGGGTAAGGAGGAGGTCGGCGACGCGTGTGAAGGAGGAAAACACTGGACAGGGCGTGCGCGCCACAAGTTCTGCGACGCGGTCCAGGAAGGACATCGAGTCCATTCCGCTGTCTCTTGCTTGGTCCATGGCATGTCGGAGGAAGTCGTTCCATATACTGAAATCTTCGTTGTTGAGTTCCCAAGCATTGGATTTACTGGTGGTCGTCAGTGAGCAACAGCGCGCTGTCAAGACGGTCAAACCACCCACTCGAATGGAACGCCCAGGAGCACGACGGCGCCCTCCCATGTGCCTTCTGCATCCGCCTTCCACTTCTCAACGAAACAGCGCCAGACAAGGCTTTGAACACCTGCTTCATATGGCATCAGTGTAAAGGAGCGTGCCCTCCGTATCCAGAACTTGACTAATTCGTCGATATCGCAAACGAGCAGAGTCTCAGCGCAGAGATACGCCCAATGTGTTCTGGCATCATTGGTGTCATCTAGTTCGGTGAGACGCTCCTCATCCTCCATCAAGCCCTCAAGAATCTTGGTACTACCGGCGTGGAGGAGGTCATTGGGGAAAACACTTCGCATGATTCCCCAGAGTTCATTGACCATCTTGAGCTTGATGGAGACGTTAGAACACTGCTGCTGAGACCGCCGGATACGGCCAATAGGGCTCAGCGACGATGGCGAAAGCACACCTGCCGGGGAACTTGGAACGAAGTTATATGTCTGGTTGCAGAGAATATCGGCCAGCAGGCCAGCGGACCGAGCACCGAAGGCAACTATGCCGTCATGGTCATCTGATTCTGATGCAATGGTAAGTGAAAGAGAGGGAAACGACAGAAAGGAATGCATACCTTGTAAGAAGGCCACGTTGGCCTTCATGAGACCTTGCCACATTCCTGTGATCTCGCTCTGTGCAAAGGTTAGCAGAAATCCCCGTAGGCTCAGAGCTACTTACAGGAAGGTCATAGGACTCTGGCATTCGCAGAGACTCAAGTGCCATGTTCCAAACCTCGATCAATTCATCAAACACCCAGTCTCGCGATAACTCCTCCCGAGTGAGCGAACGAATATCGGTGAACTGTGGGCACTCCTCGAATATTGGCCTGACCACACTCGACAGCCCGCCATACTCGGCGGTAAGCAAACCAGGACTGGAAGAGAAAAGGGAATGCGGCAGCAGCTTGTTCGACGTCCACTGGTCGCCGGAATTCTCGAAGCTGACCAAGATCCTTGCCATCTCCATTCCGTCCTCGCACGCCTGGCCGCCTTTGTGGATCATGCTCTTGACGAGCTGAAGGGCTTTCCTCAGGCAATCGTCGTCGTCGTATTCGTCAGAAATGAGCGCGGCAACGGTCGAGACACCAACTCCCATCTCGACCACCGACCTGACGAGCTTCCAGAAGTTTTCGCGTGCGAGCTGGGTGTCCTCGTCCTGCACGGATGCCCCGGGTTCGTCTTGCTCAGAGCTAGGTTTCAAAGGAGGTCGGACGTATGCCCACGTGATGCATCTCCACAGAAGACACCCGACAGCCCGAACGGAGCTCTTCTTGTTCCGTATTGCGAGTGTCAGCAGTGCAGAGACGATGCGAGTCAGTCGGATGTCTGTGCAGAGTCTGGGTCCGAGGAGGACGATGAATGACGCGAGAACGCTAAGTGCCCACACAGGACCATGTGCGACATGGGAGGGATCGACCGTGTTCAAGGTTGTGCGTAGAGTCCGAACGATGTAAGGATCGGCTTTTGGCTTATTGGGAGATTTGGCGAGACGTAGAGGGGAAGTGTCGGGTGTTGTCAAGAATGTGGCGATCATGTCGGAGATACGGGTTTGCAGGGGGGATTGAGGTAGAGTGATGAAACCAAGGACGAATCCTCCGAGAGCATGACATGCTTGCACTCGTAATATGACTGTAGGTGCAAGAAGGTTTGACAGTATCGAAGGAATAAGCTCAGCAAAGACGGGAATGAAAGTGGTGGGTTGATATAATGATAGGTCATGGATAGCCTGTCGACCGGAATTTAGCCACGATATTGTGAAGCAGGAACGGCTTACCTTGAGACCGTCGCAAGCGGACCCCTTCTTCCCCTCCTTGCCAAGCTCTCCCTCCATACCGCGACGCAAGGCAAAAGCGATTCTGTCCCGCGCAGGCAACAGGACTTCTTCAGGTAAACGCTGGACTTGCAGAAGCCATATTGACAGCGCGCATGTCTTGCGTGCGTTTGGAGTGGGTAATGTCTCGGCCATGGGAATAGCGAGGACTTGCGTTAGCATGTCACGCAACTGCACCTCTGAGAGAATTCAGCACCCCAATGCATTGGAGAAGAAAGACTCTCACCGGTGAACAACTGGTAGACAGCAGGCAAGGTGAATATGATGCTAAGAAGCCGAAGGACGACGTGTGTCACGGTGCACAGGTCCCGAGCATTCTTGACCTGGGCGGCTGACATTCCCATTTTCTTCTTCTTTTTCGGGCTTTTCCTCGGAGAAGGCAGGAGTGAACGAGGTTCTTCCATGTCGCATTCCTGGGTGTACTCGGGGGCAGGAGGCTCGTCCTCTTGTATCATGACGACCTCCGGTTCTTGTAGTGCCCTTCCAAGGTCTCGAATGACAGCGTCCACGACTGCGGGTGTGTTTTTGCGTAGTGGCTGAAAGAGAGGCCACGACGCATCGCCGTCTGTCGAGTCTGTGACGGCAGCTCGTATTCGGGCATGAAGGATAGAATAAGCCTCGATGAGATTGCGAAGGGAAGACTGTGGGTTTGTTATCTGTGTGACTGGCCATGCGAGGTATGTCAAGTCGGCCAAAGGGTCCTCCGGCTCTGGTGTAACCTCTCTGGTATCCTCCTCGGGAACTGGAAGGAAAGTCTGCGAGGCCTTCTTCAGGATGGATCTGGCTGGATACTCCAGGTGCCTGGGAAGTGGGACAGTGCCCTTGGGGCTGTTAGAGATGAGGAAGTACTGGTTCTGCTGAGACCAAGCGACGCGCGAGCCTGGTAGCCTGATGTCGCGGTCGCGGTGCGATGTGCCTGGAGGAGTGGGCAAGCTCATGGCCATCGACAGCAAAACACTGGGGCGGCGGCGGCGGCGGCGGCGGCGACAGATATATTCCTGGTCGTCGTCGTTGGTGGTCAACTGCAAATCGACTCGCTTGCATTGAATTTAAAGGACCAAATAATTAAACGCGTCGATTTACGCGTAGTTTATGCTTGTTTGGTCTTATCAGTCACGTGAGCGCGACGCGTCACATGTCACCGACCGATGAACAGACATTACGCAGAGGCACTATGTAGTACATCTGCAAAACTACGCGAGAAAACTGAAAAGGATGTCAACTTCTGTTCGGAAGCGACTGGAGTAAATCATGCTATGAGACTCGCTTGGCTAATGAGATGGCACAGCTGTTAAGCAGCCTTTCCGCTTGCTGCTGGGTGTACTGAAAGCAACAGCTGCACAGCAAGATGAAACAAGAGATGCAGTAAAGCCGAAGGAAGTAAAACGTTGGAGAAAGTCTTACATGGCACAAGAATCCTGATTACAGAAAACCGTCAGCCTCGCATAACTTGTGGGAGAATAACAGTTCTACTCACCAGAAGGAATGTCAACCCCAAGGAGTTTTAAGGGGTCTACTTAGTGAAACGATCAAGGCGGTTAGTGCGATAGTCTCCCCTAGGCAGACCAAAGACGCAATCGTTTCTGTTCCTCAATCACAGAACACAGCGATAATAAAGGGGTCACAGACCTGAAGATGTCCATCGTCGACCTCGACGGACTATCGGGCGTGAATCGAGCCGACGACTACGGCGTCGACCAGCCATATGGACCGGGTCCACCTTCGGGCCAACTCGTAGAACCTGATCACAGCCTGACCATGAGGATGAGATATGAGCGCTTACACCAGAACTGAAGTGCAAATACCGATGCAGAGAACACAGCAAGCAGGTGATTCCATACAACCTGGACCGAGAGACACGGCACACCTGGGCGTAATCATTCCATGTCACCAGCCACGTCTGGCAGCCTCACCACGTTCTGCCCGTGATTGGTCAGTGGAATCGTACCACCAACGCTTACACAGATCATCGATGCCATCCCCCACCACTGCAACGGTCAGTAGGAGATGAAAGCTACAGTAACGCTCCCGGCACGAATCGGGGGAGGTCTCGACTCTCGAGGTGACCCTGTGCAAAAAAAAGTTCCGGCCGGCTGAATGGCAGTGGCACTAATCTTAGGCGGACCTTCTATTAGCCGGTGTCAGGAGAGTACAAATACTCGACAGCCAGCAAAGAGAGTCCTCTGTCCTTCCACCACCAGCCTACTACGAGCGATGATGTTCTCAAAGTCCCTTATGACCTCCCTTTTCGCCCTCATGACCTTCCTGGCACTGGTCATGCCCATGCCGCTAGACGTCTACGTGCCTCCCGTGCTCACTCCCAACGCAAACACGGTCTGGGTCGTCGGTCAGTACTACGACGTCACTTGGTAAGTCTTGCTACCTCGCCAATCAAGGACGATCGTTCTTACGTCCGACTTCCAGGGACACCACCAACCCTCCCGCCCAAATCACCAACACCAAGGGAAAGATCTATCTGGTCGTCAACGGACTCATCGATTTCAGTAATTCGTCTTCCATTATACCTAGTTCCCCCCTCTCAAATATGTTATCTAGACCATACATTGGCTACTGGGTTCAATATCCTCGATGGCTCCGTGAACGTCCAAGCACCAAACATGCCGACTGGCAAGTACGCCATTGTCTGTAAGTTCCCTTCTAACATTTTCCTGCTTCATATGTTGACACCGAGCCTAGTGTTTGGTGACTCGGGGAACAACAGCCAAGACTTCATTATCACGCAGTAAATTGCGCTTCCCCGGATTCCTTTGCGGATTGTGATGAATATTAGTGATCCACCATCAGTAACTGGATATTATCGGTGCTTTCTTTGACACTCACGTTACCTGCGAACTTTTTTTTTTTTTTTTTTTGCATTAGCTGTACACGAGATACTTTAGTGGACGATCTGCCTATCATAGCTTTCGTTTTAATCAAGGACTAGTAGTACAATGCCAAGCGGACAATGTATCACCGCGTTTACTACTTTTGTACAACACGAGGACCGTCGGTGTCGTAATAGTAGCGGTATCTTCGTACTTACCAGAATTTCATGCTTGAATGAAATTCGAAATCACGTATGCGATTCAACGAATCTCCCGAGTGCCTTCTGATACATCCTTGAGCAGGCAAGTAGCCACTGAATCGTTCAATGATAGTAGCAGTAAGGAGAGAGCGAATTCTAAACTTCTATACCGCTACCGCTACTTGCAAGCAAAAAGAAGTGCAAAGACGCGATGCCATAAGGCCGTAGGAGTTACGCGTATTTGGACAACTGGTCTTGTCTCGGAGGAACGAACCATTTCAAGCGACACAAGAGATGGGAAGTGAAGGCTATTTGGGTGAAGCGAGAACGACTCTGTCTTCCCGGAAAGTGAAAGCTTGGTCAATGTCTGAGTTCGGATCAACCTCCAGCATAATGGATAATCAATGGAGGAGTCCGCACGGAAATTCATCTTCAAAGTGTTCAATATGGCCACTGGGTCGAGAATGTCGCGGATGGTCATGAATTTGTTGAGCTCGAGATGTTCAAGAGCCGGGGCACGAGCTATAGAATGGAAGCCCAGACGTCCAACATCACAAAGTGAAGAAATGGTGACGCTTTTGAGACAAGGAAAATGCAAGTGATTAATCCTGTCGGCAATGAAATCTATGAGAGGCTCTTGACCAACTTCTTCCGGATTAAGGAAGAAGAAATTACCACCGACAGTGATCAACAGGCTACGCCAGCGATGTGCACAAGCCGTAGCGATGTCCAAGCCTGGGATAAGTGCAAGATGCTTCGGTGGAGAGATGGTGCACATTCAATGACAATGTCAAGGAGGGTTCCACGGCTCCTCTCCAGATAGGTGTTTATCGAAGAGATGGCGGATGCCACGTGGATGGTCGACCAGAAGTATGGAGTTTGTAGTATGACATTGCGCCAGCGCCGACATACACCAGCCAATGTCTGCTTCCGATGCTCGGGATGACCATGAGTGTGGATTTCAAGGTCCAGAGTGACCACCAGTATCTCGGTCGGAAGGCGATTGATTGCGCTTGGTCGTCGGCTTGATCGACTGAGCACATCGATCTTGGCTCGCTGCGTAGCTTGTGCGAGTTCATCCAGGACATTCGATTGGTACTGCTGTGGATGTCAGCATTGATATTCAATCACAGAGTGGACCAGTGTTCACTGTTGTGATTGGAGACGTGGCTTTTGACTTAGGTTGTACAAGCGATGTGCAAAGCAGGACACTCTGAATTGTTTGTATCGGTAGGATATATGTATGTAGCGAATTTGTGTCCTGTTTGGGAGGCGTATGTATGACATCCACGCGCGAACCGTCCACCGCCAAAACGTCCCACAATCAACCACATCACGCCCTCCGGTATCCTCACTGCATCTCAGCACCTTCATGCAGGAACCTCCACCGCACGAACCAGACTGAAGCTGTCGACTTTTTGTCAGAAACGGAAGGTGTTAGTGCAAATAACGAGGATTGCGATCTGGCAGACGGTCGTCGTGTCCCTGGCGATGATGATGGGAATCAATCAAGTGATGTCATCAGCGGTGGTGCGTCGCAAGCAGATTCAGACGACGACGACGACGATGGGCAAAACAGGGAAAGCAGTCGTTCCGAGTAAGAAGACGACGCCGACGCCGATGCGCCCGGGATATCCCAATGGGTGGACGATGAGACACTGGGTGAGGGTCCTGCTAAAGAAGACTCGGGAGTCGGAAGGGACGTATGAAGGTGGAGAAGATGTACAAGTCATCAGTGTCGTTCCGTCTATTCATCTTTTATATATAACGTCGATTGTGATGCTGTCAGTGTTCCCTCAAGAACAGTGAGACTTCATTTTGTGTTCAGACATATCGACTTTACCCCTACTAGGAGCGCTGTGAAAAGCCCAGTGGTCCCTGCCCAAGCCCAAGCACTCAACGAATCCGACGCCACCGTGTCTGAAAGCGAGGCACGCGATGACGGCGACGACTACCGTGAAGACCCACCAAACGGCCTCGCAACTGACAAAGCCAAAGGAGCCCCCGAAACGACCGCACAAACCTAGGTACATGCCACCCACCCCCTCTCCGTCATGTGCTGTGCCGTACCTACTCACTCATACCCCCACATACCCACAGAGATATCCTCCAAGCGACCCATTACCCGGCGCAGAGCCGTCGTCGAGGGCGCCATGCCTGTGAGCTCCACATTACACTATCCATACACGTTGTCTCTGACTGAATAACTAACTGCCTAGCGAACTGGGCATATACATATCTATCTGTGCATTTATCTCCTGGGGGCCTCCACTCCAGAAACCGAGAGACCCCCGGTTCACACACGCATCCGTGCATTCACACTGGACAAGTTCCGCACGCAGTCCACCCTCCTGTCCGACCTGCGCACGGGCGAGCTTGCAGAATCAAGACTTGTACAATGCCAAGCAGACAATATATCACCATGTTTACCTTTGTAGTAGCAGCATCTTTGTACCCTGCATATAATGGATTTCGGAAACGTATGTGATTCAACCAATCTCCAGAGTTCCTTCTGGTATATGCCTTGAGGTCGTTTATTACAAAGTTAATGAGCCATCTGAGTTTCCCAAGACAGCTAATTCCTCTGTTCCGTGCAGGCGTGTCTGAAATAAAAACGGAGGGAACGAATCTGTCAGCAGAGTACGTTCAACAAACGAGTGAACAGTATGGTGCGGTGGACGCCTTCCGGCGGCTAGCACAGCGCATATGTTTTAGACAAGAGATTGCAAACGGTACAAAATGTCATGGACATCGTGTCACGAGAATGAGAACTAGTACCACACTATGCCCGCCCATGACCAACGTCTCCAACTAAGAAGGCTGCGGCGATCTCGTCCAGAAGCGTTGTTAGCCCCTGTGAATGCTATATTCAAATCTGGTGAGTTGCCACTGCTTGTTATATGGAATGAACTTACCCCTCTTAACGGAGATTTCCATGGCCTAGAGAGGTTCATTGGCGAACAAAAACCATCCAACTCCAAAATACAGTTCTCTTTCAAATGTTCATACAACCGAACAGAACGGTGGTCAATCATTCGATCTAGATGGGATCCTTTTATTTTCACATGCACTTGCTGTAGACCTAATGCTCGTCGATAGACAAGCCAATCCATAAGTTGACCATGCTTCAGCCATTTAGAGTGTAGTCCATTGAAAGTCAAGCTCTTGAGTTCAGTCCAGAGATCCATAGGATACAGAATATGAGAATTAGGGCCAGGTTCGAATTGGATCGGCGGAGGACTGAAAAGGTAAGGCCAATCCTCCCCATTCAGTTCCACATGATGCACACCAGGGAATGCTTCGCAAATACGCATGGTATCACCATAGAGCGGTACGGGTACCCTCTCGGAACGAGAAAAGGATAGCTGGCGAACATTGGCGAATTTGGACCCAAATCCGCTCAACGCGACAGACAGCGAGTCGTCACGATATAAAGGAGTGTAGTTGAATTGCTCGAGATTAGGTGCAACGATTGCATCTAGGATTGGCCTTGTCTTGGTGACACGGTCCATTTCAAGCGACATAAGAGATGGGAAGTAGACGCTGTTTGGCTGCAGCGAGAACAGCGTTGCCTCCCCGGAAAGTGAAAGCTTGGTCAATGCCTGAGTTGAGACCAGACCCCAGTCTGATAGATCATCAGTGAAGGAGGCCGAGTCGAAATTCAGCTTCAGGGTTTTTAGCATGGCCATTGGAGTGGGAATGTCATAAACCATGAACTCGTCAAGCTCGAGATGTTCGAGAACCGGGGCACGAGCTACAGAAAGGAAGGCCAGATGTCCGACAGCACAAAGCGGAGAAATGGTCACACTTTTGAGAGAAGGAAAATGCAAGTGATTAATCCTGACAGCAACGAATTCCATGAGCATCTCTTCACCCTCTTCTTCCGGGTTATGGTCAACAGAATAATCAGCAGTGACCAACAGGCTACGCCAGCGATGTGCACAAGCCATAACGATGTCCAAGCCTGGGAGAAGTTCAAGCTGCTTCGGTGGAGAGAATGGTGCACATTGAATGACAATGTCAAGTAGGCTTTCACGACTCCTTTCCAGATGGGTGTTTATCGAAGAGACATCAGATGCCACATAGATGGTCGACCAGAAGCACGGAGTTTGTAGTATGACATCGCGCCAGCGCCGACATACACTAGTCAATTTCTGCTTCCGAGGCTCAGGATGACGATGGGTGTGGACGTCAAGGTCGAGGATGAACACCAATATTTCAGTCGGAAGACAACTGATTGGGCTTGGTCTTAGGCTTCGACTAAGTTCATCGACCTTGGCTCGCTGCATAGCAATGGTGGCACGGACGTCCAACAGTTGTTTGAGAAGTCCTCGTGCCTTTTCCTCCAGTAGAGTTAACTCGACTCGTGCCTGTGCAAGTTCCATGACATTCAATTGGTACTGCTATGGATGTCAGCATTAATATTCAATGACAGAATGGACCAGTGTTCACTGTTGTGATTGGAGACGTGGCTTTGCCTGAGGTTGTAAGTTACAAGCAATACCGTGGGCACAAAGCAGGACACTTTGACTGTTTTTACTGGTGCTGGATGACGAGAACAGCTGGTGCCGAAGCATGAGTTTGATTAATCTCCCAAAGCCAGATGTAACGACGATAGAGGTAGCTAATCTCTAACGCGGTCACACTAGAATCTTCTCAAGCTGAAACAATCACCTAGCAATGGTAACTGGTATTCAGGAAAAGACTGAAACTACGACAAACGAATGGTATCGACTTTATACCCTACAGCCCAGGGGCAGGCGAAGAGAGTGGTGTGGGAAGGGAAACTAAAAGTAATAAGAGAACGACAAGAGCTTGTCAATCAATGTCAAAGAGTAGTAATACGAATTGGATAATCGGAACTGGGTATCCGCTGAATAAGCATGAGATCCTTACACCAGACTATGCAAGATCATGCGATCGACCACGGACAGTCACAACTGGTCAGAGTGAACTTGGTTGGGATCTTATGGTGTCACACAACGGGAACGGAAGGACACATTCGAGACTGCCGAAGGCGACGAAGCGTTTTGTCGTAGTGACATCGATGGGCGGGTACAACTCCGCTGGTCACAGGCAGACAGCACCGTAGCATTGGGTACGGGTCGTACAATTGCAACAATGATACGTTGCACCACGGGCGTTTCCCATACTAGCCATCCGTTCCATATATTGGCGCTTCACTGGGACACGATTTCATCCCTTTTCATCCTCCCGCGTCAACCAAGCGAACCGCACACGCCAAAATACAGCATCCCAGAATTACAGGCATCACGTTAGATCTCAGGCCTTATGCTCACCGCATCCCAGCACATCGCTCAGGAACGGGTTGCACCATGTGAATCAGACACGTCCTAAAGCCGTCGACTTTTTGTCGACTTGGAGAATGTTGGTGGTAGTGGTGCGTCACAAGCGGATTCAGATGACGACAGGCAAGGCGGGGAAAGCAGTCATTTCGAGGAAGAGGACGACGCGGATG
>Ga0307516_10003260_pt1 | contig 21043 bp, 20 predicted proteins | sample 19_EM_MG_FD_203310 | JGI IMG/M metagenome (GOLD analysis project Ga0307516, IMG submission 203310) | Populus trichocarpa ectomycorrhiza microbial communities from riparian zone in the Pacific Northwest, United States - 19_EM | ecosystem: Host-associated > Plants > Roots > Unclassified | place...
CCGACCGCGCTGCCGTACGTCTTCACCGGCATCCGGCTGGCCGCGTCGGTGGCGCTGGTGCTGGCGGTCACCACCGAACTGGTCATCGGCGCCCCGGGCCTCGGCGCGGTCATCGCGGTCGCCCAGAGCTCGAACGCGATCCCCACGATGTACGCCCTCATCGTGGTCACCGGCCTGCTCGGCGTCGCCATCAACCTGGCCGCCCGCCGCGCCGAGCGCCACTTCCTCGCCTGGCACCAGTCCGTCCGGGGAGAGGTGGCGGTATGACCGACTGCACCGAAGTTCGCCTGCCGGCGGCTGCCTACGGCCGCGGCATTGAGGGCCAGGAGGGCATGCCAAAGGGGAGCACAGCGTGATCAAGAGATTGCTGCTGGTGCTCGGGCTCCCGGTCGTGCTCTTCGTGACCTGGTACGCCGCCAGCGCGAGCAGCGAGAACTTCTACGCGCCCCCGCTGCGGCAGATCCTGGCCGCGTTCGCCGACACCTGGACCCCCGCGCGGCTGCGTGCCGACGTGCTGCCCAGCCTGGCCCGCCTCGGCACCGGTTACCTGCTGGCGGCGCTGATCGGCGTCGCCGCCGGGATCGCGATCGGCGCCAGCCCGCGGCTGCGCGCGGCGGCCGAGCCGGTGCTGGAGTTCTTCCGGGCCATTCCGCCGCCCGTGCTGGTCCCGGTCATCATGCTGTTCGCCGGCATCGGCAACGGCATGAAGGTCATCGTGATCGTGTCCGGCTGCGTCTGGCCGGTCCTGCTCAACACGGTCGAGGGCGTCCGGGCCACCGACGGCGTGCTGTCCGACACCGCCCGCGCGTACCGGATCACCGGCCCGGCCCGGCTGCGGTATCTGCTGCTGCCCGCGGCGTCCCCGCAGATCGTCGCGGGGCTGCGGCAGGCGCTGTCCATCGCGATCATCCTCATGGTGATCAGCGAGATGTTCGCCGCCAGCAACGGCCTGGGCTTCACCATCGTGCAGTTCCAGCGCAGCTTCGCCATTCCGGAGATGTGGAGCGGCATCATCCTGCTCGGGTTGCTGGGCTTCGGGCTGTCCGAGCTGTTCCGGCTCGCCGAGCGCTCCGTGCTGGCCTGGTACCACGGCCTGCGCGACGCCCAGCGGCGCTCCTGAGGAAGGAAACGACGATGCTCGAGGTCAAGGGCCTGCGCAAGGTCTACCGCTCCGGCAGCCGCGAGGTGGAGGCGCTGCGCGACCTGACGTTCACCGTCGCGGCGGGTGAGCTGGTCTGCCTGGTCGGCCCGTCCGGCTGCGGCAAGACCACGCTGCTGCGCTGCGTCGCCGGGCTGCTCGACCCGACCGGCGGCACGGTCACGGTCGACGGCACCCCGGTCGCCGGCCCGCCGCCGGGCATGGCGGTCGTCTTCCAGGAGTACGGCCGCAGCCTCTTCCCGTGGATGACCGTGCGCGACAACGTCGAGCTGCCGCTGCGGCAGAAGAAGCTGCCCAGGGCCCGCCGGCGAGAGCTGGTCGCCGAGGCGCTGAGCGCGGTCGGGCTGGAGGGCACCGAGTCCGCGTACCCCTGGCAGTTGTCCGGCGGCATGCAGCAGCGGGTCGCGATCGCCCGGGCCGTGGCCTACGAGCCCACGACCCTGCTGATGGACGAGCCGTTCGCGGCCGTCGACGCGCAGACCCGCGCGGACCTGGAGGACCTGGTCCGCGCGCTGTGGCAGCGGCTCGGGGTGACCATCCTGTTCGTCACGCACGACATCGACGAGGCGGTGTATCTGGGCCAGCGCGTGCTGATGCTCTCCGCCTCGCCGACCGTCGTGCAGGACGAGCTGACCGTGGACCTGCCCGCCGAGCGCGACCAGTTGCACACCCGGGCCGATCCGCGGTTCACCGCGCAGCGGACCCGGGTCTACGAGCAGATCCAGAAAGCCAAGCTCAGAAGGGGAAATGCTTCGGGCGCTGCTGGAGAGTTATCCAGCGCAGATCGGTGAACGCCTCGGCGCCGGCCCGGCCGCCGAACCGGCCGTAGCCGGAGTCGCCGACCCCGCCGAACGGCGCGGTCGGGTCGTCGTCCACGGACTGGTCGTTGACGTGCGCGATGCCGGTGCGCAGCCGCCGGGCGACCGCGAAACCGCGGTTCAGGTCCTGGGTGAGCACGCCGGTGGTGAGCCCGTACGGGCTGTCGTTGGCGACCGCGATGGCCTGCTCCTCGTCGGCGACGCTGAGCACGGTGGCGACCGGGCCGAAGATCTCCTCGGTGTGGATGCGCATCTCCGGCGTCACGCCGGCGAGCACCGTCGCCGGGTAGTGCGCGCCGTCGGGCGTACCGCCGCCGATGAGCACCCGGGCGCCGCCGCCGACCGCCTGGTCGACCAGGCCGGCCACCCGCTCGGCCGCGCCGGCGCTGATCAGCGGCCCGATCACGGTGTGCGGGTCGGCGGGGTCGCCGGCGGGCAGCCCCTTGGCCTTCTCGGCGAGCCGGGCGCCGAACTCCTCGGCGAGGGAATGGTGCACGATCACCCGGTCCGCCGACATGCAGATCTGCCCGGAGTTCATGTACGCGCCGAAGGCGACCGCGTTCACGGCGTATTCCAGGTCGGCGTCGTCGAGCACCAGCACCGAGTTCTTCCCGCCCAGCTCCAGCACCGCCGGGGTGAGGTGGCGGGCGGCGAGCTCGCCGATGCGCCGGCCGACGCCGGTGGAACCGGTGAAGTTGACCCGGCGCACCCGCCGGTCGCCGATCAGCGCCTCGGCGACGGCCGCCGCGTCGGCCCGGTCGTTGGTGAGCACGTTGAGCGCGCCCGGCGGCAGCCCGGCGTCACGCAGCAGGTCGGCCACGAACAGGGCGCAGGCCAGGGGCGCGTCCTCGCTGGCCTTGAGCACCACGGTGTTGCCGACGGCGAGCGGCGTGGCGACCGCGCGAACGCCCAGGATGAGCGGGGCGTTCCACGGCGCGAACGCGGCGACCACACCGGCCGGCTGGCGGATGGCCAGCGACAGCGCGCTCGGGTCGGCGCCGGCCAGCACCTCGCCGACCGGCAGCGTGGTCAGGGCGGCGGCCTCGCGGAACACGCTCGCGGCGAAGCCGGCGTTGAACATCGACCAGCCGAACGTGCCGCCGGTCTCGGCGGCCATCAGCGTGGCGGCGTCCTTGGCCCGCTCCTCGAGCAGGTCGGCGGCTCGGTTCAGGATCCGCCGGCGCTCGGTCGGCGGCGTGGCGGACCAGCCGGCGAAGGCCGCGTCGGCGGCGTCGACGGCCCGGCCGACGTCGGCCGGGCCGGCCGCGGCAACCCGGGCGACGACGCCGCCGGTGTGCGGATTCAGATCCTCGGTGGTACGCCCGTCCGCGGCGGCCACCTCCTCGCCGCCGATGAGCAGGCTTCTGGTCTGGGTCACGGCCACCTCCCGGGGAGTGTTCGGCATACGAACATTCGTTCGTCCCGAAACATGCGGGAAACGCTAACACCGATCAGCCCTTGACGGCACCCGCCGTCATGCCGGCGACGATCTGGCGGTTGAAGGCCAGGAACATGATCAGCGGTGGGATCGTGATCAGCAGGATGTCCATGAACAGCAGGTTGTACTGGGTGTTGAACTGGCTGTTGAAGTTGTAGAGGGTCAGCTGCACGGTCGCGTTCTGCTCGCCGGGCAGGAAGTACAGCGGGTTGACGAAGTCGTTGTAGACGAAGACCGACTGCACCAGCACGACCGTGACGATGACCGGGCGCAGCAGCGGAAAGATGACCCGGAAGAAGAGCCGGACCGGGCCGGCGCCGTCGATGACCGCGGCCTCGTCCAGTTCCCGGGGGATCGACGCGATGAACGCCTGGAACAGCAGCACGCAGAACGCCAGCCCGAACGCCACCTCGACCAGGATCAGGCCGGGCATCGTGCGGAACAGGCCGAGGCGCTGCAGCACCCAGATGGTCGGCACCACCGCCGGCGGGATGATCAGCCCGGAGAGCACCAGGAAGTTGACGAAGCCGTTCCACCGGCTGCGCCGGCGCTGCAGCACGTAGGCGACCATGGCCGAGGTGACCGCCATGATGGCCACGCTGGCCACGGTCAGGATGGTGCTGTTGATGTAGGCGATGATCAGCAGGTAGTCGCGGGCCTGCACGACGTCGATGAAGTTCTGCACGAACTGCATCTGCTGCGGCCAGGAGAAGTCGAACTCCGCCGCCTGCCGGCGGTCCTTGATCGCGGTCAGCAGGATGAAGACGAACGGCACCACGAAAACGACCAGCGACGCGCCGATCGCGACGGCGCTGAGCAGGTAGTTCGGGCGCGGCTTGCGGTGCGGCACGGCGCTCACAGGTCGACCTCCTTGCGGTTGAGCAACCGGGAGAGCGGGAACACGATCGCCGTCACGACGAGGAACAGCACCACGTTGCCCGCGGTCGACAGGCCGTAGAAGCCGGCCTGGTACTGCTTGTAGATCACCGAGGCGATGACGTCGGAGGTGAAGCCCGGACCGCCGCGGGTCATCGCCCAGATCAGGTCGAACGAGCGCAGGCCGCCGATCAGCGACAGCAGGATCACGGTGACCGTGGCCGGGCGGGCCAGCGGCAGGATGATCCGCCGGAAGGTGTCCCAGGCCCCCGCGCCGTCGACCTTGGCGGCCTCGAAGTACTCGCTCGGGATGCTCACGATGCCCGCGATGTAGATGACCGTGGCCAGCCCGACGCCCTTCCAGACGTCGACCAGGGCCACCGACAGCAGCGCGTACCTCGGGTCGGTCAGCCAGGCCGGGCCGTCGATGCCGACGACCGCGAGCGCGTCGTTGATCAGGCCCTGCTCCGGGTTCATCAGCACGGTGAAGGTGAGGCCGACCCCGATGGTGCTGACCAGGACGGGGAAGAACACCACCGAGCGCAGGAAGCCGCGCCCGACGATCTGCGAGGTGAGCAGGATCGCCAGCAGCATGCCGAGCACGACCTTGGCGGCTGAGGTGACCGCCGCGTAGATCAGCGTGTGGGTCAGGCCGGAGACGAGCGCCGGCTCGCGGAAGAACGTGACGTAGTTGTCCAGGCCGATGAACTGCGAGTCGAAGATGGTCCAGCGGGTCAGGCTGAAGTAGAACGCGGTGATGGTCGGGATGATGAACAGCAGGCCGTAGATCACCGCCGCGGGCAGATAGAACCAGTACGGGTACGGGCTGCGCGCCCGGCCGCCCGGCCCCGGCTTTCCGGCGGCCCGTTCCCTGGTCGGCGTCCGGCCGACGGTCGTCGTCGCCACGGGGTTCTACCAGCCCTCGAGCCCGAGCTGCTGGGCCTGCTTCTGCACGTCCTTGTCGTAGAGCGCCGCGCCGTCGGCCGCCTTGCGGATGCCGGAGCCCACCTCCACGGTGATCTGCTCCAGCGCCGGGCCCTTGATCGGGGACACGAACTCCAGCGCCAGGCTGGAGCCGCCGTCCCGGTCGAGGTACAGCTGGGAGTCCTTGGCCACCTGGGTGACGTCGGCCGGCAGCGCGCAGCCCTTGACCGCGTACGGGCCGACCGGGGTGCTCGCGGTGCCCGTCGAGGCGCAGCCGGCGGGGCTGGCGACGAAGGCCAGGAACTTCCGGGCCGCGTCCAGCTTGGCGCCCTCGGTCGAGGTCGGGATGTAGACCCCGGCCGGCGACCACACGGTCAGGCCGTTGCGGGCCGCGTCGTCGCTCGGGATGGCGAACAGGCCGACGTCCTTGGCCTGCTCCGGGTAGTTGGCGACGATGGTGCTGATCGCCGAGGACAGCATCGGGTAGTGCGCGCCCTCGCCCTTGGCCAGCTTCTTCAGCCCGTCGTCGAACTTGGCCGACGCGAAGTCCTTGTTCAGGTAGCCGGCGTCGTGCACCTCCTGCAGGTGCTGGAAGCCCTTGAGCGCGGCCGGGGACGTGGCGTACTTCGCCTGGTTCTTGGTGTACTTCTCGGCGAAGTCCGGCTCGGCCGCCGTGACGTTGTGGAAGTCGCCCAGCACGAACAGCTGCGAGGTCCAGGTGTCCTGGTAGGTCTGGATCACCGGGGCGATCCCGGCGGCCTTGATCTTGGCGTTGTTCGCCATGAACTCGGCCCAGGTCTTCGGGATCTGCAGGCTGAGCTTGGCGTAGACGGCCCGGTTGTACATCACGGCGCCGGCGATGAAGCCGCCCCACGGCGCACCGTAGGTCTTGCCGCCGGTCGACACGGTGGTCTTGAAGTTGTCGTCGAGCTGGCCGGCCCACGGCTGGTCGTCGAGCGCCACCAGGTTCTTCTGCGGGGCGAGGGCCTGGAACAGCGACCCGGAGTTGTACTCGAACAGGTCCGTCATGTCGCCGGTCGACAGCCTGGTCTTGATCAGGTTGTCGCCCTCGGTGCCCTGCGGCCGGGTCTCGACCTTGACGGTGATGTCCGGGTTGGCGGCGGTGAAGTCCTTGGCGAGCTGCTCGCCGATCCGGACCGTGTCCTCGGAGTTGTCGACCAGGAAGGACAGGGCCACCTTGCCGCCGCCCTCGTCGTCGCTGGAGCCGAGGCTGCCGGCGCTGCAGGCGGAGAGGGTCAGACAGGTGAGGGTGAGCAGGATCAAGGGTCGGAATCTCATCGGGTGCCTCCGGGGGAGAGTGGGTTTCTACAGGAAGGACAGGCCGGCGAGCCGGGCCTGCAGCTCGACGGCGCCGGGGACGAAACCGCCGGCGGTGAGGGCGTCGATCAGGCCGGTGGCCGGGGCATCGAGGTACGGGCGCAGCCGCCGGGCCACCTGCGCCTCGTCGCCGGCGCCGGCCGCCGCGGCCGCGGCGACGACCTGCTCCCAGGCCGGCCGGTGGTCCATCACCTCGCGGATGGTCGGCTCGGCGGCCAGGACCGGCACCTCGGCGTACGGGTCGGGCACGGTCCACTCGTGGGTGCCGTGGCGCACCTCGACGCTCGCCGCCGCGCCGGGCACGTGCACCTCGGCCTCGGCGCCCACCGGCACGGTGACGCTGAGCCGCAGCCGGCCGTCCGCGCGCCGCCACGAGACGGCGGCCTCGCCGTACGGGGTCAGATGCCGCGCCGCCGCCGAGGTGAGGGCGTGGTTCGGCACCGGGTGCACCAGCAGCCGCCGGTAGCCCGGGGCGGCCGGGGCCAGCCCGGCGACCCGCCGGTGCAGCCAGTCGGCCACCGCACCGAGCGCGTAGTGGTTGAACGAGGTCATCTCGCCGGGATTGATGCTCCCGTCCGGCAGCATGCTGTCCCAGCGCTCCCAGACCGTGGTGGCGCCCATCGTCACCGAGTAGAGCCACGACGGGCAGCCGGTCTGCAGCAGCAGCCGGTACGCCAGCTCCGGCTCGCCGGCGTCGGTCAGCGCGTCGGTCATCAGCGGCGTGCCCACGAAACCGGTGCCGATCCGGAAGCCGGCCGCGCGTACCAGGTCGGCCAGCCGCCGCCCGGCATGCTTGCGCTGGGCCTCGGCGGGCAGCAGCGACCACTGCAGGGCGAGGGCGTACGTGGTCGCCGCGTCCCCGAGGACCCGGCCGGTGCCGGTCACGTACTCGCGGGCGAACGCCGCCCGGACCTGCGCCGCCAGCAGGTCGTACTGCCGGGCTCCCGCGGTGTCGCCGAGCAACTCGGCGGCCCGGCCGACGATCTCGGCCGACCGGGCGAGGTGCGCGGTGGCGATGACGTCGGGGTCGGCCTGGGCCTGGAACGGCGAGTCCGGGGGCGCGGTCGGGTCGAGCCAGTCGCCGAACTGGAAGCCGCCGGACCAGAGCCGGTCCGGGCCGGCCAGCTCGGCCATCCGGTCCACCCAGGCGCGCATGCTGGGCAGCTGGCGGGCGAGCAGGCCGAGGTCGCCGGTGCGCCGGTAGAGCACCCAGGGCACGATCGTCGCCGCGTCGCCCCAGGCCGCGGTCGCCGGGCCGGGCTGGCGGATCACGTCCGGGATGACGAACGGCACCGAGCCGTCCTTCTGCTGCTCGGCCGCGAGGTCGGCGAGCCAGCCGCCGAGCAGGCCGGCGCTGTCGAACAGGAAGCTCGCCGTGGGGGAGAAGACCTGGATGTCGCCGGTCCAGCCGAGCCGCTCGTCGCGCTGCGGGCAGTCGGTCGGCACGTCCACGAAGTTGCCGCGCATGCCCCAGACCACGTTGTCGTGGAAGCGGTTCAGCAGGTCGTGGGAGGACTCGAACCAGCCGGTGCGGCGCAGGTCGGAGCCGATCACGACGGCCTCGACGTCCTCGGCGCGCAGCCCGGGCACCCCGGTCACCTCGGCGTAGCGGAAGCCGTGGAAGGTCAGCGTGGGCTCCAGCACCGCCTCGTCCGGCCCGGCCAGCACGTACGAGTCGGTCGCCCGGGCCGTGCGCAGCGGCCGTACCCCCAGCTCCTCGTGCTCGAGCACCTCGGCGTGCCGCACCACGACCTCGTGGTCCGCGGCGAGGCCGCGGACCCGCAGCCGGACCCGGCCGACCACGTTCTGGCCGAAATCGATCAGCGTCCGGCCGGCCGGTGAGTCCCAGACCCGCAGCGCCGGGAGCACCTCGGTGACCCGGACCGGCGGCCCGTCCGGCGCGACCAGCCGGCCGAGGTCCGCGTCGATCACCTCGACGGTGTCCGTCCGCCGCTCGCCGGACCGCAGGTCGGTGCGCTGACCGTCGTAGAGATCGTCGGCGAGCACCCCGCTGTCGGCCGCGCTCCAGGACTCGTCGGTGCCGAGCCGGTGCACGGTGCCGTCGGCGGTGGTCACCTCCAGCTGGGCCAGCAGTGCCAGCCGGTCGCCGTAGAGGCCGCGACGACCCTGGAAGCCGAGCCGGCCGCGGTACCAGCCGTTGCCCAGCAGCACGTCGAGGCGGTTCGCGCCGGGCCGGACCAGGCCGGTCACGTCGTAGCTCTGGTATCGCAGCCGGTGCTGGTAGCTGGTCCAGCCGGGCGCGAGCTCGTGGTCGCCGACCCGGTGGCCGTTGAGCCGCGCGGTGTAGAGGCCGTGCGCGGTGGCGTAGAGCCGGGCCCGGACGATGTCGCCGGGCAACACCACCTCGCCGGTCAGCACCGGGGCGGGCATGCCCAGGCCGCCGATCGTCGCCGGGCTGATGAAACGCGCGGCCCAGTCGTCGGGGCCGCGCTCGACCAGGGCCGGCGCGCTCCACTCGCTCCAGTCGTCGGCCGAGCCCCGGACCCGGATCCGGACCTGGGCCGGCTCGCGGGCGGCCAGCGGCGCGCCCGGCCAGGGCACCAGGACCTGCTCGGCGGAGCTCACGGTGGTCAGCTCGACCGGGCCGGGGGTCCGGCTGATCTCGACCTGGTACGCGCTCTGCCGGAAGCCCTCGGGCGCGGTGGGCACGTACCAGGAGAGCCGGGGCGTGGGGGTGCCGATGCCGAGGACGGGACCGTGGTCGGTGTGGTGCTCGAAGCGAACCCCGGCGGGGGCGGCGGCAGGGGACATGGGCACTCCAGAGGGGTCGGCCCACCGAGATGAAACGATTCAACGACGCCGCTGCGGAACGCCGTCGAAGATTGTTTCGGTGAGGTGGCGAGGATATTTCGTCCGCCCCCTGATCCTGCGGCCGATGCCGGGTGCGACATAGCCCGCAGTGCACCGGTGGTAGCACAAAATTCACCTGGCGCCCGTCGCCGCGGGGTGTCGTATGGTCGGCGGATGGCCGATCCGCCGGTGGAGAACTCGCACGCCATGCTGTATTTCTCGGACGGCTCGCTGGCCTACGCCGGGCACTATCTGCACGAGGGGATGCACCCCGTGCACACCCACAGCTTCGTCGAGGTCGCCGTCATGACCGGCGGCTCGGGTGTGCACCACAGCCTGGCCGGGCGCCAGCGGCTGCAGGTCGGCGACGCCATCCTGCTGCGCCCCGGCGTGTGGCACGGCTACGACGACTGCCGGCACCTCGACCTGTTCAACTGCTGCTTCTCCACCGAGTTGCTGCAGCGCGAGCTCGCCTGGACCCGGGCCGACCCGCTGCTCGGCTACCTGCTCTGGACCGGGCCGTATTCCGACCAGCGGCGCGGCATCCTCACCGCCCGGCTCGGCCCGGACCTGCTGGCGGAGTGCGTCGAGCACCTGGACGCGCTCGACCGGCTGCGGTTCCGGCCGGTGAGCCGGCACCGGGGCGACATCATCGGTCGGCTCTCGCTGTTCCTGAGCTGCCTGGCCCGGGCGGTCGTCGACGGGGTGGAGGCCGGCGCCGGCCAGACCCACCCCGCGGTGGTCGACGCCATGCGCATGATGGAGGCGCGCCCGGCCCACCAGTGGACCCTGACGGAACTGGCCGAGGCGCTGCACCTGGCGCCCGGCTACCTGGTCCGGCTCTTCAAGTCCGCGACCGGGCTGCCGCCGATGGCCTACCTGTCCCGGCACCGGGTCGAGCTGGCGGCGTCCCGGCTGCTGCACACCGGCGACGCGATCAGCCGGATCGGCGAGTCGGTCGGGTGGCCGGACCAGAACTATTTCGCGCGCCGTTTCCGGGCGCATTACGGGCTCAGCGCGTCGGTCTACCGCTCCCGCTTCACGCACAACTCGGTAGGGCTGCGCTCCTGGCCCTAGGCTCGCTTCACCGAACGAACTTCACTTCTGGGAAGGCCGGGCTCGGGCCGTCGAGCAGGTGCCCGCGCCGCTCCCGCAGGTGCAGGTCGAAGAAGGCGAGCGGGTACGCCTGCTGGATCCGTACCGCCCGCGCGGGATCGAGGGTGCCGATCCAGCCTCGGAGTTCCTCGTCGCTCATCCCGGTGGCCCTCGCCACCTGGGGGAGTAGCCATTGCAGGTCGCAGTACGACGAGTGGACCGCGCCGTCGGCCTGAATGGTGAGCCGCCAGCCGGTCAGGTGCGACCAGAACTCGGCGACGTTCGGGTACGCGGCCCGGCTGAACACCGCGGTCATCAGCATGAACGGCCGATCCAGCTCGGCGGGGACCGGCGGGTCCGATTCCATCGGGCCGTCGAGGCTCAGCCCGGCCCGGACCCGCTGGTCGCCGCCCATCACCAGAGCGGTCGCCGTGGCGCCTTTCGACCAGCCGAACATGCCGATGCGATGCAGGTCGAGGGCGCCACCCAGCCCGGCCGGAAGCGGCCGGCGGGCGGCGTCGGGATTGCCCCCGGCGGCGAGAACCTCGATCTGGTCCAAGACGTATCGGATGTCTTGGGCGAAGTCTCCCGGGTACAACGGATAGTCGTACCGGGGGACGGTGAGCCGGCCGTCGGGGAACTCGCTGAACGCGTCGTAGGTGTGGTCCACGGTGACCACCACGTATCCATGGCTGGCGAGTTCCTGCACCACGACAGTGGTGTCGGAACGGTGATCGTGCGCGCCGTGCGAGAACACGATGACCGGCCATCGTTCGCCCGTGCACAGGACCGGGGCGCCTTCATGGGCGGCGGTGAGTGGCGTTACCGCGGCGTCGGGTTCGAACTCCCCGGAGATGAGGAGCCCGCGCAACGGGGCGGGGAGCATCCACTTCGCCAGCGGGTAGCGCCCGACGTTCCGGGCGGGGTACCAGACGCTGGCCATCACCTCGCGGTAGTGCCCCGGGCCGGCCACGGGATCCGGGCGTGACTTGTCGACCAGGTGCAGCGACACCGTGCCCAGTGGGTACGGGCCGGTGGGCACCGGAAGCGTGAGGTGTGCCGGGCCGGGCGAAACCGGTGCCGCCCATGCCGGGCGTGCGATGCCGATCGGCACGGCGACCCCGGCTGCCAGCGCAGCCCCGAGTACGCGCCGGCGCGACATTCCTTCTCGGTCGATGAGCGGGTTGATGGTCATGGGTCCTCCCTGGGTTTCTTGGTCGGCATCGAATGGCAATGCGGACTGCTGGGCCGAGGTGTCAGACGTCGCGGCGCCGCACCACGATCAGGGCGAGGACGAGCGCGACGAGTGGCCATGCCGCGTACGAGATCCAGGCTTCGCCCAAAGGCGGATACAAGCCGGGCAGAAGCTGTCCGGCCTGCGCACGACTGTCCGCGATCCGGGGTGGCCCATACGCCTGGGTCAGGCGTTGCCAGGCGGTGAAGACGATGGCGTGGAGTGCGCCGGCGTGCCGCAGCCCGCGCCGGTGACTGCGAAACGGCACGCCGCCGACCGTGGTGGTCCCGGCGGTTGGCGCGTCCAGGCCGAGGATGACCCGCATCGTGGTGGTCTTGCCAGCCCCGTTCGGTCCGAGGAACCCGGTGACGTGTCCCGGCCGTACCGTGAAGGACAGGTTGTCTACCGCGGTTTTGGCGCCGTAGCGCTTGGTCAGTCCATTGACTTCGATCACCTGCCAACAGTGCCGACGGTAACCCCTGTGCGTCGTCAGACCGTGGCGGACATTTCCGCCGGTGGGGGGTCTTCCGTGGTCGTACTACCGTGGTCGGATGCCCGGCACGGGCCGGGTGGCTACCATCGGCCCATGTCTGCTCCGCCGCGCCGCCGCCCGCTGCTGCGGCGGATCCCGGTCGGTGGGTGGGTGGCCGCGATCTGGTTCGCCACCACCGCCCTAGGGCTGCGGGCATTCTCCGGGTTGCCGGGCATGCCGCGCGGCCTGCCCGCGTTGCCGGCCTGGTCCTGGGCGCTGGTGGCAGCGGGGTGTCTCACGGTCCTGGCCGGCTGCCGGCTGATGGGTCACCGCCCGTTGCCGGCGCTCGGCCTGTTCATCGCCGCCTCCGCGGCCGTGGCCCTGGCGTTGAGCCCGCTCCAGGTGTGGCAGGACGACGTGCTGTTCCTGTACCTGCTTGCGCTCGACGTCGCCTTCGGTGCCATCGTGGCGACCCGGCCGCGACGGAGCTGGGCCGTGGCGTTCGTCGCGGTGCAGGCGTTCCTGCCCGGCTACGCGTATCTGCGGCTTTTGCTGGGCTTTCCGGTCACCTATGCCTACAACAGCTGGGACGGGCGCTTGGCCGGCTTGCTGTTGTCGGCGCTGATGCCGGCCCTGGTGGCCGGGCCGATCGGGTTCTCGGTCCGCCAGGCCCGGCAGTACGCGCAGCGTCTGCGCGCGCACGCGGCGGCGCAGGCGGTCACGGCCGAACGGCTGCGGATCTCCCGCGAGCTGCACGACATGGTCGCGCACAGCGTCGGCATCATCACGTTGCAGGCGGGCGCGGCAGCCCGGGTCCTCGACACCCAGCCGGAGCGGGCCCGAGAGGCGATGCGGGCGGTGGAGGAAACCGGACGGCAGACCCTGACCGGACTGCGCCGGATGCTGGGGTCGCTGCGCGGAGCCGAACCGGGGCAGGAGACGCCGCTGCACCCGATGCCGGGCCTGGCCGACCTGGCTGAGCTGGCCGCCGCGACCACAGCCGCCGGGGTGGACGTCAACGTGTGCTGGCAGGGACGGCGGCGACCCCTGCCGCCGGAGGTCGACCTGTCGGCGTACCGCATCATCCAGGAGTCGCTGGCCAACGTGGTGCGCCATGCGGACGTCGGCTGCTGCGAGGTGTCCGTCGACTACCGGGAGGCGGAAGTCGCGATCGAGGTCACCGACCCCGGACGAGGCGGGAACGCCGGCACCGGCTACGGCCTCGTGGGTATGGGTGAGCGGGTCGCCCTTCTGCATGGATTCTTCACCGCCGGACCACACCCCGCCGGCGGCTTTCAAGTGACCGCCCGGCTGCCGGCACCGGCCACGGCAGGGGCCGGATGACGATCCGCGTCGTGCTGGCCGACGACCACGCCCTGGTACGCGGCGCGCTGCGAATGGTCATCGCCGACACCACCGATGTCGAGATCGTCGGCGAGGCTGGCACCGGCGCCGAGGCCGTGCGGCTGACCGGGGATCTGCGCCCGGATGTCGTCGTGATGGACATCCGCATGCCCGGCATGGACGGCATCGAGGCCACCCGGCTGATCACCGCGGGCTCTGGCAACAGCCGCGTGGTCGTGCTGACCACGTTCGACGATGACGATTACATCTACGGCGCGCTGCGTGCCGGCGCATCCGGCTTCCTCGTCAAGGACATGGCCCTCGACGACATCCTCGGCGCCGTCCGCGTCGTCGCGGCCGGCGACAGCCTGATCGCGCCGAGCATCACCCGTCGCCTGATCGAGGAGTTCGTCCGCCGCCCAGAACCAGCGCCCCCGGCACGTCGCCTCGACACGATCACCGAACGCGAGCGGGCCGTCCTCACTCTGGTCGGGCGCGGCCTGTCCAACACCGAAATCGCCGACCGGTTGTGCATCACGATGACCACGGTCAAGACCTACGTGGGTCGACTACTGACCAAGCTCAACGCCCGCGACCGCGTCCAACTCGTCATCATCGCCTACGAGGCCGGCCTCGTGGCGCCCAACAGCGACCGCAGACCAGCCTGAACGGTGGCCCTCAAGCCCTGACCACATCGGCGGCTCATGCTCACACCTAGATGTTCAGGATGTTCTCGATGCGGCGCAGGTGGTGCCGCGCCATGGCCAGGTTGGCACGCGAGCGGTCCAGCGACAGGTAGAGGAAGAGACCGTGCCCGGAACGGGCCTTCAGCGGCCGGATCAGGTGATACTGGCTCTCCAGCGAGATCAGGATGTCCTCGATCTGCTCCGAGATGCCGAGCAGGTCCATGGCCCGCAGCTTGGACCGGACGACGTCGGTGTTGCCGGCGGCGGCGACGTTGAGGTCGAAGTCGCGGGTGCCACCCGCGACGGCCAGCGCCATGCCGCTGGTGTGGTCGACCAGCGCGACGCCGATCGCGCCGTCGATCGTCATAGCGTCCTTGAGGGCAACATCCATCTCGGCCATGCGTTCGTCCTCCAGCACTCGGGGTGGTGGACGCGAAGCTGCCCACGGACCCAGAATGACCGGCAACGACCGATCTCGATCGGACAGACTGTGCGATCTCCGAGCGCGGCGCAGGCTGTCCCGGACGGCTCGCCGGCAGCCCAGCGAACGGTGGTGCCCGGCAGACGTTGCGGCCTGCCGGGAAGCCGGCGCCGCTCAACGGTCCGGCCCGGCCGATCGTGGTCTCTGTCAGGCGGCGATCAGGAGGTCGGCCGACGAGGTCACGCCGTGGGCCACGGACGCGCGCGGTGTTCGGTCGGTGCTCGTGGTGAGGACGTCGAGGAGGCCGGTCAGGTCCAGGATCCGACGCACGAGGGGCTGCGGGTTCGTGATCCGGAGCCGGCATCCGGTGCGTGCGGCGGCGCTGCCCACGACCACCAGGACGGTGAGTGCGCCGCAGTCCAGGAAAGGCACCCCGGCAAGGTCAACCTCGATGCGGTCAGGACGCTGCGCGCATAAGACGCCGAGCAGTCCGGCATGCAGGATGTCGGAATTCGACAGATCGATCTCCCCGGCCACGGCGATCCGGACGGTGCCGGGCGCGGGGTTGCTGGCGTCGATGCGCAGCTGCGCCGACGGGATCACCGGCGAGAATGTGGTGAACATGGTTCCTCCAGCCCAACGGGTTTCTTCCAGACACGAAAATGCGTGGTGGTCGGGCAGGGTCTGGACCCGTGGCCGGGGATGTGACAACCCGGCGATCCCGGGGAGCCGCAGGCTCGACAAAGTGCGCACGTCGATGCGGTAGCACTCCGCAGAGTACGCGCCATAGGTTTCCAATGGGGACCTTGCGGCGCCCGATGCGGAACTCCCGCTTTCGTGGATCTCGCCCGCGAGCAGGAGTCTGTGCCGCCTGTGCAATATCGGGCGTGGCAGCGCGGCGCCCGGACGCCTGAGGGCGGCAGTCCGGGCCCATGCCGCCAGGCCCGGCCCTGGCCAAGACTGGCATCGAGCATCTGGGCGCCGCCTCGGTGACCGGCGCTGGGTCGGCGCCGGTCACCTTGTCGCTCGCGCGGGTCCGCTACGGTGCCGCCGGGAACGGCGGGAGGTCCTGCTTGCAGCGCGTGCCGACCGGCGGCAGTGCGCCGTCGATGAGGTACTTGCTGTACCAGCCCGTGATGCACGCGCTGTACCGGGTGGTGTGGCCGTACCCGTCCAGCGTGAGCAGCCGGGCGTTGCCGAGTTCCTTCGTCATTCGCTTGGCGAAGTCGTACCGCGTGGCCGGGTCGTAGGTCGGGTTGACCACGAGCACGGTCTTCGCCGTTCTGCGGTTCCACGGGCCGTTGTAGCGTTCGGCGATCCGCGGCCAGTTGGCGCATGCCACCTCGCCGAAAGCCTCGGCGCGGCCGAAGGTCGGGTTCGCCTTTTCGAAGGCGACGGCGATGCCCGGGTAGAGCGCCGGGTTGCGCGGCAGCGGCGCGTCCGCGCAGTTCACCGCGAGGAACGCGTCGTTACCGTTGTAGTTGTAGGCGTCCGCCGACCATCCTGGCCCGGGCTTGGCCTTCGGGAACGGGCGGGCGGCGAGGGTGGACGGTGCCGAGCCCCCGCCGAGGATCGCGTCATACGCGACCTGCAACGTGGCCGCGGTTTCCGGCCACGACGCGACGTCGTACATCGCGCCGGCGATGTAGCCGGTCAGGTCGTCGATGGTCACTGTGCCACCCAGTTCGGGCACCTCGGCCGGGCCCTGGCGGAGCCGGTTGCGCAGGGCGTCGAACTTGGCCCGGGCGTTCCCGGCGAACCCGCAATCGGTGCCGGCCTTGTCGCATTCGGACAGGAATGCCCTCAGCGCTATCTCGAAGCCGCCGGCCCGCTCGAACTTGTTGGTGAGCCGGTGGTTGGTGCGCTGGTCGGGATCGACGTTGCCGTCGATGACCACGGCACGGACCTTGCCGGGGAAGAGGTTGGCGTAGGTGGCGCCGATCAGGGTGCCGTACGAATACCCGATGTAGGTGAGCTTGCTGTCGCCGACCGCCTGCCGCAGCCGGTCGAGATCCTTCGCGACGTTCAGGGTGCTCATATGCTGGAGCAGCGGGCCGGCGTTGCGCACGCAGCCATTGGTGTACTCGAGGTTGGCCTGGATCGTGCTGCTGATCTCGGCCCTGGTCAGCGGGACGTTCCGCATCCGGGCGAAGAGCGCCTCGGCCTCTTCGTCGGTCGGGAAACACTGCACCGGGTCGCTGGCGCCGATCCCGCGGGGATCGAAGCCGACGATGTCGAAGCGGGCGAGCACGTCGGGCGCGACGATCTGGTCGGCCACGGTGACCATGCCGCGGCCGGGACCGCCCGGGCCGCCGGGGTTCACGAAGATGGTCCCGATCTTGTGGGCGGGGTCGCCGGCGGGCCGGCGGGCGAGCGCGATCGTGGTGGTGGCGCCGTGCGGTCTGTCGTGGTCGAGCGGCACTTCCTGGGTGGCGCAGTCGAATCCGGTGAGGTCTTCCTCGGTGCAGGCCGTCCACTGTATGCGGACGGAGGCGGTCGCGGCGCCCGGTGCGGCAACCGCCGCGGTGAACGCCAGGGCGACGCAGGCCGGGACGGCCAGCAGCCGTCGGAGAAGGTGGGGAGCGGTCATGTCACGTCCTTCCGGTCGGAGGCGAGGACCAGCCGTCATCGTGACATGCATCGAAGTTGATCGTGATCCCGTCGAAGGCCGATCGCCGGGCGAACGCGCAACGGCGGCACCCTGTCAGGCGGCGTCCGCCCCGAGCAGTGTGGACGCGGCGCCCGGCAGCGCCGGGCCGCGCTCGGGGACAGTGTCGGCGCGTGCCGGATCGGCGCGCCACAGCGAGCCGTCGGCGGCACCCCGCGCCGTCGCGATCATCGACAGGAAGGCCGTACGGATCTGGAACTCCACCTGCTCCGCGGGCAGGTCGGAGAGCTCCACCAGGAGTGAGGCGCTGCCGAGGATGCCGTACGCGTTCCGCGCGATGCCCTCGTAGTCACCACCCGGGTAGCGGGTGACGTTGGCCCCGGCCAGTCCCGTCATCGCGTCGTAGTTGCGCACCGCCAGCCGGCGCGACGCGGTGACCGCGGCACTCGGCGCCAGCGGGCTGGTCGGCCAGAGGATCGAGGCCGTCGTCTCCCGCCCGTCGGGCTGCAGGTAGCGCCCCTGCATGTGGTAGTCGATCACCACGCGGGGGTGGGTGGCGTGCCAGTACCGCAGCATGGCCCTGGACTCCGGCACCGGGTTGTCCCCGATCGGCGTCAACGGGTTGTGGAACCGGTTGATGTCGTAGCCGACACCGGGCTCCGAGTAGTCGCCGGAGGCGCTCGGGTCGTGGTTGTAGCGCTGGTTGCGGACCGCGCCGTCCGGGTTGGCCTGCACCACCACGTCCAGGGTCACCTGGCCGCGCAGCCACCGGTGCCAGGGCGTGCTCGGCACGCCGAGGGCCCACAGTGCCCGCACGGCAGCCGGGGTGCCCAGCGGCTCGTCGCCGTGCTGCTGCGTCACGTAGAGCAGCCGGGTCCTGCCGTGCCCGAGGGTGGCCAGCCGCAGCGGCCGGCCCTCGTTGCTGCGCCCGATGACACCGAGCCGGACCCGTCCGTCACTGGCCCCGGCGATGCGGGCCAGGGCCCGGCCCACCTCGTCCGGGCTGGGCCGGGCGGAGATCAGGTCGGTGGGCGCGGTGTGGCTCGGGGCCGGGGGCGCCGCCTGGGCGGCGCCCGGATTGGCGATCAGTGCGGCGGCGAGGAGAACGGCGGTGGCGATCTTCCATCTCAACGGACTGACCTCCCAATCGAGCGGCTTCGATGTCACCGCTCACTCTAGGAGCGCGGTGGCCGGGCCGCACCACGGGATGCCCCCTGCGCGCCTGACCGTGGGGTGTGGAGCCGGCGCAGGGCGAGTCGACGACATCCGCCGACGGCGCCTGCTCCGGCTCCCGCACCCTCACGTTCGACCCGGACCCGCCGTCCCGAGCCGCGCCGGCGGGCGGCCCGGTCAGGACCGGACGAACCAGTTCTGGCTCTCGTAGTCGGGGCGGGCGGGGTCGACGAAGTCGGTGCGGATCGCGATCCACAGCTGACCCGGCCGGTACGCCGACATGGCCGCCCACACATACCGCTTCGCGAAGCCCTGGTCGTAGGTCGCGGGGATCTGCCCGTTGCTCAGCCGCAGCCGGCCGGCGGACCAGCCCCAGTCGCAGTCGGTCGGGCTGCAGGAGCCGAACAGCCGCATGGCCCAGCCGGCGTCGTACACGATGGTGCAGATGTCGCCCGAGCAGGTGGTCACCGACTGGCAGTCCCGCAGTTGGGCGCGGGTGATGCTGCGGGTGGCCGGATCGGCGTTGACCCAGTTGCCGTACTCGATCGCGTGCCCGCCGCAGAGCCGCGCGGTCGGGCCGGCTCCCAGCGCGGCGGCAGTGGCGGGCAGCCGAGGCGCTCCCGCGAACGGTGGCCGCTCCTGCGCGGTTGCTGCCCGGTCGTCTGCGGGTGCGGCCGAGGCCGCCGGGCTGACGGTGACGGCCAGGGCCAGGGTCACCGCGAGAGCGGCGAAGGCCGCGGCCAGTGCCTGGCGGGCGACGTGCTTACGGACGGGCATCGAGATACCTCCATCGAGCTGGGCTGCGTTGTCAGTAGCCGGAGCGCGGCCCGGCCCCGGTGATACCGGGATCCTCGTGTCGGCTCCGCGACGTCGTCACCAGGCATCGGGGCCGGATGAGGCCCGGAATCGCCCGCACAGGGCGTTCCCCCGGGCGACAAGTCGGCGGACTATGTATCAGGGCGCGTCCCCGGCGGTCTTGTTGTCTGGGAGCACGGTGCCCGACCTCGGCAGAAGGGATACGGCGATGGTTTTGCCTCAGCCCAGCGACCTCTTGTCGCAGATCAGGAAGGGCGATATGGAGGCGTGGATCGCGCTGACCGACAGGTATTCCAACCTGTTGTGGTCCATCGCCCGGAGCCTGCGGATGAGCGACTCCGACGCCGCCGACGCCGTGCAGACGACCTGGCTGCGGCTGGTGGAGAACCTGGACGCGATCCGCGATCCGGACCGGGTCGGCAGCTGGCTGGCCACGACCGTGCGCCGCGAGTGCTACGACATCAGCCGCCGCGCGGCGCGCATGCGGCCCGGCGAGCCCGACGGCCCGGACGGCTGGGCCGGGCTAGGAGCCCCGGACGATCCCCTGGACGGCGCGCTGCTGCGCGACGAGCGGGACGCGACGCTCTGGCGGGTCTTCGGCCGGCTGCGACCACTGTGCCGGCGCCTCCTGCGGGTGCTGATCGCCGACCCCGCGCCCAGCTACCTCGAGATCGCCGCGGCGCTCGACATCTCCGTCGGCAGCATCGGGCCCACCCGGCAGCGGTGCCTCAAGGGCCTGCGGAGCCTGCTGCTCGCCGAGGACGCCCAGCTCCTGGAGGGGCTGGAAAGCGCGTCGGTGCCCAAGCCGGCCGAAGGCCGTTAGGGGTGATGGACATGGAAGGTGATGAAGACGCGGTCCTGGCCGCTCTCCGGCGGATCGCGTCCGTCGTGGACGGGCCGCCGAGCACAGTGGTGGAGGCTGCCCGCGCCGCCTTCCTCACCCGCGATCTCGATGCGGAGATCGCCGCGCTGACCGCCGACTCCCGGGCCGCCGACGAAACCGCGTACGAGCCGGCCAGGGCGGATGACCCGGCGCAGGGACAGTGGCTGCTGTCCTTCCAGGGCGGCGGCCTCCACATCGACATCGAGATCGACGACGAGCGTGGCGACATGCGCCTGCTCGGCCAGTTCTCCGGTCCCTCGGTCAGCGAATGCGTCCTGTACGCGGAGCGCGGTCCGGTCCCGGTCGACCTCGACGGGCTCGGCCGCTTCATCGTCGACGGGCTGGCACACGGCCCGATCCGGCTGCGGTGCGTGCTGGCCGACGGCCGGCGGATCACCACCACGTGGGTCAGAATATGACCCTGGCCGGAGGGCCTTCAGCCGCCGAGGGCGATGAAGGCCAGGGCCGTCGCCAGGGCCACCGGTTCACCGGCGGCGCGGCCGCGGGCGTGCAGCAAGGCGTCGGCGAACGCCAGGCCGGAGCCGAGGGCGGCGTGGAAGTCGACCATCAGCGGCGCCGCCGACGCGTCGTTGACCGGGACGGTGCTGGCCAGCAGGCTCGTGGTGCCGAGCGGCACCAGCACGCTGATCATGCCGAGCAGCTCGTCGCCGGCGACCGGGGCGGCCACCCCGGACTCGCAGCTGGAAAGGATCAGCCGGTGCGGCGCGCGCCGCAACCGGCCCAGGTCGTAGACGGTGAGCGGCCCGTCGTCCAGGCGCAGCGACGAGAAGAGCGGGTTGTCGGCCCGGAAGACGCCATGCGCCGCGATGTGCGCGGTGAAGGCGCCGTCCACGGCGGCCAGGACCCGCGCCGCGGTCGCCTGGCCGTTCGCGAGGATCACCGGCTCGGGATAGCCGGCGGCGATCCTGGCGGCCTCGGCGCGGGAG
>Ga0307516_10003261_pt1 | contig 21040 bp, 26 predicted proteins | sample 19_EM_MG_FD_203310 | JGI IMG/M metagenome (GOLD analysis project Ga0307516, IMG submission 203310) | Populus trichocarpa ectomycorrhiza microbial communities from riparian zone in the Pacific Northwest, United States - 19_EM | ecosystem: Host-associated > Plants > Roots > Unclassified | place...
CCCACAACTTCGCACAGGAGACAGCTATCCGAGCGAGATTATCTGGCGTTTGTTCGCATTGTCCAGCATGGCAATGGTGAGGGTTCGACTCACACGGGCGGATCGAACACAGCATACGCTCGGGAGGTGAAAGGAACACGTTGTCCGAACCGCCTCGCGTGACTCATAGACGGTCATCCCAGTCAAAAAACCAGGTAGTGGTGAGGGAAGAGCACAGGAACTACTCACTCAGTAGGAGTGGCTGCGCAGGTCACGGTGGACAGGGACAAGAAGTCAAATTTTAATGGAAGGGACGGGTCCGCCTGAATTTAGATAACTGATCAGATTTACAGGAGATGGGCGCCCCGGGCTCTTTGGTAGTACGTACGTACATTGCCACCGCCCGTCACCGCGCGGTGTGTGCGTGTGGAATCGGTTCGCGCTGGGACGCGATGTCGACGGCTGGGCCGTTCAGAACGAGAGAGAATCCGAGTGAACACCGCTGGGAGAGTCAACGACCGACAGCACGCGTCGCACAGCAAATATGAGGGCGGACGTCGGTTCCTGGTCGAGTTACAACATCCAGTGTTTCGGGTTCCGTTAGGGCGGAAGCACACACAAGGGTTGACAGCACTATATATGCTGTCTCGACGCCACTCGTTTTGCAACAACCCACTTTCCCTCTCCTCCCCTTCTTCACTCCGGCTTCATGGGTCGTTACAGCGATCACGACGACGACGGGTGAGTGTCGGCTGTCGCGGCGGCCCGCCGGTGTGTAGTGCGGGCGTGGGGACTGACCATCAACCCCTCTTCCCATGTACAGCGATCCCGGGGCTCTGGATGTCGCCCCCAGCGAGGTGGCTCGTTCCAGGTTCTATGAAGCCTACAAACGACAGGCGAACAGATTCGACAAGGAGCTCAAGGAGTACAACAAGGAGCTCAACATCACTCTCTTATTCGTGCGTGTCACCGTGGCACCTCATCAAGAAGTTACTAACCTGGGATCAAAATCATCCGCTCTCAGTCTGCCCTGTTCGCCATAGTTGCCTCGACCTTCTTGAGATTGGAACAGAGCACCCAACTTCTTATTTCATGGAACAACCCGCAAGGTGAGCCACGGTTTTACGCGCTTTTTGCTCGCGTGACGATCTGACACCCATCCTTCGTTCTCAGCCGCCTCCACAATCACCACAATCATCTTCTGCAGTCTTGCAGCTTCCCTCTTCGTCGCCGTCCTCGCAATACTCGCCAAGCGGTCCCTCAAACGATATGCGGTCATGGATCTCAACACGGCCTCCCTCAGCAAGGGTCGTTACAGGCCCCCCGGCGCCCTTAACCGCAACATCCCCTGGGCTTTCGGGTTCATCGTCGAGGCACTTTCGCTCATGCTCCAGGCCGCCCTCCTTTTCATCGCTTACATCCTCGCCGACCACCTTTGGTCTCAAGATAAAGGGGCCGTGTCAATCACCGTCGCCGGCGTTGAGATCCTGTGTATCGTCCTCATTATCACCACCACGATTGCTCCCACTTTCTTCACCATCTTTGGGGGAGGTCTCGCGAACGGTATCAGGAAAGCAGTTCGTGCGTTCGTGTCCGCAAAATCAGGTGGCGATGACTTCAAGCCGAGAACGACCCCCAAACGTCAACCCAGCGTACTCTCCACTCCCGACGAAAAGGGTGAGAAAGTTGAAATCGTTCTCGGTGAAGACATTCCTCTGGTTTTCAAGAAGCAAGACGTCGACTGGAAAGGGTTCATCTCCGACTCACTTTGCATTGCTTGGATGTTCGATCGGACCTTCGACTCGGACAAGGTCACCGTCATCCTCGATTTCATCCCCGACGTCGTCTGGCATTCCGGCATCTGCAACGTTCCAATTCCCACCGTTTTCCACATCTTCGAAAAATGCTTCAGCTACTCGGACGGAAACGCCGCTCTGATTCCACGTTTGCGGGATAGAGCTTACGCTTCGGGAAGGGCGCTCGTTCACCTCGCGATTCAGAGAAAGTGCATCGGAGAGGAGAACGGTGATCCACTCAAGGAGTTCCGTGGCGCCCAGCGTTCCTACAGCTGGCGAGCGTACGACAAGGACCTCGATTCGATCCTTCACTTGGTCGATCGACTTTTGGGGAACAACCAACCAATCAACTGGACCGGGTACAAGTTTTCGGAACACCATCAGCGCTGGCTGTCCCACATTCTTCTCTATCGGGCTTGGGACCAGCTTTGCTATTCTCCAAAGCTCCCCGAAGACGTCGAGGCATTCGTCACGCTTGCTTTGTCGACTGAGGATGTGCACCCTGCGGTTGTTACAGATTGTTTGTTCATCATCTCACTGATCATTGGTCTCCCCCTCCACGTGGACGATCTGGCTGCCACAGACAAGAGGTGTGTCTCTTTGACCGTTCCGTGACCTCGTTTCTTACCCCTTTACCAGTTCTGAAAACGAGACCCTACTCGGGAAGATCTATACCAAGCTCGAGTCCACGTTCAAGAACCACGTCGTCCAGGAATTCGATCGTTCGTGCGACGCTATGAAACTGATCGCCCCCGTCGAGGACAACACCGTTTGTCAGAGCAGCTACAACCTCTTCCGGGCCATCCTCGTTTCTTCTTTCGAGAAAGGAGACATCTGGAAGGCCTCACGGTTTGCGGTTCACGGCGCGTACAAGTGGGATCGATTCCTTCCCTGGGTGCAAGATCCGAACGACCTCATCAGTTTCCTAACCCATCACTTCTCGATCCAGGCCAAGGGCGAGGACGAGATTGCCGGTGAACCGATTCAGGATACGTTGAGGGCTTTGGCTTATGCCAGTGGGGAGGTGACCATCGAGGCTCTCAAGAAGTTTGACCCCACGGACAAGCCGTTCGTCGACGGTATTCGAAAAGCCTTCGAGAACGATCGGCCATTCCAAACTCGCAAGGCTGCGTTGTTCTTGCTTCCGATTATCCAAGACAGGTGGTTCGACGATTCGTTGACGGAGGACGTGATGTCTGACGATCAGAAGACGGAGTTTTGCAAGAACTGGGCCTCAGCCGTGGACGGTATCGAACACACATACGACGTCAAGAAGGCGGCGGGCTCGACTCTGTTCTCGATGCTGAACTCGAGCAAGTGGAGGTCACACATTGCCGAGGACAAGTGGAAGTTGATGGAGTGGTTTACCGTTCTGCCTGAAGAATCTAAACCCTTCCACGCGTGCAAGAAGAACGTCGAGATCCTGCCGTGGTTGAAGTCCAAGGCGGAGAACCCTACGGAAGGCGAGGGGAAGAATACGGCCAAGGCGAATCAGGGCTTGATGAAGTTGTGGTTGGCGATTTTGTGGTTGGACTACGTGACCCTGCCAGAGGCCGTCAGTGATCAGGTCTTGGAGACGACGAAGGTCGTCATCTCGAAGGTCAGGCATGACGTGAACTTTGTGAATGTGGTCATGGAGGCCGAGAAGGAGAGGTATCAGACGGAGCTGAAGGAGTATCCACTCTGGAGTATCGACGAGAAGGCGACGGCGTTGAGGACTAGAGTGGATAACCTCAACAGCAGCATGGAGAAGTTTTTGGAGGCCGTTGGGGAAACGAAACCGTTCTGAACCGTGGTTTTTTCTGTGTGGGTTGTGTGGTAGATACGTTTTTTGTTCTCTTTTTTCGCTTGAACATCAGTTATATTATTCCACAGTCGGGAACAGGTACCTCCACGGAGACATCTGCTCTCGACATGGGTAGTTTCTTCTCATTCGTTGCACGTTGTTTCTTCTTATCTCTCTCTATTTCCTTACTCCCCGTCGACACGACGTATAACTGAGACTTGATGTACATTCTCTATCATCGATAATACCAGAGTCAGAATGGGAGACGGTCTGCCTTGATCTCGGTATGTTTGAACTTTTTCTTTCCCTCCCCACTCCCAAACTCGCTAGCGATGTGACCGACGTCGCTCTTGCTCCTCAACACGTACTTGTAACTCACCAATCCCTCCAACCCTACCGGTCCTCTGGCGTGGATCCTGCCCGTGCTGATTCCAACCTCCGTACCAAAGCCATACCTAAACCCATCCGCGAACCGCGTGCTGGCGTTCCAGAACGCCCCAGCAGAATCCACTCCTCTAATGAACGTAGAAGCGTTCTGTTCGGATTCTGTGACAATCGAGTCGGTGTGATGAGAGGAATGAGAGTTGATGTGCTTGATCGCGTTTGAGAGGGAGGGGACGGTTAAGACGGATAAAGTGAGGGTGAGGTGTTCGGTCGAGTAGTCTTCGTCTTTTGAGCCTCGGACGTAGGACTCGAACTTTTGTGGAGGGTTTTGTTGAAGGACGGAGAGGGATGGAGGGTCGCAGAGGAGTTGGACGTTGGCGGCGAGGAGTGAATTGGCTATTGATGGCCAGAGGGTCGGCAGGACTGACTCGTGAAGGAGTAGAGTCTCGACCGCATTACATGCCGCTGGGTAGTCGGTCTGTCGCCGGATTAGATTAGATGAGATCGATGAAAACGATGCCAATACCAAAAGTAATTTGGCTGGCGTGGAAAAGACGCACCTTTGAATCTAGAACCACGCGAACGGCTTTTTCCAATTTGGCAGACTCGTCGACGAAGATGTTGCAGAGGCCGTCCGCGTGTCCCATGACTGGGATACGGGTGCTGTTTTGGATTGTTCGTACGAGGGCGTTGCTACCCCTTGGGATTACCAAATCGATGTAGCGGTCGAGGGAAAGGAGGGAGGCGACGTCCTCTCTTGTGTGGACGGCTTGGATGTATGTTTCTGGGAGGGAGGTGGTCGCCAGCGCGTGTTGGATCACGGCGGACAGGAGAGTTGCGGTGTTTTTTGATTCTTTCCCGCCTTTGAGGATCGCGGCGTTACCTAACGACCTGTTACATAGCGTTCGCAAAGAACCCTGAAACAGGACGGTTACCTGATTTTATCGCCAAAGCTGCGATGTTGACAACAACCTCGGGGCGGGCTTCGAAGATGACAAGGAGCACTCCGATAGGACATGTCATTCGATACAACTCGAGGTTGTCGTCGAGTTCTTTGGCGTATGTGATCTTTCCGGTGGGGTCCTCGAGATCAGAAACGTCGGAGACGCCTTGGAGCATTGAATCCCACTTGTCGCCTTTGGCTAGATCAAGTCGACTGAGGAGAGAAGCGGATAATCTACCGGCCGCGACCTCCTTCTGGGCTTCCTATACACAGCATTTAATGGCGGAACCAATGAAGGTCGATCCATAAAGGGGGTACCTCCATGTCCTTCCTATTTGCTTCCAAGATCTGCGATTTGCTCGCTCTCAATTCGTTTGTGATCGCATGTAGCGCGGTAGTGCGTTCGGTAGCGGGGAGAAGCTGTGAAGCTTCGAATGCAGACTTGGCAGCACGGGCGATTGACTCTGCATCGCCCATGAGGCAGGGGAGTCAGTACGTGACCCGTGGGGGCGTATAGGGGGTGATCGATGATGAGCGGTCGTGGTAAAATGCAACAGATGCCGGCGGGTTCGAGAGAGTCTGATGAGAGCGCACCCTCTCCGGCGTGTCGGTAGGGGATTGGATCCGGGTTTCCCAAACGGATTCTGTGTTAAACTTTCGTCCGGATTTAGGGCCCCGGTGGTAAAGAAGGCCGCCCCGGTCGCGAAGGATGTTTTGGCGCGTGTGGCAGCTGACGACTGTGGAGAACGGGGAGGGGCTCGAGTCGTTATCTGGGTCTTGAATGGGTTGCCATCATGCGTGTGCCCTCTCTCTCACCCTGCCCGACCTTCACCTGCACGTTCGCGTCTGAATAAGTCGAGTTCTGCCCAGTAGGTGGTTCAACCACGGTTAACGAAAAGAGTGTAGAGAGAAAAAGAGGCGGACTTGTTGGACGGTCGGACTTTACCGTCGAGGGATCCTCTCGATCCTTGAACCAAACCACCTCGCAGACCGACGACCACGACACTGGGGAATATTTTTCATTATTTCCTGTACTGGGACACGCAGGCTCCGACTCCCAACCTGTACCCCCGGTTGACGGCTGCCAGCCCCGACCGTTGACCGTTGACACCCCAGCATACGATACACCGACCCCCTGCCAACAGATCATCATTCATTCCACGAACGACGACCTGCCTTTTCTGCCCGCCACGAAGCACCATGCCGCCCAAACGCTCTCAGCAGTCCCAGAGCTCCTTGCACTTGCCGGACCATGCTCCCAACAGCCCAGCCTCAGGTCTCTTCAACTTTCCCCGCTCTTCTTCGCCCTCTGGGTTCTCCAGCTTGTTATCGAAACCCTCGAAATGGTTCAAGTCCCCAAGTTCGGGAAGGAGCATGTCTGGCAGCATCGAGCCCAGATCAAGCACAAGCTCTTTTACCAGAAAACCCAAGATATCCCACCCCACCGACCCCAGACCTATCCTCCCCTCACTGAGCGTTGACAACTATGTTGGTGCTGCCAGCAGGTGAGCCTACGTGTCTCTCGCGTTTCTCGCGTCGTTCCGTGTCGATACATCGTTCGGCGTCTTCGTTTCACGGTTCCACGTTCCCGTCCATTCCTCACGCCATATCACTTGGAATTCTTGCTGACACTGCTCTTCAGGTCCGTTTTCGACCTCTCCTCACCCAAACCAGGTGCATTGGAACCAATACCTTCCATTCCCACCTCACCGTCATCCTCAAGATCCTTAACTCCGTCCAAAGGCGGGATTGGGGATCTTCGATCGATCTCACGGAGAGTATGGTCAAAATCAGCAGATGATCTGTCCAATATCTCAGCCCCCGAAAGATCAAAATCCCCCTCGCTCACACCGTTGGACACTCAACTTCACGACAAGATTTCCAAGTATCGGTCCAACCGCAGCGACAGCCTTAATAGTTCCATCACACCAACCACGCCACCACCCCATACTAAACAACGGAAGATCGATTTCCCTTTGGTAGCTCAGAATCTTTCTTCTTCACCACCAAACCGCACTGTATTGTCTACTTCTGGATCCGCCCCCCACAATCTATCACCATTGCAACAGACCCCACCACACACTCATGTCCGTTCGCATTCCTTCACGCCTCGTCTCGCCTCCAAGCTTGTCCGTCCGAAGCTTGCTCTCGTTCCCCCAAGCCCCTCACGAAAAGGCTCCCTTTCGTCAGCAACCGAGCTGGACCTTACTACGCCATCAAGCGCTTCCCGAAGTGCGTTTTCGTTTGGCCTCGGTTCCTCGAGTAAATCGAGCACTCCTACCCTCACCCCTGCACACCCCACACCTCCGACAAAAAGTTACAGCCTCCCTCTACCTACTACTACCAATCCCCCCGTTCCCCTCCTTGACCCTCCAAGGATTGTTGAGCCCATGGAAGCCAGCGAATCCAGAGAGAGCAAGCGAACTTCTCAAATCATCCACCAATCCGGCTTCATCAACCGTTTAGGAACTTTCAACCCCACCACAATCAACCAAAACGGCAACCATCCTGGTGCTCTTTCCAAAGGGTGGAAACCCTTCAAGCTGGTGTTGAAGGGGACGAAACTCTACTTCTTCAAGCCCCCAAACGACAGGGCTGGTGCTGTGAAGGAGCTCTTCCCGACGGAGTTGATAGCCGCTTTCGGGGAGGGTGGTCTTGGTGAAGACGAAACTCCGGAAGCCTCGCCCCTCAGAGGTGGTCGAGATGAGCGAAAGAGGCGAGCATATTGGGGTCGGAGGACACACCCAGAACTGGTTCGAGCAGAGTCTGGCGAGAAGGAAATCACTGGGGGTACGCTCCCCGCACTCATTCACGAAGCCGTCTTCGGCACAACCTTCGCTTGGCCCGAAGATGAAGATTCCCTCTCGTCAACTCGAGATATCAAATGGCGCCATTTTGCTTCTGCGATCCTTCTCGGCCTCCCACCCGTCGTTGGCCAAGGAAAGTTCGAGACCGAATTCCTGCGGTGTAGCGACTACCTCGTCTCTGGTGCCCCTGACGATCGAAAGAAGGAGCAGGAAGAGAAGGTGATGATGCTGGCGGACGAGTACCTCAGGTTCCACGATCGCCCCGCGGAGGTAGAAACATGGGAGGAGTGGAGAGGTGAAACGATCCCCCGGTTTCCTACCTGGAGTGGGCATGAGGTGGTGTCGGCGTCGCAGATGAGCGGGATGCCTTCCAGTTCTTCCACACACGCGATGTTCGCACTCACCCCATCGTTGGGAGCGGAGTTCTTGTCACCTAATCTCGGGACTTTTTCCCCACGGCCAGGTCAATCGGATCCCGTCATCTCCATACTTGAAGCAATGGACTCGCCCAGGGTGGTCCCCTCTCCCACGACCAAGAACGGAGCACAACTGAGTCAATCCAAGGCGATGGTATGGGCTGCTCTCGACAGGGACGGTTTCACGAAGGAAGTGCTCACACGGATGGACCCGCATCTCGTCGCATCCAGTTTGAACGTCTTCAACCGGGGTTTGTGGGAGAGGACGCCAGAGAACGTGTCACCGAGTTTTCTCTCCAGCTTGGAAGACTCCGAGCTGAGGGACGAGTTCCAGGCGTTCTTCGGGACGGACGCGCGCCCACATTGGTTGACCAAAACTGTCCTATTGCATATTTTTGGTCAGGACACACCGATTACCTCACCCCCAAGTCGAGGCGCCAACACCCTTGGGGATGACAAATCCAGTACGAAGTGTCATTCTCGGGCGGACGTCATTACGGCTTGGATACGCATCGGAGAATTGAGCCGCCAACTTGGGGATGAGTGTTCCTGGATGGCGATCTGCGCCGCATTGTTCTCCCGACCGGTGGCAAGACTAGATAGAATCTGGAAGCGGCTCGAACCGATGGTTCTGACTATCGCCGAGAGTTGGGTTTACCCCGGACCGGAAGGTGGCCCTGCGACGGCTGGGGAACCCAAACAGACGCCGTGGGGAGGTGTCGCGAAGGAAAAACTTCGTGAGTGTTTCGACCAAGTGAAGGAGAGCGAGTCTGGGAAGAGTTGGACTGTGAAACCACTGTTTGAGGCGAGGGAAGTGTGGGAAGAGTTGAAGACGTCGTTCTCTCTGTGCCCAAGGAAGACGGACTGGGGAAGGTTAGAGAAGGGAAGGGGGATGGAGGAGGGCGAGAGTGTCGGCAGGATGGTCGCTTTGTGGCAGACGTTATGTCAGAATAAAGGCGATAATGGAAGTGGGATAGCGTCAAGATTCACGAGGTATGGTTGTTTTCTTCGGTTCCCGATCGTCATCTGTGAGGTGGCCCGATCGATGACGTCCTGCTCATCGTCCCTTTTCATTCTTTGCTGTGCAGGGTCGACCAATTCATGTCCCTCTCGTTCGCGACGGAACCGAGGAGGCGTGGCATGTTCGAGCCGTACTTCTGGGCCCCTGCTCCAACCATACAACAAGCCCATCCATTACTCGCTTTGATGATGCCCGAGCCCTTGCCGTCGATCGCGCTCATCGATCGGGCTGAGGTTATCCGAGGACGGACGGAAAGTTCCAGCAATAGTAATACTGCTCAGGAAGTCGCCGCCGCTCGGGAGCTTCTTCTTCAACCAAACCCTCGATCGAAGCGATGCAGCAGCGACCCTGTGTGGGACTCGGCGCTCGGTGTTACCAGCGACGTGGGTGGCATTGAGGTCGCCGTGTTCGAAGGAGAGCTGATCGTCGCCATTCAACCCCTCTCCGAGACTTCCTCGGTATCCCAACCTTCTTCGAGGTCGACTTCACGCCCCCCTAGCACCGTTACGGACATTACTGGGATGGAGAAGTCTTTCAGCAGATCTCCATCAATACGGATGAGAAGAGCGGCCGCGAAAGGATTAGAACGCAAACCAAGCACCATCGGCCGAAGGAACTCTTTACCGTCCGTACCGAGCAATCCGGAAGAACTCATGCCCCCTCAAGTGTCCTCGGAACGACCACTACGCGTGAAGGTAAAGGCTGGTACGCTGGAGAGGTTGGTGGACGTACTGCTTCACGGACTTCAAGGGGTATCTGTCGCATTCTCGGATGACAACGGAGAAATGCCGTTGAGAGATGGAAAGCAGAGGGATTTGAAGGTTGACCATTCGGATTTCTCGACGGTTTGGTGGAACTCGTTCAGGAGCTTTGTGACACCTCTTGTTTTGTTTGAGGTAAGCGTGCGTTTTTCAATACCCCTCCCGATCCCTGATTCCCTTGCCGTAGCTGCTCCAGAAACGGTACCGACAAGCCAAATCTGGGCCGCCCCTGACCTCAATCAAGAACTGTATCGAAATTCTTGAGGTATTACAAGAGTGGATTCAGAAGGGCTCTGGTGCGGAAGATGCCCTGGATGACGGACAACTTTACGATGCTTTCAAGGCGTTCAACTCGGAGTTGATGCAGGAGGATGCCTTCCCAAACTCTCAACGCGATTCAACGGATGCCAAAATCAGAGAGGCCCGGAGCAACCTTTGCCAGGCTAAGGAGAGCCTGGTCACCCTCTTCACGACCCAAACCAAGCGTCCCCCGATCAAGAAACCGAATATGGAGTTGTCCGAAGTTGCTGGAGATGGCCATTCGCGTCGTGGTAACTCGGATCCTCCGGATATCGACCGTTTGACTCCAGAGGAACTGGTGAACGTTGTCGACGCTATGATGAACGCTGCTTTCAGGAATGTCACCGAAGAGGTGAGCGCTGTTGGCTGTACGTTTGGTGATTGGTTGTCTGACGTAACTGCAGGATATCCTCACCACCTCCGACCTTCTCGAGATCCAGTCCACAGATCGTACTGGCTGGTTCGTCACTCGCGAGCCAGCTACCAGTGCCGATGAGGTCGAAGTGCAGACCTTCCACTCCCTTGTTTGCGAAGTAGAAACCACACCATTAGTATCTGGCGGTGGCCAAGATTCCTTGTACGGTCTCCTTCCAGCGTCCATCAGGTCGTGTATCAAGGCCTTCGCCGTCGTGCGAAAATGGTTCATCTTGAAGATCACCGCCCTGAAGCTGGGCCTCCATCGCAGGCAGGTCAGGCTCGAGAGGCTCCTTCAGGCGGTTCAGATCAGCAGGATCAGAAACTCAGATTCAACTTCATCGACGCCAATTTCTGAGAAACCTTGCGTTCGTTCTTTCGTCGAGGCCGTACTCACTTCCGCTCTTCTCAGCCCCGAGTCGAGGATGTACGGGAGAGCCTGGCAGAACGTCGCCAATACTCGCAGGACCACCGCCGATACCTTCTCTGCTCTGTTGGATTCGTCGAACGCTCAGACCTCCACGGGTGATTCCTTGCTTGTTGATATAGGTTGGCTTTTCGAGAGGATTTTAGAAGTAATCGTGATGCCGAACGTGGTCACTCCACCCGCAGAGGATGCGCAAGGGCTGGTAAACTTTGAGAAGAGGAGGTACGAAGACTCCCTCGTGGAATCCACCTGAGACTGACTCTATTCGAAGGTTCTTGTGTCATCTGGCTGCAAACGCCACCTCCCTTGGCCCGGCTGCCCGCAGTTGTCGACGCCAAGTTGGCTTCCACGATCTTGCTCGACTTGGGAAGATCGAACAGGAAGCTAGCTACACCCAATTCGACCACCGTCTCATCCGGGAGGACGCTATCCGCGAAGCCGGCAGCGATGGCGCTCACCCGAACAGGAGAATTCCTCGACCGTTTAACCTCTTGGTCTTTGCTCAACAGGAGAAGTATAAACGAGACAGGCACGTTCGCGACCGGCTGAGCAAGGAGAAGAAGCAGGAGCAACACCGTCACGAGAAGAGGGAGGATTACCTTAACAAGGCAATGCTCGGCAGCAAGCCGCAGTCGGGCGTTTCCAAAGCTCATAGGAACAAGAAGAGCATGTCTTCCGCCTTCTTCCAGTTCATGCGACCCATCTCCAGCGCTTTCATATCCGAAACCACCATCCCCTCGGGGCCGAAACGTACTGCGGAGGAATTGGACTTCGTCCCCACCGGCAAACCAGCCCTCGTGTTGAGTCTCGCAGATTGTCGCGTTGCCCAGTTCATAAACAACGAACGGTCATTTACGTTCCAGTTGGACACTGAGGACGGTGGCCACTACTTGCTCCAAGCGACAGGAAAGAAGGAAATGACGAAGTGGATGAACAAAATCAGCCACGTTGCCAAAACTGCGGCCAGGAGGCGTCTCACGTACCTTGGAAGTAACGCGAACCTTGCCGAACAGCTCGCAGCGTTGGACCTGAATACCCGTGGTCATGCATGTAGGTGCCTTTCGCAGTCTCACGGGTTCCGCGCGTTGACCGTTGAACCTACCCGCAGTCCTTGGTGTAGATTTGAAAGCCCTCATTCAGAGGGAGTTCGGGGACGACCCTCCTCCGGGAGCCATTCCCTCCATGTTGGAGACCTGCTTCAGGGAAGTCGAGTTCCGTGGTTTATCCGAAGTTGGAATCTGTAAGTTCAGCCTCTGGTCGGCTGCGATGGCTTTCCTGAGAAACTTTGTCAGATCGTATCGCAGGGTCGACCCTGGAAATCAATGGTATCAAAGATGCGTTGAACCACGGTGAGTTCGGTCCGCCTGTGAGCGACTCTTTCCCAATTGACTCGCTGGATAACAGGACATACACCCATTAATAACACCACGGATATCTACGCAATCTGCGACGTCATCAAATCTTTCTTCCGAACTCTTCCCGAACCCGTTATTCCCTCCACGATGTACTACACGTTCATCGACTCTGCCAGTAAGCTTTCGGCTCATTTTTGGGGTGAACCCGTCTCACGTCGCGTTTAAGAAATCGAAAGTCTTGAACCTCGTTTGGCAAGCATCCGGCGCCTCCTCCGCGAACTCCCCGCCGCAAATTTCGACCTCATGAAGCGGCTATTTGAGCACTTGGACAAGGTCACCGATTACGAGGAACTTAACCAAATGACTTCGCACTCGCTGTCCATCGTCATCGGTCCAAACATCCTCAGAGCTCCTCGGGACGACTTCGCAGTAACCATGTCAAATATGGGGCAGGCGCATAGCGTGACAAGGGCTTTGATCAGCCACGTGCGTACGGTCTACACACAGATGCGCCCATAATACTTACCAGCGTCCCGCATAGTGCCATGTTCTCTTCGGCGAGGTTGACATCGAGGCGGAGAATGAGGATGGCGATGATTATGACGAGCAGTATGGCGAAGATACGATACCAGAAGGCAGTGAGGAAGAGGGGGGTGGCATGATGACCCCTGCCTTCAATGTGATACCAGCTTCTACGGAAGGCCATTCGGATGAGGGAAGGCTGGGCTATTAGCTCGGCGTGCTTCTCCCACGTGTAACGCTACGCACTGTGTGCCCTCCCATTTCCTCGTGTTTCTCTCACTTGCTGCATACCAGCCTAGGGGTATACCTTATGGTTGGCTCTCATGTTATTAATTTGGAAAGCAATATGGACTGTCCTAGCGTAATAAAACCAGGTAACGGGTTTCAAGAGTTACAATAATCGGAAACAACAATGATTATGGGAAACGGTGCGTGTACGGTAATAGCGAATAAACAGAAACGTGAGGAATGAGACGTACAAGTGTCCGTTCGGCGAACGATGGGGAATGAGCGGAGCGAATATGGGGTGAAACGAATAAAACGAATAATCAGAAATCATTGAATGTCTTCGGGTTCGCATACCTCGTAGAAGTGGGTCCTGCTTTCCCGTAGTTCGTACAACTTCAGCCGGAGAGTCTCCACTCCCCCGTCTGTTGACCATGATGAAAACGCGCGAAGCTTCTCCTCCAGGCGTGTCTCTTCGGCATTGAGTAGGAGTAGAAGGAAGTCCTCAACATGAGGAGACTGAGCGACAGCTTTGGTGGTGACGTCAATCACTTGTTCCTGGATCTTGGCGTCGAGTTTCGTGATTTCTCGCCACAAGATGGCCAACCAAAGTATCAGGGGCCTCTGGTCTTTCGTCCTCCTTAGCGCGGGAATCACATCCGGGTTATTCCTACACCGTTGCAGGGGAGGCGAACCGTCGTCCAGTTCGTGAACGAATTCCAGATGTTCCCACATGTGAAGTGGAATGTGAAGTCGGAAAGTTGATGCGTCAGCCATGGAAAGGAGGATCGTGGTCGCGGCTCTCTTGATTTCGGCTTCGTCCATAACGACCTCGTTAACGACGGAAACCAGATCTTCACAGAAGTCTTGAACCGCGTCTGGTGATACGTGTTCGGAAAAGACGGGGAACCAGCGGGCTTCTATGTGTGATAGGAAGCAGAGCGCAGCCTTCTTGAGTTCGTGGGGCTTTTCGGTGTGGAAAAGAGAACGGATGCCGTCGAAAAATGGGGGGACCGTCGGGTCGAATTGAGCCAAAGCCTCGAGGCACGTGGGGCTGGCACCGAAGGCAAGCGCGCGGGTGGCATACTGTATCGCCTCATCCTGGTCTTCCCCTTTCGCTTGGAGGTCGAAATGGTAATCCAAAAAGGCGAGCACCTCCTGAGGCCCTGAAACCATGGGGTAGTATCCATCCCACTTGAACCCTCCGTGCATCGCGAGTCGAGCCGCTTCCCATTTCAGATCGGGAGGTAGGTAGGAAGCGGTCGTCATAACCGTGGTAAAGAGCTCGAAACATCTTCTCGGGACGACGTTGTAGGTGAGCAGTCCGATGCACCAGAGAGCGTCCAGAGCCGAGCCGATCTCTGCTCTCGTTGACGTCTGGTTTTGGATGATGGAGTTGAGTTTGGCAAATAGCCTTTCGGTTATAGGAGCGAACCTGGGGCTAGAAAACAATTAGCATCCTCTAACTGTGTCTTAAGGAGATCCACTTACCTTTTCTTCTCGCCGGATACTAGCAGATCATCAGGGTGCACGGGAATACCAACGAGGAGACCAACCATGAGGGTACAATTGGTGTCGACGGACAGTGCGGCGGGAGGCTCGAGTGAGAATGTATCTTGCACGAACCCTGCGATGTCGTCGTACACCTTTTGCTGCATTCCGGCGGCAACGAGGTTGCAGGCGTGATGAAGGAGGATATCGCTGACCCACAGGTGGTGGGCAGAGGAGAGCTGGAACGATGCCCATTCGATATCTCGATCGACCCCCAGCAGACTGTCAGTAAGTCCAAGAACGGACTGGAGATTGGAGTCGTTCTCATGGCAGCCCAACGACAGGCAGAGATGTCGCTCCTTGAGGGAAGCCACGACCCTATCATTCCCTTGGACGTCACTACCGGATTGGATGAAGATGTGACAGAATGCTCGGGCAGAAAGATATGCCAGGTTTCGTAATCGTGGAACGAGAGTTGGTTGGCCGTCATCGATGTCAAACGACCGGAGGAGAATGTCGTAGCACCGTTTCAGGAGAAGCGAGTGGTTTCCTGAGCGCCAAGCCATCCTAAGAATAGCCCTGAGGACCGCGGACGTGGTCTCGTCATCGAGAGGGCGGTCGAGCATCCACTGGATCCTCTCCGCCTTGAATGGGAATCCCTCTAGTCGTAGAACGCCCGCGAAGAGGGGCTCCTTCGCATCGTAGTCGGTTATTGGCTCCCCGTTACTGTGGGTGCGGGTGTGTCTGCCAATGGGTTTGTGATCCGTTGGGGGTGATGGCAGAGGTGTATGGCCGTCAGTTGGCGGAGGTAGGGTTGACGGAGGACGCCGTTGTAGATCTGAAAGGGCTAGCAGTATTGTGAGAACCGAAACCGACCAGAAAACGTTCATCGAGAATGTAGGAGTGCTGAGGGGGAGGGTTTCGAGGACTTCGTAAAGGAAGAGGAGGAAAGAGGCATAAGGAACGAAGTGAACTATCTTGTCCATCCATGATGCAGTGCGATCTACGGATGTGGCTGAGAGTTGTTCGATGTGTGATCGGAGTTCGGGTGAGATGGAACGAGTGGGGGTGCCTTGCGACCACCTCGTGACAGAGGCGACCGAAAGAATGCAAAGAAAGAAAACAAGACACCAGGTCTCGAGAAGTTCTATGTCAGAACCTGCTGAGAAAAGGTGCCGATATTAAGATCTGTGCCGAAGTTTAAAGCGAATCCAGAACGCACCTCTGATATTATTACAGCGACCAATCAGCCCCAGGCATCGATCCAACCGTAAAGAAAGAAAGGTTGCTAAACAGCAGACAGTCGCCTGGGTACTCAATAACGCATCAGTATCTGTCCAGGATCTGCCACCGCAAATCGGGTCCCACTCACATATATAATCGCATTATCGAGTCGCCGTACACGTTGTTTCACCTCCTTATGGTACATCTGAACTTCGCGCTTCCACGCTTCTTCGAAGTTCGCTTCAGCATCGGTGATTGTCTTGGTGGCGTGGACCGATATTCGGTTCTCGAGCGTCGCATGCCTACTACGGTCCCCGCGGGACCAGAAGAAGCCCGTGAGTTCAGTACGTAACGTCAACTCTGCGATGACGATGCGAACAAGACGTACCCCGTGTTGTCGTGTTCGGGCTCCATCGCTCTGGAGGCTCTCAGAGTACGAGAAAGGAGTGGGTGATTGCGGAGATCCTGCGCAGGACAACAGGGACGACTTATAGGAAACCCTCCACCCCATCAAAGTGGGTCATGAAAACGCTCATTGCCACTGGCACCCGACACGGGCATGGCGGACCTGTGGGGCACAGCACAGGTCCCCTCCTCCCTTCCGGGGAGACTGAAGACCGATGAAACGTTGAAACAACGTGTAGATACACGTTTTCCCGTGACTCTTGCCACGCGGGGAAATTTTAGAGCCACGCCCCCCCAATACAGAGCCAGTGTGCCCGGTGCGAGGTATTCCCGTTACCCGTGGAGTTCCTGTGACCCGACACCCAACCCATGACGGTGGTCGAGTGTAACTTGGAGATCTACAGATTTCCGATCATAACCGCCCACCGCACTCTAAAAACGCAAAAAAGCATCGGGGCTCAATCAAGTTCGAGACATGGGTGTACCCAGGCTCTCGGGGTCAAGTTCCTTAATCTGACCTAGCACTGACCGCGTGCGTGGTTAGCGCAAGGTAGAAAAAATGGACACGTCCGGGATTGAACCGGACCCCTCTCGCAAGTTTTCCTGAGGATTGCTAAGCGAGCGTGATAACCAACTACACCACGTGCCCTTATTCTCGAATTGTTGAAGTTCTCTCACAGGCAATTGCCCGGGTGAGTACCATCGATGATTAGCGATGGTCCTGGAATCTGACCCTGGAGATAATGTATTTACACGAGTCAATTAAGTAGTGGTACTGGGAACGCATTACATCATTAGTCACTTTCGTATGATTCCTGGGTCTCCGGTGGGCGGAATGCTTGGGTGCACAACCCGCTCATCCCATTTCCGTTCGTCTGACTCTGGGAACTGGGGTCACTGGCTTGGCTACTACCAAGAGACCGTAGCGTCTGACTTGTGGGTAGCCGACCCTGACTCTGCGACATACTGGGCCCAAGCCTGGGGCGGATCTGGAACGTCCCGCGCCTGAACCTATTGACGTTGGGCATCGGGAACTGAGATTGTGTCTGCATGGGCGATCCGTAGGAAAGGGGATGCGGGGATTGAGAATCCCCCCGGTTCGAGTTCGTGTTCTGAGATGCGTTGATAGAGGGTGTTGGCGAGGCTTGTATGAGTTCGGCCTCTACGTCATCAGCTGAGCCTGATGTCCGATGCGATAAGACGTGTTCAGGTTCACGTGGGGAGTGTAGTGGAGAGCGGATGAGACGAATGGGTTCGACTGTGGCAGCCATAGAGGTGGAAGGGCCGTTAATCTTCTCAGCAAAGTCCGGGGAATCCGGGAGCTCGACTTGTGGAGGCGTGCTTGCCGGCGAAGATAAGGCATTTATTTGAGAAAAGGCTCGGTCATCGTCTTCCTCCTCGCCGTCTGATTGGTCGTCTGCAGAGGATTGTTTGGTGGTGAATCACATGGGGTCCTTTCAAAGAACATACCGTCGACACGTCGGCGGCTAGGGTCCAGCTCTGGTGGCCCAAGCCAGGGTGTGGGTACGCCAGGTTTCAGAGTGAACACATGTACCGAAACGTGCAAAAGCCATTCTTTTTCGCTCGGGAGTTCCACTGGGCAGCCGGCCCAGCCACACCGGAGCCCAGGTAGTGGCTGTTCTGGCTGTTCTGTTGTGTCCATTGGTGATCGAGGGAGCTGAGGAAGATGTGAATCGCCGTCGATCGACGGGGAGCGCGAAAGCTTTGTCATAACGCCGTTCTTTAGATTCAAACCTCGAACAGAGAGGACGCGCGATTGGGTCTCAAACTCAAATGATGGCGCCTGGGATATAAGGTACACGCGTGAACTACACTACTGTATGTACAAACGAACGAAGAGAGAATTAGGGGGAGGAGTTAAAATCGCCGACGTGCAAGAGTAGTCAGACGGGTGACAGTGCGGTCCCAACGAGTTGGTCGCTTTGTTCGTGTGACGGGAGAAGGAGAGTAATGTATCGAATTATGGGGGTCAGGGATGGTCATGGCTGACGATGAGTCGCCATACAAGAAGGGGAAGGCATATCCAAAATCATCGCACTCGGATGTACGGCTACTCGACATGAAACTGTCGACAGCCGGGCTATCCGGTTTGGCATAAGGGTCAATATTCAGCGGGCCGTTCTATGAATTCATCAGCTCGCACGAACTAGGATAACAATAGAGGTATTGGAAACACACCAAGAAACCAAATTCGTCGGTCTTCGGCTCATGCATGGCATTTTCGTTACGGTCCCAATTCATGCGCCGTGGAGTCTTGACGAAAATACACCAGTCGGGATCGTTGGCAGGGTTGGTGTCTACAGCGTCCGAATAACACAGCTCCGCAAAGGACTCTCTGGGGCTAATCAATAACTGATCTTCCAGATCTTCGAAGCAAGAAACATCAATCTTGGTGTCGAAGATCCTTAGGGACCTATCGATGTCGGATTGCAGGCTCTGCCACGAAGAGCGAGTTGTTGAGGACGAAGAAGTAGAGGCTCGAGGGGAGGAATATATGCTGAGAGGCGGGCAAGAGTCCTATCGCCGTCATATTAGCATCACACCTGGGCAGAACGGAGGATTAAATTAAGCTCACGCTATCGCTATAGTAGCAAGTCATAGTGTGTCGCGTGTTTTAGGGTGGGGTGGGGGAGTCGTAAAGCTGCGGACGGCGAACAAACGATCTGTAAGCCTGAGGGTGTGACCGAACAGTGCGAAGGAGACTCACCAGGGGTGTATATTTATTAAGGGGGTGTAGTTGGGAGGGTCGTACTGGCGATCAAGCGGTCCGACTAGTGAACGAGCGTGGGGGGTATCGGACGCTAGTGGAACCGACCAAGATGCGAGGATAAAAGGACAGACGAAAGGCAGACCAGTCCCAGTTCGCCGCGAGTTAAATATGGGCCTGGATTTGACTCAACACGTAAACCCGTAATGCCTCATGTTTTAGACGACCGCTTGACGTTATCACTAGTCCCGGCCGGTGAACATCTGAACAATTGTGAAGGGACGGGGAAGGCGGTGACGCTTACGGCTGATGGTTGGCAACGCGCCACGGCCATGGTAACCTCTCGGTGGCAGACACGTCGAGTCCAATGAAAACAGTGAATTCTGGGTGGAGACAAAGCGCGAGTAAGTGTCAGACCGAAGCCGCAGGTCCGCTGGAAAAATTGGGCCGGAATTTCGGCTTCGACCCGCCTCCCTCCGACCAGGCATCGAAAACCCTCCGCCGCGCCCATTTGAGTGATGATCCACCCTTCCCCTGACAGACCAACTCCCCATTGATTCTAGCACCCTCCAGACTCATCGAGTAGAACCCTCGCAACCCCTGAACCTTCATCAACACCTCTTGTTCCTCCTTGCTGCTCTTGGTCACAGGCGATCCGTGCAACTTGCAATCACGATACGGATACAGTTGTCCTTGGGTTTTCCAGTGATGAACGCACTGAAAGAACACCTGCTTGCCGGCACCGGATCTAGTCGTTCCCGAGGTACCCAAACTGGAGGAGGCATTTGCCACTGCGGGTATGATCCACGCCTTGTGAATGATACGGCTTCGACCAATGATGAGCATGAACCCGAGGTAGGAGCCGGCACATCCCAGCCCAACCACGGCCGATAACCGCTGCCAAAGTGGTCGGAGAACGTGTTGGGGTTGAGTGGGTGACTGTTCTGGGCTGGTAGATTTTGATCTGGTCGTCACTTCCTCCTGTGTCCAGCGATTCCACAACATTTCAGCCATGGAGATACTTCCTTGTGATAGACCGCGTTAGTGACCTGCATTAAACCCAAACCGCTCTGCTGTTGGAGAGCGCGAAAAAACGTGAACGTACGTGATCATTGCATCTGCAGTGACGAAAAACCAAGTCCAGCCGCTCTTACACCACCATGGGAGCGGGTCGAGCTCGTAGAACGGTACCTGAGGAAGCGCAAGCTGCGCTTTCCCCTGGAGCTTCGGTCGCCCAGACCCGAACGCAGCTTGTTTGAGCTGACGGAACAGAGACATTTTCCGCCCGACGCGGTCACGGAACGGAAGGAAAGTAGAGTTTCACGTTGCAGACGCGCGCTGCTTCTGCTCCCGAAGCCGGGACTTTGGGTCTCCGGTTACCGGCGCTCCCAGGCGGGCCACATTGATCACGGGCGCCCCCTGCTGACCAATCGTTGTCCCGAAACACACGATCTGACAGCCTTCCAACTTCCAACTGTCCGTCCGCCCTTGGTCGCCCTCATTACGGTACGGAATGACCGTAGTTTCTTTCCCACAACAGCCAAATTCCTTGCTGGTGGCGCGGATCCACTTGTACCAGTTGGCACATGACGAGAATGCCACCAGGTGCCACAGCGCCACCTCGGTAACTGCTAATAAAACTCCTGACAATCAAAAATATGGAAGAGGCTTGGTTAGTCCCCGAGAAAGTAACTTGGTCTGTAGTCGGCGTTGATAACCGTTACTTGGAAGATGTCAAACCTCAGAAATGGTAAACAAAGAATGGATTGTACGTATCGATGGCGGGTGACAGTCCTATGGACCGACTTCTAAGCTCATCTTAATATTACTACTGAGACGATGGGAAGCAGAGCACATTATATGACTGGTAGGCCTGTGTCAACAAGACGATATGCCCGAGCAAACACCCCTTCATATTACAAACATGTGGGGCCATGGGATCGTAACCCGCTCCGGCGATTCCATGTTTCACAGTCAACTCTGACATTTCCCGTCGACACATGCTGAGCGCCTTCATCCAGCATATCTATAAGTGACGAGATCAGAAACCACTGAA
>Ga0307516_10003262_pt1 | contig 21039 bp, 31 predicted proteins | sample 19_EM_MG_FD_203310 | JGI IMG/M metagenome (GOLD analysis project Ga0307516, IMG submission 203310) | Populus trichocarpa ectomycorrhiza microbial communities from riparian zone in the Pacific Northwest, United States - 19_EM | ecosystem: Host-associated > Plants > Roots > Unclassified | place...
GGCCGGGCCGGGAAGACATAGGCAAACAAGCAGTAACACTTAAGGTAATGGAGATGGTCATTTTGTTGGCAGATGCCACCGAGTCCTGCGTACAACTGGCTCTGCGTGTTATGTTCGGCCGCTAACATTCTTTCTCATGCTGCCCGCCATCGAGCCTCTCAACTCGCTCCAAAGTCGGCTGCAATACTCCCCTATCCAAATACACAGCCCAAGTCTTCCGACAAAATACCCAAAAAAGCTAGAGCCTCCGTCCAGGACCCGGTCATTTTCAAAAACACCCCGACTACCGTAAATCGTGTAACTCTCCAACATGAGAACATCACCGAAGACCGGCACGCCAACTTTCAACCAGAGCGCGGTTTAGAGTCCGTTTCTGCATCACTTTCGACCCCTGAGCCAGTGGTAGAAGAACAAGACAATGCTACAGCACTCTTTGCGCAGGGAGAGGTGAGTATCTATCATCAGGAATTGAACGACACGTTAACAGGCCGCTATCAGCCGCACCAATTAAAGGCTCAGGCGTACACGCCTGCCCTGCGGAACCTACAATCCTCCAAAGTACCCTCCTCGCGCATAGGTCGCCTTTTTCATTACGGAGGCATGTTGTTTTTCCTTCCTCTTTGGCAGCTCCCTATTTAAATGCGAATAATAGGACTCGCCGCCTCCCTTAGCTACGGCGCAGCCTCCGAGATCGTGCGTCGGACGGGTGGTGTCTCGCATGACCCTCAATCTTCTGTCTTCATGACGGAAGCGAATATAAAGCGCCTAGTCTCCAAATTATCCCAGATGCGCGGGGCGGCCTTGAAACTCGGCCAATTCCTCAGCATCCAAGGTACTGTCATTTGCCTACCTGTGCTGAATTAGCTCACCAGTCACACCTCAGATACCCATGTTCTCCCAACCGAAATCGATCAAATATTCCGACGAGTTCAAGACAGCGCTCATTACATGCCTGACTGGCAAATGGAGGTGTGTACAATCCCTCGGGTTTCTTTCTCGTATTCTTAACACTTGGCCAGCAAGTTATGAACACATCCCTCGGTTCAGAGTGGACAGCATACTTTGAATCCTTCGATCGGCTTCCGTTTGCCGCAGCTTCAATCGGTCAGGTACATGCAGCCGTTTTGGCGCCTTCCGCGTCCCCGACAGGGCGACCTGAGCCTATCGCAGTCAAGATTCAATTCCCGAATATTGTAAACTCCATAGACAGTGATATAGGTTACATCAAATTATTATTGACTGCGGGTCGGATGCTTCCTAAGGGCTTATTCCTGGATAGAACCATAACAGTATGTCGTCAATTTCTTAGTAATGAATATAATGCACTGCAACTGACTACCTGCAGGTGATGAAAGAAGAGCTCGCGGAGGAATGTGACTATACGCGTGAAGCATCTTTCCTGAAGTCGTTCGGCTCCCCTCCTCGTCTAGGGAATGATCAAAGGTTCAAGGTTCCATGGGTTTGGGAGAAGAGTACCAACAATGTCCTGGTAATGGAGCGAGTACATGGGACGAGTGTTGGCGACGCTGATCTCAACCGCTTGAGCCAGACTGATCGGAACGATGTCGGTTTGAATACTCCTACTTTCTTATGTTCGTGCATTGAGCATCATTCTCCCTACTTTTCCCTTGTCAGATTGCGGCATGGTTATTGGAACTAACCCTCAAAGAATTGTTCGAGTTCAGAGCGATGCAGACGGATCCTAACTGGTCAAACTTTCTTTGGAATGCAAGAACTCGACAGGTTTATACTTTTTCCACGATAGTTTGATTTTTGCTGAGGCCAATGTGTCAAAATAGGTCGAACTGGTTGACTTCGGTGCGACTAGGGAATACTCAAAAGACTTCATGGACGCCTGGTTGAAACTCCTCCAAGCCGCTGCGTTGGAGGATAGGCAAGGGTGTATCGAGTGGAGCTTGAAACTAGGATATTTAACTGGCGAAGAAAATGAGGTATGTCTCCGTTCCTGCCTTTTTTGTCGCCCTGACAGGTTAGCTGTGTAGATGATGCTGAACGCTCATGTGAACTCCATGACCCTCCTAGCCACACCTTTCAGAGCTTCGACAGCCCAACCGTTCTCATTCGGGCAAGGCTCCGTGTGGTCGGAGATCACCGCGAAAATCCGCACTCAGATACCTGTCATGCTCATGCATAGACTCACACCGCCTCCGCGGGAGACCTATAGCCTGAACCGGTGCGTTGTACCTTGACCTGTTTTTTTTTATGTGAAAGCGCTTCTGAAGACCGGTACATGTGCGTTTAGGAAATTGAGTGGAACATTTTTGCTAGCTTCGCGGCTTGGCGCGACGATCGATAGCAAAGCGATTTGGGATCGCGTCGTGGATGGTTATGTGTTCAGCTCTTGATGGTGTGGTGTATCAAATGCGGTGTATGTGTAGTGGAAGCGAAATGCACTGTAGCTCCTGCTTCAAATGCAGTGACCATATTATTCGCCTGCACTAGATGGCAATGACAAAAACAAAATGGAGTAAGTTACGAGCACAAGAGAGTGGGCTAGACCGTTGGACGAATCTTTTTCCAGTAAAAAGAATATCATATATTCGTAACTTGTGGCGACCACGGAATACTTGGAATTTGTCGTGGGCTGGTACAAGACGAGGTCCAGGTATCGTTACCTTAAACAAGCCCTGATTTCCTCGTCACCCGGAACAGAGCACTTCTGTTCGCCGACTTTTCTTGGACGTAATATTCCGCCTTAAGGCTCATATCCTCCAACCGTGTTAAGAGTGGGCTTTGTGAAAATGGACCCACATTCCTCCCTGCATAAAGTTAAGGACCCCTGAAGACACCATCAACGCCAACAAATCGCACCTTGACATAGAGTGTCATCGCTGCGCTGGGCCATATCCTTTCTTCCGCCTGTCTACCTTTCCCGTTCTTCCATGCAGGTGGAGGCAAGGAGCCTTCAGGCTGGGCTTCGGGTGCCAGCGTGAACCTGTCAAATTTTTGCAACAGTCGGACAAGAAGATAGGAAATCTCGTGAATGGCATAGTTTTGACCGAGACACTTGATTTGTTCCCCGAGTGATCAATGAAGGCTGAACGCTGAAAGGAACCAATGAACTCACTATGCGCGGTCCGGCACTAAAAGGCGTAAACATTGTTGGGTTCGCAAGATATCTTGCAAGACGATCAGGCTGTAGCCACCGTTCAGGATCGAATTTATCCGCATCGGGTCCCCATAAGGCGCTATTCCGCTGAACAAGGAGAGGAAGGTATGTTATTGTCGTGCCCCCTGGCATGTATAATCGGCGTTTATCGACTGCCGAAAACGTAGCATCGGGGGGTGGAAGAAGGCATGCCTCGGCACGAGACTCGCGGGAGTTTAGAGGTACAGGAGGGAAAAGACGTAGAGTTTCATTTATGACAGCCCGAGCTACGGTTATTAATGAAAGACCTGAAACAGGGAACCCGCAGAGGGCGGCAGCTTACTATATTTTAGATTCTTGATTCGTGAAAATGTGGGAGTTGCCTCAGGACCACAAAGTTCGATGACCTCCGCCCGTAGACGTTCCGTGACATGGGGATAGATTGCCATGAAATATGTGAGGTACGTCAGAACGCACGCAGTCTAGTGGGGAAAATATGAAAAGGTTTGCTGTTTCGCGTTGCTGAGTCAAAGAAAGTACGTACAGTGTCCCTGGCCGCTAGTAACATGCTCAAAAGTTGATCGCGGATAAGAACAGGATCTGGAGGATCTTCAGTCAGAATATTTGGAGAGTAATATGCCGATGTGAACCTTCAATGCTCTCGACAAGATGTTCCAAAAATGTTTTATCGGCAATTGAACCAGAAATTCCCGCTTTCTTGGCCTGAGCTTTATCCGCTAGTGCTTGCTTGATCAACGGATCGAGCCAATCGTGTATAATCTTCACATGCGGTTCGTTCTTATCCCCAAGAAGCTCAAACAAGGGCCAGAGCTGTCCAATTCTTCCCCTTGTGGTGATGTTTATTTGAGCGGCCTCGAATGCACCTACAAAGGAACCCCAAAGATCGGTAGTGGCTGAGCCTTTGGGACCCATAGTAGTTTGACCGGGGACAGGATGTGAAGCAGAGAGCGTGTCGAGGTTCTTCCCAAATAAAAATTCTGACGCGACATCAATGCTGAAGCGAGAGAATATATCCTGGACCTCGCTTGGCTGGTCGGATGCCTCGTTAGCGGATAATAATGAGAGTGTTCGGGAGACGTGTTGTTCAAAAATGTCGAAATCTGATATACGTTCATGGGCGAAAAAAGGTCGCGCCATGTTACGGTGCTACAGAAAAATGTTCAAGGGATGCTTTCGTCGGTGACGAGGTGGCTCACCATCTTCCATATCTATCGCGCAAGCTGAGCAAGCGTTATTTGAAATCGAACTGCGTTAATCACCTCATCATCACGATTGAATATTCCTTGTCCGAGGAGGGTCTCCCTGTCAGTAAGATGAGAAAGGTTGGTGAAACTTGGGAGGTAATGTGGAACCATACATTCGCTCTCTCTGGACAGTCCCTCTCCAAAAGTGGTTGAATCCAGTCGCCAATACGAATTTCGTGTGTTGTTGGTCCATCGTGATTATCTAGAAAGCATCAATTGTCGTTATGTCGGGAGGAACTCCCAGAAATAGCATGCATACTGCATCTCTCCACAGGATTCTTGTATTGAGGGTCGTACACTGGTATTCCTCGAAGAGATTGAGGTAGACGTCGTGAATATAACTTGTCCTAAACGCTCGCAATATCTTGAGCAAGACATCGATATTCCCCGGCCATCTCCCGACTATTTGGGGAATAGGACGCGCACCCAATTTTCTTGCTTCCCTGTCTTGGAAAGCTTTTAACAAGGTTCCTTTGAACAGGAACCATGAAATGATGAAGCCAAAGTGTAACGGTTGAGTCAAGAATCCAAGCCGGCTTCCGGAATACTTCAGGACAGCGTGGAATACAAGGGAGGGAAGGACAGCGAATCGGCAGAAATCCAGAAATAACCGAATGCGATATCTAGCTGGGTTCATGGCGGGAAAAAGGCGTCACGGTAACTCTAAAGTTGAGACAACAAGGGCAGGATTTTAACCTACTAAGATTTCGTTATGATGTGTGATATACTCCGTGAATCGCGAATTCAGCCGGCGGCTCGGTCGCGTCATATAACCTTTGTGCACTCCATTCATGCGATAGGAACCAAGCACATGTGGACATCGGTGCAGTTTTTTGTCCGATGTCTGGCATCATGTATTTTCCCTACAAAGCCACATGTAACACCACATCAGGAGAGTGCGTGGGGTTGGAAGTGACGTTTCGGTGTCTTTTGGCTGATGCAATCTTGACCAGTTTCGGCAAGGGGTTCCCAGGTGGTGGTACGCATCCATTCCTAATACGGGTCGGGCCAGCCGTCAAGAGGGAAGCCAGGGTCGGGTTGGTGGCAGCCGAATTACCTGGTAGATCATGAAGGAGTCATGACTCATGGGGCGATGTTCGCAACTTCCCTTGTCTTTGAATCAAGCGAAAGTTACTCGAGTCTGAAGGAGAAACTGATCTTAGGCGCCGCCTCTTGATGACTGTGATCTAACTTACCACCTTTGAACGAAAAGAGATTATCCCTCCGGTCGCGTCACGCAAAATGGATCAAGCATGAAATCGGCCAGGAACAAGGTGCCTCCGGCGGCGTTGGGCCTGCCCTAGAGGGAGTTCCCATGTCAGAGATATCAATCGTGTCGGAAGCTGTGTTTCCACTAACGGAAGATCTGATGGTGTTCTCGATATCAAAGCCGTGAACATTGTGTGATGGAGATGCATCTCTCAAGGGATGATAAGGTGCTTCAGGGGGTCTGAGACACTGCTAGTGAGGCGTTCTTTGTACTGCAGTGATCAGACTGTTGGACGACGACACTGCCACACTTATGGCGGGCCACAGAGACGAGCGGGCGAATCGACCGTTAAGTGCCCTGCACTCTCGACTTGAAAATGGGATTCACTTGGTCTGAGGGATCGTGGTGGTCCAGCTAAACGACACTAAGAAGCATTTCCATAGAAACAAGCCACAAAGCTATTGAGCTCCCATCTCATCAAATATTATACACTAGAGGGTACATCAATAAAAAAGGAAGAGATCAATGCTACCAAGAATCCACGTACCTGACCCCGTCAGACCTATTGGAAATCTCTCATTTATCCATATCGCAAGCGAAGCACAGCTCGAAGGTCCAATATGAGAAAAGAATATTCTTCGTAACAATTGCAACCTTAACGGGAGAAAGTCTCATGACAAAGTTATGCGGGGCATCTGTATCATCATTGTGCTCGGGAAACATTCGAACCAGAGTCTAGTGCAGCCAGCTGATCCACCAAGTCTTCCATTACCGATTTGGTGGGGTTATGCCCGGGTTTCGAGGTACCATCTGCTTCCTCTTTAGCATGAATACCCGCGTGCAGAGTGGTCGTCCGCATGGGAACCAATACGGACCCTTGTGGCTCGAAACCAGGGGCGATTCTCCGCAATGCATCGCGTTTCCGGCGATCTTTCTCATCCTGACGCGACTGCAAATATGCTTCTCGACGTCCTGCATGGGCAGCGATTGTGGTCCTGCGTGATGATTCTAACGTGATGACATGGGGTTCCAGTGTGAAAGGATAAACGAACTAGCGGAAGCGGGGAATGAATCAGTATAAAGCTAATGAAAAATAAGCGAAACTCCAAACGTACATATGCCGTTACAGAGTCTGGCAGTGGGTGGATATCAGGGGGAAGCTCTACCTTGCAGGAAGCATCGGTCATACCAGGAAACGCGGGATGATAATTATAAGCACTCACTGGATGTGGCACGCGGAGGCTCGGAGACTTTATCAGTGGTACACGGGCAGCCGTGGAATATTGTGCTGTATTGAGGCTTGTTAGAATCTCGGAGATGAAGAGAAGAAGCACCACGCACATTGTTCGGGCATGATGGGCAGAGATGTATGCGTCGTTGATCAGGATGATGAAGCACAGACAAACACCGACAAGAGCCAATCTACCATGACAGGGTCCCCTTCATTTTCAACGTTACTTGCGTCTGCAAAGCCAATATCTCAAGGTGCCGAAGCTGCAAGTCCTCGATCATGTATTAGACGGCCCATGTTACTTATGGATGTTTGATTCGACCGACAGAAAGTCTACCAAGCACTATTGACCCCAGATGCACCGCCGATTCTCTTAAAGTATCGTTTTCAGAAAAAATACCGTCATCCAGGCCTCGATGCCTCGTTAACGCGCTCCCGTGTTGCTGGAGAGGCAAGGGCGCTTCTTAAATGCCTTCGGTATGTCATCGCTCCTGGGGATGGAATGGTATTTTATCGCTCCAGGTCGTATCTGAATTTGCGTTGATCTTTCAATGTTCACAGTGCAGGGGTGAGTGTCCCGGGTATTCGGATGGTCGATGCTGCTGCCGGGGTATTGGGGATTGAATGGATAGAAGGCAAAAGCGTCAGCCGTTTGTTACCAGAGTGTGCAAACGATGAAGAGAACGAACAAAACGATGCAGCTGTGTCCACGGTAGACGATACCCTCAAGTGGACTGATGCGTTGAAAGAATATGGAGTCTCTCTTGGTATGTCCTATTGCTCTTCTTCCCCGGACCCATTTGAAGACCACTACCCAGAAACCTTGATGCAGCTCATTGGCATTGAGCTAGGTAAAATGCATTCTGCCGATGTCATTCATGGTGACTTGACGACGTCGAATATGATGCTTCGACATCCATCGACTTTGAAATCGTCAGCAGATATACCCAGGCAACTGGTGAGGTACAATTCAGTCATCTGGGAGTAGATTCTAACACTTATGTAGGTTTTGATTGACTTTGGTCTTTCATACGTTTCTAGTTCGGTGGAAGACAAATCGGTGGATCTCTATGTCCTCGAACGCGCATTTGTCTCAACACATCCAGATTCTGAGCCGTTCTTTTCTTTGATCTTGAAGGCATATGCTACTCAGGTAGGCAATGAATGGTCCACGATTGGTAGGCGGCTACATGATGGTAAGTTATACGTTGTTGGATGTGTCGATCAATCACGAAAGATATTCAGTACGCCTTCGTGGTCGGAAACGCAGCATGGTCGGGTGAATCAAAAGGCGTTCCGAGTACTTTATATTGTCCTACTGAGTAGTTTCCTCAAGCTGCCTACTGTCGTAATGCAATTCAGTGCTCGTGCCGTCTTTGTTGAATCAGGGTCACACCAAAACAAACGTCGATCACCCAAGTCACCCGTCGACACTTTGTCCATTCCATCCTCGCCGTGGTCTACGACCGTGCGTGTCTCAATTTCCCTTCAACTTTATGGAACATCAAGAGACGGTTCGCCAACTCCCGACGACTCCCAAGCCATCATCTTCCGCCCTTCATTTATCACGTTCTCCAGGCGAAAGCCTTGGTTCGGCAACGCCATCGCCTTCATTGGGGGCCTCAGACAGTCGCGACTCGATTACCCGGCGGCGGACCAGTTGGAGTCAGCGATTCTCTGAAACAGGGCGGGACCCACTTCGACTTGATCCTTTCGCATTACCGTTTCCTGGAGCGCTGGCAACATCTTCCGCGCTCAGTTCAGCTTCCGGCTCGCCATCTGGATTGTCAAATATCGAAGATCCATTCTCGTCATTTGGGGATCGCAGTTTTGCCTTGCCCGCTCGTTTTGGGGGCCAGGATATCACCATGCCGCAGTACTCAACTTCGCATACTGGCCGCGCGTCGTCCGGTTCCATTGGAACACAACCTGAAATTGAGTCTGACGACGGGCATCGGGAGGACGATGAGGCCCATTTGACAACGAATATGTCCCACAATCACGGAGAGGAGGATGCCTACAACGAAAACGACCCTGAAAACAACGCAGCTGTCACACCCCGCAGCTCACAGAGGAGGCATTACAGCGTGTCCTCGCCACTCAAGAAGACCGAGAGTGCATTGAAGTCGATGTCACACAAGATACGCCGAGCATCTATACGCGTGGTGAATCTGGCGTCGGCTGGACTGGATAAGCAACTGCGGTTAGGAGAGGGTGAAGGCGGGTCCCGAAACGAAAAATTGGGGGATAAAGATGGGGAAGGGGACCAGGAGGTGCCAGATTTGAAGAAGGTGTTGCCTATACGCGGTCGGACATTGGGCTTTTTGGGACCGGAGAGCAAGCTGCGTAATGCCCTCTTTGATTTTCTTGTGCATCCGTGAGTGAGATCAACCGTCTTTTAAACGGTGGATTGATGATTATACAGGTGGACTGAGCCCACTATCCTCCTCTTGATTATTGTTAATGCTATCGTCTTAACCATCCAAGCCTCTTCTGTCCTGGACCTCCCCGCGAACGATACTCCACCACCTCATGTCAAAGGATATTTCCACTCTTGGGAAGACTATGCGCTCTTTGTATTATTCGTAATATTTACGTGAGTCTAGCTTACTATTGAAACTGGGAAGCTAGAATTTACCTTCATCACTAGTCTGGAGGCTTTTGCTCGTATATGCGTCTCCGGTTTCGTTTTTGATCCTGAAATGTCGCTCCTTTCACTTTTCTGGCCCTCATCCCGTGGACCGTCCGATCTTTACTCACCTACTTCACCAAGCGATACTTTACACCGCTCCGGGTCCCTTTCTAGGGGATCGCTCAAGAGAGGAGGGACCATATTCAGACGATTTAAAATCCTAGGAGATGTCTTCTTACGAGTTTTCGCGCTCAGGGAGCCACCTTATTACATGTCCCAGTCCGCCCACCCCGATGCACCCTCCCAGATGATTCGTAGCAACTCCTATCCCCTCGAACATGCCAACAATCTTCCAGAAGAAATACGAAGAAGACAGGCCTCGGACTCGACGTATTGGTCACAGGTTCACCAATCTGACAGTAGAGAAATACTCTCTCTTCCATTTCGGTTGAATATCAACCACATCCATGGGAAGGCTCACAGGAATGTCCCATACTTGAGGCAAAGTTGGGCCCGAATCGACTTTGTTGCCATTGTGAGCTTTTGGATGGCCTTTGGTCTGGCAATGTTCGGCGTCGAACGGGGACTGCTTCATATTGGGATCTTCAGAGCTCTCAGCGTGATAAGGACCGCTCGGCTGTTGTCAATAACCTCCGGTACTACGGTTCGTCTTTTACGACCACAATGAAGTGTTAGATATGACTAATTTCATAGACTATCATGCATTCTCTCAAAACCGCACGTCCGCTCCTTACCCAAGTCGCTTATTTTGTCATCTTCGCTATCGTGCTTTTCTCGTAAGGTTTTCTTTACGTTGACATTCTTCACGTTCCATAAAACATGTTTCACAGCATAATAGGTGTCCAGTCTTTTGGAGGATCTCTGCGGCGGAGTTGTATGCTCAACCCGACCCTCGGCGAACAAGCGATCCAATTGTCGCAGTCCTGTGGTGGTTATATCGACCCAGTCACCCTTGCTCCAACGGGATATCTACCACGCAATGGAACTAGGTCTGGCGCGCCGAAAGGTTACATTTGCCCGCTAGGGCAAGTATGCCAGGTTTGTCAAGGTTCACGTCCCGATACTATCCCTCATGGTGTGATAATAGGAAGGAGAAAATCCACAAAATGGTCTCGAGAGTTTTGACGCTATCTGGTTTGCCATACTCCAAGTAATTATCGTTGCAAGCGCGAACGCGGTGCGTGAACCTTTCTATCCATCTCAGTCTCGCTCACAAAAGGCGACAGTGGTCACCATTGATGTATTCGATGGTCGACGCCGAGTTTTGGGTATCCTGTTTCTTTTTCATCCTAGCCATCATTGTGCTCAACTTTTGGCTTATCAACCTTTTTGTTGCGGTGATTACGAACACATTCTCTGCCATACGTTCTCAGACGAAAAGAAGCGCTTTCGGAGCTGCAGCGTAAGATTTGTCTCGCATATATTCGCCTTATGTTGATTATCGCATCTCAGTCCCATGACTGTACCAGACGAACAGGATGACGGCTGGACGACCGTTGATGCTCGTCAACCTCTCCGACGAAACTTTGCAAAAATGATTTACAGTTACACTCATTGGTGCTGGGTCTTTCTTGCCCTCACATCTCTTACGCTTCAGGCTACGCGTACCGTCAATTCCACCTTCAATCATAAACTCATCATGTTCTATGGCGAGTTGAGCATCACTCTCTTGTTTGACATAGAGATTGTTCTGCGAATGTTGGCGACTTTGCCTCATTGGCGAGCGTTCTTTCACCACGGGAACAACTGGCTCGACCTAACTCTGGCTATTGGATCGACCATCATCCAAATCCCTCCCATCTACAATTCGCCAGTCTACCCTTGGCTCACGATTTTTCAGCTCGCGAGGTTTTATAGGGTCATCTTGGTTGTTCCTCGGATGAGACCGCTTCTGGTGTGTTGCCTTTTCAATAGCTTGAAGGCGTTATGAATTGACCGTCTGCCAGCTTAGGGTCTTTGGTAACATGTATGCCTTGGCTAACATGTTATTATTTCTGCTCTTGATCAACTATATCGCGGCCCTCATTTCCATCCAGCTGTTACGCGGAGATATAGCTGCCAGTTACTCCAATAATTTCGGCGATCTCTGGAATGCATTCCTTGCTATTTATCAAGTCTTCTCCTCGGAGAACTGGACAACAGTTTTGTACACCGCCGGAGGCGCCGAAAAATCGCTCGGTCAAACTCCTGTTGTTGTATTATTCATTACTTCGTGGTTACTATTTGCGAATTGTAAGAGCTTTTCTCATTGTCCACGAATTGTCATTCATCCGTTTGCACACAAAGTCCTCCTTCTGCAAATGTTCGTTGCCGTCATAAACGAAAACTTCGAAGTCGTGGAGGAGTCTAAGAAAGAACAACAAGCTTCGAATTATTGGGCCGATCATCTACCCCACCGAGCTCACAAGAGATCGAAATCTTGGTTCCGTCGCCTCAATCCATATCGCTGGTTCAAAGCCAACCCCGTCAGGGTTCAAGTGGATAACTTGCCTGCGAATCTCGTGCTGCCTATGCAGCAATCCGTCATTCAAGACTACAACGTTCCAAGATTTGATGATCGCTCCAGTGCGGTCAGTTATTGAAATGTCTATTTTTTTCAATGGTCTCATCAATATGAACAGCCCTCTGTCAGCACGTCCCGGTCACGACACTACCCATCGAAGTCTCTCACCGCGCTGGATCGGCTCTTTTCCGGCGAAAGGTCCAATGGTGTCCCTCTTGCAACATGGAGTGCAAGGAATCAAACTGGCTATAATGATGAGACGGAGCGACATATGTGCGCCATTTCCCCTTTTGAATCTGTAAATTCTGTTGATATGTGTGCCAGCGAGCTTCTCGCTTCTCTCAATACTGAGGGTGCAGCTTCTCAAGAAGTGATTGACGAGTTACTTGAGCTACGGGCTCAAAAAGCGGATTTTATTCGCGACCATCCATCGTATGACAAGACTTTTTGGGTTTTTTCCCAGAAGAACGTCCTGCGGAAGACCTGCCAGAAGTTGGTCCAACCATCTAATGGAGAACGGATATTCGGGACGCCATCTTCTCCGATCGCCCACCCAATCTTCCAACTTGTACTTCTCCTGACCGTCATTGGTGGAATCGTTATCGAGAGCATCGCGACACCCGTTTACCGCCGAAACTACTTCTTGAAGAATGGAACGCAACGAGGTGCTTGGTTCGACGTTGCAGAAACAGCCTTCGGCTTGACCCTCCTGGTGGAGTTTTTGATCAAAATCATCGCGGACGGTTTTGCGTTTACGCCAAACGCCTATCTCCGCAGTATCTGGAACGTCCTAGATTTGGCGATCATGATAGGGATCCTGGTGAACGTCGTCACTGGCCTCATTTTCGTGGGAGGGTTAACTCGTTTTACGAGATCCTTGAAGGCACTACGAGCTCTTCGCCTGATCACACTCGTTGACAAGATGCGAGACACTTTCCAGTCCCTGATTCTTTCAGGAGTTTCTCGCATCTTGGATGCAGCTGTCCTTGCAATCCTGTATATGATTCCTTATGCCGTTTGGGGTCTCAACATTTTTTGGGGCAAAATGCGACAGTGCAACGATGCGAGTGCTGCTGGAATAGCAAACTGCACTGGCGAGTACACGAATACAGTTTTAGGAAACTCTTTTGGAATTCTGGTTCCTCGAACATGGGACACTCCCTCCCCTTCTACCACCTTTTCTTTCGACACGTTTAGGTCATCTCTTCTTATCCTTTTCGAGATCGTCTCTTTAGAAGGTTGGGTCGATGTAATGAGTTTCGCGAACAACATTACAGGGCGAGGACGACAACCCTCTCTTAACGCGTCTCAACACCATGCCCTGTTCTTCGTCATCTACAATATCATGGGAGGGGTGGTTATTTTGACTCTTTTCGTCAGGTATGGTCAAAGGCACATCCCCACTTTACGAGGTATCTAATCACTGATTCTCAGCATTATCATCGGGAATTTCAGGACCAAGACCGGTTCTGCATTCTTGACAGCCGCCCAAAGAGAGTGGATTGATCTGCAAAAGTTATTCAAGAGGCAAAGACCTTCAAAACGGCCTCGGACTCAACCCCGTAACTTCTTCAGGGCGTGGTGCTACGCTCGTGCCGTTCACAAGCATGGGTGGTGGACAAGGACAATGACAGTGGTTTTCATCCTGCAAATCCTGGCATTAATGTACGCCCTGATCATTTTTCCGTCATCAAGTCTTTCATAATGTCATCAGGACGCAGAGTTTTATGAGTTGGGAAGGGGCTGATTCAGATAAAGCCCGAAGTGCGTGTATATTCTCTTGCTTTCAGGCCTGGCTCTCATCTCTTCTATAGATAATATCTTCCTGGGTATTATTTGCATCTACATAGTCGATGTTATTGTTCGGCTGTTTGGTCTTGGGTGGAAGAGTTATCGTGCAAATGGCTGGAATCTTTTTGATATTGTGGTGGCCAGTGGAAGTCTTATAACGACCACCGTTGTTCGCGCTGATGAGGCGGGCTTCCTCGTTCAGCAGCTCCAAAAGCTCTTTCTCGTCAGCATTGCATTCAAACTCGTGCAAAGGTTCAACGCCTTGAACATGCTCTATAAGACTGCCGTGTATGTCACCGTCTCAATCTTCCTAGCATAAAGGTTTACTTGATGTCAAGGGCGAGTTTGCCGGTCATCCTCAGCTTACTCGGATTGTGGCTCATCCTCTTCGTGTTCTTCGCGATTATGTATGTGGAGGTATTCGGGCTTACCAAATGGAGCACAGGAGAGACGAGGAACCAAAACTACTCATCGATGGGTTCGGCCTTGATAATGTTGGCCTTCATGAGTGTCGGGTGAGTGACTTGGCGTCATTTCTTGCTCAATTGTTGACTTCTCTTCGTTTCACAGCGAAGGCTGGAACCAATACATGCACGATTAGTATGTCAATTCAGCAGCTTCGAAATAACTACATACTTAACTATTCTTCTAGCACAATCAGTTATCCTCGGTGTACAAATTCTTTCCAGGGACAACTCATTGAACTCAATACAGATTGTGGTAGCGAGAAATGGGCTTTATCCTTGGCTATTGCCTGGAACCTCCTTAGCATGGTAAGCGGTCTGCGTACGATAAATATGAGTACCCTAACTTGATTCACGCAGTACATTTTCGTCAACATGTTTACTGGTAAATCGCACCATTCTCGTATATGGGCTCGGGCTGATTTATGGCTTATTCCAGGTGTTGTTGTGGAGAACTTCTCTTACGTCTTTCAGACTTCTGCTGGCGGCGCTAAATCTATCACTCGGGAGGAAATGCGATCCTTCAAGAAAGTTTGGGAAGAATTTGCCAACGCCAAAACTGGGCATCTCGAGCGCCCCAGCTTCGTTCGATTTTTTCAAGTGAGTTTCTATAAACACGAAATGAGAACAGTTGAACGAACCTTCTGAAAATAGAAACTCAGTGGAGCCTTCGAAGTTAGAATCTATCCCGTTGGATACAGCATCTTCAATATCATGGAGGCTTGTAAAGAGTCTCAAGACCCTGTTCTGAATTGGTCGTCCAAGATCATCGACGGTGTAAATGTGGGCAGGTTGGAAGCCGTGTTAAATGGTATCGACTACTCCGCAATCAGGAAACGAAAGGCTGTTTTCAGTCGCCTATACCATGAAGCCATCATATCCCATGGAGAGCGCGGTATATTGTTCAACGAGATGTTGATTCTTCTCGCTCACCATAAGCTTATCGTGGATGGAGAAGCTCTTATGTGAGTTCTCACAACGCGTCGCGAAACAATATTTCTTGAATCAAACCTGCAGCTTGAAGGATCTCGTCGACCGGACCGAGATGAATAAACTGGTCACTGACCTTGTTAACCTGGACCGTGTCCGCTCTTTGCTGAACACCATAGCTTCTCGACGGCGGTACCTGGCAGAGAGAGAACGCAGGTTTTCCGCCCCATTGCAAGGTGAATAGCTTTCGATTGTCAACACGATTTGTGCGTTTGACGACCATTTCCAGATATACCTTCTATTGTGATCGATACTCTCACCGGGACCACCCCCAGCCCTGTGATGACTCCAGACGGTTCACCTTATGCGACGCCGAGGAATTCTACGTCAGACCAAAGGTTCCAGCCCCTAGACGTCACATTAGCGCTCGATTTGACAGCGGGGCTTCAACGAAGTAACCGACGGAGCGACATCAGTATGGCTTCCATGGATAATTATGCGTTTCGGTGAGCCACCTCTCTCTTTGTCCAAGTCGCTCTTCTCACGTCCCTTAGTCGAATCTCCGTTGCAGAGCCGGACCCACAAAATGTACTTTCCTCGATGAAGACTTCACTGTGGAGCAGTAAGTAATCTCTCGTTTTTGATGTTTGCGGGCTGATTCGAATCGACAGACCTCATGTCGGAAGCTGCAGATACGGAAGAAAGGATGTAGATTAACCTCCTTTCGGACTCCCTGTTATACTGGACACTTTGGACATCATCGACTATCATCTGTAATACCCGTTCAACACATTCATTCATGAAAGCATGTTTTAGAGTCGATACAGAATGGACATGAGATATATTAGCGACGGATCCTGTAACAAGCGACAAGAAAACTCGAAAAAGTAGAGCTGGACTAGCCCCGTAATTGCTTGGGTCGGTATACTGACTTGACGGTCTGAAAGCCATCTTCATCCTTCTTTGGCTCTTCCTTCGCAGCAGGACGTGGGGGCGGGGTTCCAGCAGCCTCAGCAGCCTTCCTAGCCTCCTCTTTCGCTCGCCAACCCCCACCTGCACCAGACCCCGGCTTCCATTTTTGTGCGGTCGGAACAGGACTCTCCGCCCGAGGTGGGGTGGCACTAGGTGCTACATTGGCACCGCGCCTCCAAGGTGTGCTTTCTCCGCTGTTCGCGCCACTGGGAGTGCGAGCAGCAAGCGGAGGGGCGATGGGTTTGCGCGGTAAGGGCAAGCCCGCTTTCTCGGCCGCTTTCTCTGCAGCCTTGTCAGCGAAGTGAGCCTGTCTCCGTTCTTCAGCTTCTTCTTCTCGTTTTCTTTGAAGACGGACTTTCTCCAAGTCGGCGGCACGCCGTTCCTCACGCTCTCTGCGTTGAGCTGCAGCTTTTTCCTCAGCTTCGCGTTTGGCCGCTTCTTCAGTGGCAAGTCGAGCTTCTTCTTCTGCGAGGAGTCGCGCTTCCTCTGCTGCTTTTTCTGTTGAACGAAGAAGGAAAAAAAGTTAAAAAACTTCTGAGCCGACAAATGACATGGGAATATACTCGCCTGCTGCGATCCTCCTTTCCTCTTCCTCTTTTGCTCGGCGGGTTCGTTCTTCTTGTTCGATACGCAGTCGCTCTTCTTCCCTCGCCTTGATGATAGCAGTCCTTCTCTTCGCCTTCTCTTCCTCCATTCTCTTATGCGCGACTTCTTTCCTCTTCGTGAACTCGGCTGCCTTCTTGGAAATAAGAACTTCCTTTCTCGCTTCGTAATCACCCTTCATGCGTGCTAAACGGGACTTGGCCACCATGTTCTCCTGGTGCTCGCGCAAAGAAGCTTCCCGATGAGCTTTCTGATAAACCTCAAAAGCCTCACGGTCGCTCTTCTGTTGCTCTTCATAGTCTTGACTGAGTAGGGGTCTCTCCTCCTTTCGATAGGCTCGCTCAACATGGTCAACTCGCTTGGCAATAATGCGCAAACGCTCATTCAGCTCTTTCTTCTCCTTTTCGAGCTGAGCGACTTGGATGACGATAAGGCCTTCTGTATCAATTGTCTCCAGTTTCTGCACATCATGTCAGCATAACAAGTCGACCAGAGAGAAAAAGTCGGAAGGAAAGCTCACATCAACATCGTTCGGCTTCAGAATACCCTTATCCACCAAGCTCTGCGCATACTTCTTCGCCTCGTCGATCCGGATCGTCTCAAGCTCCTTCTTCGTCCTCTCCTGTTCTTTCCTCCTAACCTCCTCCCTCAACCTCCTACTCTCCTCCTCCTTCTCCCTCCTACTGATCTCCGCCCTCCGGCTCGTCTCCTCCTTCTCCTTCCGCACACTCAACTCACTCAACAACTCTCTCCTCCTCGCCACCAACGCCTTCCGCACCTGCAACGCCTTTCGGTCACCCTCCACAGCCGCAACGAGTACCTTGAACTTTTGCGCCTGCTCCTCCTCCGTCAGCACCACCCGCCGCTGATCTTCCTCGTCAAGCACCTCCAGCGACTTGTGCAAACACCTCGCCACCTTTCCCAAGCGCGTCCGTACAAGCTCGGCCATCGTCGGCTGGACGGTAGATTCCTGTGACGAAGCAGATGGCCCGGCGACGGCACCAGAGGTATATCCAGTCTCGTCGCCTACCGCAAACGCGTCGTCGACGAAGGTGATGCTTCCGTCCTTGTGATCGACGCGGATGCTAAGCTCGCCTCGGCGGGCACATCCCATGATGTAGGCTTCGACCTGTTCTGCCTCGTGTGCACCCTCGATACCGGCTTCCTTGAGCGGTGCGACGAGGGCGAGGATGTTGCTGATTTTGACGGTGGTGTATACTTGGGAGAGCTGGGAAAGCAGGCGGGAGAGGAGAGCACGTTGGAGGAGGGTGAGGTATGGCGCGTAGGATTCGTCCGAAGAGAGGGTTTGGAGCAGGGGGGCAACGGAGCTGCAAAGGGTCAGAGGATCAAAGGTGACTTGGAGGATGTTGTATAGAGATTTGATGGACTCGGGGGAAAGTTTAAGGACGTCGCGGGAAAGCTGCACCTGCATAAGACTCTTTCTACGGAATGTTGTTAAAAGAGCATACGCACTGCGTCCTTTAGCAAGCCAGCGCGAGTAGGGACTTTGGAGAGTCCAAGCAACGCTGTTAGCCTTGCATTTTTGCCCTTGAGCTCGTCCTGTTCCTCATTTTGGAGTCCAACAGGAACGGCCAAAGTGCTGACCAGAACCTGGCCTGCAAGCCTGCCGAGCTCCTCGTCGGACTTGCCTCCTATTGTTGTCACGATGGCATAATATCGTCCCCAGGCAGCCGCATGATACAAAGCATTACCGCTCATCAAGAATATCTTGGTGAGTTTCTCATAATAGTTTGCCATCATCGCAGGTCTTGGGGCCTTTTTGGCCGTGGTCAACAAGTTGTGGACATCCTCGACGGATCGGAAAGCTTCTTGCCAAAGTTCGAGCTCGACGGAGGTATTTAGCTGGGCGAAACGAGTATCAAGATGATGCTGGAGGGTATCTGGATCCGAAAGATTGATCGAATGAGGCTGGTTGGAATATTTTGCGACGTTGGCAAGATGAAGTCGGAGGGTTTCACACAGACGCCGAAACTCAACCTTGCGCTGGTGTTTGAGGCAAAACTTGAACGCTTGCTGTGCGATTTGCTAACGAAACAATAAATCAGAGAGAGGACACATTTCGTCGAAATGAACTACCTGATATATAACCTCCAATCGTGCATTATTCTTCAGTGTTTCCAAAGACGTACGATAGCTCTCCCACAAAAACTTCAGCCACGGCGTCACCAACGCACGGTCGGTACGGTCCTTGCTCTGATCGCCACTAACAGCACCCAATAAAATGCTCTCGGGTGTTTCGCTGGCTTCCAAGTCATCGATGTCCACAGCAGATTTGACAGCCGCCTTCTCCTGCGCCTCACGAACTTTTGCGTCCGCCAGCTGGAGGAACCGATTGATAACGGACTCTATACTTTGCACGCTGGTGTTTTGAGCAATGTTCTTGTACTGCATGAGACCCTCCTTGGCTACACGACCCTTGCGCATATCGACACAGAGTTCAACGAAACGGTGCATGATCGGTTCCAGAGATGTCAGGGGGGTCGACCGGAATCGTTTTGAGGAGAACATTTCCGTCAATGATTGGAGGGCAGCATGGCTTTGGCCGACGGAAACGAGTCCTTCCGCCTGCTTCAGCACGGTCTCTGGTTTAGAAAACGGTGCCATGATGAACTGTGGAAAAGTCAGATGTGAATACAATAATTCCTTGGATATCAAAAAGACTTGCTTAAGAGCTGTATTTAAATCCGGCAATCGAGCGCAGGTGCCAGATTATCGAGAAAGAGGAGCTCTAGACGACACACTATAGCAGCGGGCACAACGGTAGCTGTCCAAAAAAATTAGGTTTGCTTACAAAGCTTATCACGTGGCATTTCGGTACCTACGATGACTCGGGCATGCATCGAGCAATGACTATCTATGCAGCTAATTCTTTGAGCGTTACGCCCATCTCTGCACAATAACGCTATTGACCAAACCAGCACCCTCAATTGTTGCACCGTCATCCTCAAGAACACGATTCGGAAAGGTGGTTCCGATTGTGTAGGGTCGGGTAGAATTCTCTGGTCGTGATCTGAACTCGGAAATAGACATCAGCACCTGGCGGAGCAGACAAGCCCGAGTTTTCCTTACGCATTAATGAAATTCCTAAGATCTTGGACTGTATGCCTCAAATTCATCCTGCAAACCATCCTGGAATTGCATTGACATAAAGGATAAATAAGAAGAGAAGGAAACTTGGACATACCTCGTACCATCCGCCAGCCGAATTTGAACACTGGTGGTAGGCAAAGATTGGTCCACCTCGAAACGTGTCGTAATGCTCTCCCTTGGCAAAGGAACACTGTCACTGGACGAGGAACTAGAGGCCGCGGGGAAGGATCCCGGCATTCCGCTCGGAGATGAAACAGTAGAGGGAGCAGGGGGGGATACAGGAGCGCCAAGTCGGGCACCTGTGCCCGAAAACGCCTTATGTGGAGGGGGCACATAACTTTCATTGGTCCGTTGAACAATCCGAACGTCGACCGGCTGGCCGGGGTTCACGTTTAAGAGGGATGTAGGTGCGACACTGCGAAACGTATTATCTACACAAGCCCGCGAAAAAGAAAGCGAATGACATACCCAGCATTGAGGGCAGCCAGGATTTCAGAGTTCTCAGGATTGTCATATCGCATGAGATCGCCATCTTCGACAGTAAAACCCTCTTGCCAAAAGGTCAGATGACGAACCAGGGGGGTTTCTCGACCTAGGGACCACATTGAAGGAGATGGGGTTTTCAATAGGAGAATCACCTACCCTCAGCTGGGGCATTCGGGTCAGGAACGTATTCGCTCTCTTTATCTTCCCCTCCCAACTTATTTCCTCCGCCGCTAAACACGCCCGACCTCGCATCAGACGACTCGGGGGGAGGTCCAGATCTGCGTAAAAGGAGATGGATTCACGGAATGGATATGATTAAAATGTGAGATGAACACACTCGGCAGCACGTCGCAGCAAGTCGCGGACTACGTTGCCTCCGGGGATCTGGCTTTGTCGTCCTGGATTCTGGACAGATAGGCCACTAGATCGCGAATAGACCATCAGCTATGATTCAATGCTCACATATAGTGAACAAGTTTACCTTCTCTCTCCACCTGTAAACCAGCTCTCCCTCTTATCAGGATCGTCATCTTCATCGTCATCATCATCATCATCATCCGCTCGCGGCGGTGGGCGGCTTCCCCCTCCTCCCCTTCCACCTCCTGATTGCAAACCACCAATCGTACCAAATCGGCCACCTGTACCGCCGCCTCTATTATTCCTATAATCGGCGGTTTTTTATTAATGGCACCAACAGACATCGTGAAATGA
>Ga0307516_10003263_pt1 | contig 21038 bp, 24 predicted proteins | sample 19_EM_MG_FD_203310 | JGI IMG/M metagenome (GOLD analysis project Ga0307516, IMG submission 203310) | Populus trichocarpa ectomycorrhiza microbial communities from riparian zone in the Pacific Northwest, United States - 19_EM | ecosystem: Host-associated > Plants > Roots > Unclassified | place...
ACACACGCCCTCAAACACACGTTGCTCCTACGATCGAAATCCACGCAAAAACACACGCCCTCGAACACACGTTGCTCCTACGATCGAAATCCACGCAAAAACACACGCCCTCGAACACACGTTGCTCCTACGATCGAAATCCACGCAAAAACACACGCCCTCAAACACACGTTGCTCCTACGATCGAAATCCACGCAAAAACACACGCCCTCGAACACACGTTGCTCATACAGTCGAATTCCACGCAAAACACACGCCCTTAAACAGCCAAGAGCAAAACACCGATCCATCGTTTCCCAGACTGTGCCTTTCGGGATGATGTGTGTACACCGCCATCTATTTAGGTCGCATATGGTTGTTGGTTGGACAAAAAGCCTCTACGGCATGCTCTTGGAGAACGCCGCCTGGACCTCGAACCTTCTGACGTCCAGCTTCTCCCGCTCCAACTGTAGTTTCTCCCTTTCGAGAGCCCTACCCTTTTCGTTTTCAGTCTCCTGCCAGGCGCGGTGACTGCTGCTCATACCGCCGGCACGGATCAGCTCCGTCTCGGCGCGTAGCTTCTTAATCGCCAGTCGTTCCCAAACGATTCTCGACGACGACGAAGACCGTTTCCTTCTTGATGGTGTGGATGGAGACTCGGTCTCAGACTCAGGCGGGGACACGGGCTCAGACTCAGAGGGGGACACGGGCCCAAACTCAGACTCAGGCAGAGGCGCGGGTGCAGACACAGGCAGAGACGTGGGCACAGACACAGGCGGAGGCGCGGGCGCAGACGCAGGCGGAGGCGGTGCGGGGTATTTCTCTGCCTTGGGCTCGATGTGACCTTTGGGACCGTCGGTTCCCGCGGCGGTCAGAGACGCCGGAGCTCCCCTCGCTCGCCGGCCGCGTCCGTGAAGCGATGGTGGCGTAGATGCGCTGAGCACCGCACCTCCGTCTCCACTGCCACCAGCGATCCCACTAACTTCATTGGCGCCCTCCAACTTCGCAACGGGCTGAGTTCGGATGTGGACCACGGACGGGCTCCGGTGTGGCGCGGCACGACCTGCATGTTCGTCGGACGAGCTGTCGCTCTCGGAGCACTGAACTTCCTTGCCCAAGCGCCGGCGTCTCTTGACACTCTTGGCTCGACCTTGTCTTGGGAGCAGCGGAATAGCTTGGTCACGGATGGGGGCGGCGGTTTTAGTGTCCGTGACAAGCGAGGCGTCGGGACCTACCTCGCGGAAGGGCTGTGTTTGGAATCCAATGCCCTGAAGGTGGATCACAAGCGGACTCCATTGCGGGGGACGACTCTCATTTTCGGTCGGGACGCTGGCCTGTGCCTCAGTGCCCATGCTGACTCGAGGCCGTTTGCCGCCACGAGTCCGGCGGCCGCGCAGTGTCGCAGTGTCCGTAGACAGGGCTGCAGACGGAGGTTCGTTGGCCTGGCGCTGCGTCGCGTTGTCGTCGGAATCGTCCTCTTCCTCGCGTTCTCCACGCGGGGGTAGGGACAGCGGATCGCCCCCGTTCTTGCCCCGTGCCAACACGGGCCAGAGGATATCGTAATCGGGGCAGATCCTCAAGAGCTCCTCCTTCTGGGTCCAAACCTTTCCGTTGCGGAGGGCTCTGCGTCCGAAGTCGATTTGGGACGACTTCTCGACCGCGGCGTTGAAGGCCTTCAGCAGTGCATTCACGGCGGCGGAGGTGCGATGGCCATGTGGGTCGAGCTCCTCGAGGCCCAGCGTCACGGCCCACTCCCGACAGTACGCCATCTTGGACTTGCCCCGCGGCGGACAAAGGTACGTGGCGTAGTTCGCTGCCAGAAGCTGCGCGAGACCAGCGTTCTTGGCGCCCTTCCACTGGATCGTGGTAGTGCTTCTCTTCGCCATCTTGCAAGTGCGGCGAGAGGCGATGGTGGAGTAGGGGTTGCAAAGAGGAGCGATGGAACTCACGATGCGGAGCGCGGAGCGGCGACAAACACGGTTTTGTGGTGGTGTTTGGTCGTCACCTGGTGGGATGGGAGGTGGATGACTGGTTTGCTCTGGATGCGAGACGGTAGAGCTATCAGGCGAAGGAGGAGAGAGGTGTGTTGAGGTGTAGATCCCAGGTTCGTCAGAGATGTGGTTCGCAGTTGACTGGGCGACAGGTGTGCGAGTGAGAGATCAGCGGCGGTATGTGGCGACGCTGAGTGGCAAACAAGGATCGATTGTTTGGCGGCTGGAAGGAACGTGCCGGACGTTTGCGAGCATCGTTTGCTCGCTGGCGTCACTACCCGTGCAGCCTTTGTATGTATTATATCTTCGACAAAGGAGTTAATTACCTAAGCAGATTTGTGGGAGTGATAAGGTGTGATGTTACATTTTTTTTTTTGTTTAATCATACTCGCATACAGCCTATCTAGACTATGGCGGCGTTTCCATCCGTTGGTGTGTTTGCCTTGCCGGAGTCACTACACGTGCATCCTTTGTATGTATTACCTATATCTTCATGATGATGATGATTCATTAATCGTGTGCGACCCTATTGGATCATGACGATATTATATACAGTCCTATCCTGTTCACCGTCCGCTGCGACGAAGGAAAGACAGCGAAAGACGACAAAATCGAAAGGACATAGGAGAGAAAGTTCACGCCCGCCCGCCCGCCTCCATTTCCTCTGCTCCTTCCCGCGCTACTTCTCCATCTTCACCCGGCTTAGGTGGTACTGCGCACGTCCCACCCTGCTTCCTACCTTCGTGGTGCGTAGGAAGTCTAGGACTGCTCCGGTGCATCGCTCGTCTGCCATCAGGTCCCGGACCGTGAAGCGGTCCTTGCCCCTTCCCATTGCCTTTCAAACTTCTGCCCACAGCGTCCTCTGCTGCATCTTCCACTTCTTGCAATGCTTGAGCAGGTGTTCCCGGGTCTGTGTCTTGTACTGGCACCACCCGCAGACCGCCGTATCCGAGTTCTTCGTCCATTCCAGGTATTGCCCTGTGCGGCAGTGCCTTGTCCTGAGCTGATGGAACCGCTCTGCCAGTATTTTGGGGGCTCGCGCCACCACTGCCTGCTGCCTCATCTTCTCCGGCATTTTGTACTTCCTCCTCTTTATCCGCTTCTCCGACCAGCTCCGTGCCTCGGCCCACTTCCTTTCCGCCACCCCTCGTCTGATGTTGGCTATGGACCTTGGGGGTGGCATGCCCCTTCTTCCATAGCGGTCCGTGTGGCCTAGCCACTCGACCCCCCGCCCTTCTGGTTCTTCTGCTGCCAACTTCGCCTCCTTGCCTGCCTTCCCGTCCCCTTCCACGCCTTCATGTGCAGGGCACCACCGCAGTTCGATCCTGCTACCCGGTCTCGTCTTTCTGAGCTGCGCCACCCATTTTCTAGCTTTCAGGGCGTACTGTTGTCCTGGGCCTGGCTCGTCCGATGCAATTCTTGCTAACGCTGCTTGCGCGTCCGAGAAGATGGTGACCCTTTCCGGGGGGTGCCTTCTTCTTGCCGCCACCTCCAGCGCTCTTTCCAGTGCTGCGCATTCCGCGTTGAAGGCCTCCTGGTTGAAACCCATGTGGGCCTTGATGCTCGCCCACCCTTCCCCTTTCTTTTTCCAAACAACTGCATACTCCACCGCCTCCGACCCCCCTCGCGATCCGTCCACAAAGATGGTCAGACCCTCTCTCTCCTGCTCTGCTACTCTCTTGGCTGCCTGTCTCTCTTCCACAATCACTTCTGCCCCTAGCCCACTGGGTTTCGCTGGCATTACGATCTTTTCCACTCTGCCTGCGTATCCCAATGCCCCCCGTAGCCTTCCTCCGAGCTTGGAGTCCGCTCCTACCACTTTCTTCGCCTCACTTCCTTCCGGCAGGGTGAGCAGCCGAGTTGCAAATCGTCTCTGCCTGTTCTCCAGTTGGGCTGCTGCCGGTCTCAGGCTTGCTTCTGCCATGAGAGCCCCCAAGTTGGTGGTTCTAAAGCACCCCGTAACCGCCCTAGCTTGTTGGCTCACCATCTTCTGAAGCTCCTCCTCCGCCCCCACCATCCCTGGTTCCCCTTCTCCCTGCCACCAGAGCTCGCTCCCATACAACGCCACCGCCTGCACACAAGCTATCATCACCTTCCTACAGTTCGCCGACGTGAGACCCATCTGCCCCACAAGCCTCCACAGCCTCGCCATAGCCTTTCTTGCCTTTTTGGCCATCGTTTTTCGGTGCTCCCTTAGTGTGAGGTACCTATATCTTCAACAAAGGAGTTGATCACCTCCGCAGACTAGTGAGAGTGATAAGGTGTGATGTCACATGGGATGATGGGACTGCCACTTTCAGAACGGCATGTACAGTGCTCGCGAGGGAGAAACTGCCATCTCCGACGAGCATAATACCGATTCTCGACGTGTCTACTATCCTATACGGCATGACCGTAATTTCTGGTACAAGTCCAGAGGTGCCCACCCTCCACCCAGCAACCACAGTGGGACATCATCCGCCGGCAAGGGCACTACTGGGGCTACAATCACGCAGTAGCTACATCGCCAACCGTCGGAAATCGTCGAACTAGTAGCCCTTAACGAGTGACACGCCATGTACGAAACGAGCTCCCTGGTTCGCCGCACCGCGCCTTACTCTACACCAGACACGTCCATCTCGATATCTATGCAGAATGACAGCCGGCAGCATAACGTGCCTCCAGACCTGTCCGTCCACATGCATACCTCGACCATCCGTGCGTAGGCACTTCCCCATGCGCTTCTACATAAATATATACGAGTGCAATAGTGCCCAACTAGGCTCCTCTGCACTTCCCTGCACCGGCCAGGCGTGTGCAACCCTCCCCAGCTCTGCGTAATCGTTCGGACAAGTTGTTTTACAGACCAGTATGTAGCAACTAAGATAGATATGCTGCATGAATCCTAGGCAGATTGCATGGCTTTGTTCCGAGAGATGGTGCGTCGGCATATGTATCGCGCACTTTTTTTTCCCCTCCACCTCCAGGCACACAGTACCTACCTAAGGGCCTGTTCTTTTCGGCGTCTGTTTTTTTTCTACCACACAAAATCTGACATCTGTATATCAGACATACGGTAGCTCGGTAAGCGTTCGGCTCAACACGTATTTTAAAAATACACAAAGCTAGACTGAGCCGGTTATTCACTGACCCATAAAAAAAGGGGGGCCGTCTCTCTTTCAGTAGGGAGGTTCTGTTGGCCTCCGTGCACACGCACAAGAACTATCACCACAGCAACAGACACATGACCTTCCGTCTAGAGGAAAGCATCAAGAAAAGTTTGCACGCTAATTTTTGTGCAGACCAGGGCCCTGGTCATCGCCGTGAACTATGTACTGGAGTTCATGAATTAGCGTCCACAATCGAATGTAAACAAAGTAGCTGATTGGCCGACGAGCCGGATAATCGGAAGCAGCACCTGGTACGTACTCCACGAGAATTTCATTCTGATTCTTCAACTCATCATCCTGTACATAACGCCGCTGAAACTTACACCGGCGGTCATGGCAGCAATTTTCCTAGCTGTTGATTCTCCTATACCACTACTCTTATTCCACCACCAGCTCCATATGCATCGCATTGTAACCCTCCTCGCTGGCCCTACACAGGTTGTTAAAAACCATACTCCAAAACGCCGAATTACCTACGATCCAACCAACAAGTGGACCATCAACCAGCATGACGATGCCTGGTGTCTTAAGCTCCTCCTTTTGGTACCACAGAACGGACAAGACTTGGGTGACAAATAACTAACTGAAAAATTTGACGCGGCAGTACGGAAGCGCTGGTGAAGTTGGGCACGAAATCTACAGAACCTCCCATTTTTCGTGCACAAGCTAACCAATTTCGTAACCCCTGCATAGTTCTAGTTTGTGCACGGAATCTACAGAACCTCCCTAGTTGTGGTCCCCCGAATTCTTTCTACATTGACTAGTTCAAAGGTCTGGGCGCGGAAATATACGCGCTAGGGAGCGTACCTACTATAAGACCTATGCCATGCCGGATGAATATAACGACGAGAAAGGAAGGTGGAATCAAGAGAGAATGGGTGGGTGTTGTCGCTACCCTATGATTGGTGGATTCTGTCCGGCGAGGATGAGGTACCAACCCGCTCAACGACTCGCTAAGTACACTGAATTGGGTGACTAATCCCCAACAGAACTTAATTCCTCCCACAGCTAAGTACTTACATTTTCTTTTAAGACGAAGAACCCCTTCGTCAGCAATCCTGAAAAATCAACAGCCCCGTTTCTACAAATTTTTCGTAAATACACTGCTCCTCCTTTGCCAACCCATCACCAATCCTCCGCTCCACGCCATCTTCTCCCACAACACAGACGCCCAAGCCGCCATCAGACGGATGGCTTCGGACGAACCGGGCCCGGGTCAGAAGTACGAGCTCCAGCCGAGGATGCACATCGCGGCGCTACGGAGAGCCAGGCCAGGTATCATAATCGAGATCCGGTGGTGCCCGGCCCACAAGAGAATCGCTGGCAACGAGAAAGCGGACGAATCGGCGAAGATTGCGGCGGAGGAGCCAGACACCCATGGGGCGGAATGGCCGAGCTACTCGAATCGGGAGGCACGCACAATGCCGCTCCCTAGGTCTCTCGCCAACATCAAGCGGGAGATCTCCAAGAAGAAGTGGGCGGAGGCCCGGCAATGGACGGGAGGCCGGACCTCCAAAACGAATTACCGCATGCCAAAGAGCCAGAAGCCCGATGGCGTGGTGGCCGGTAGCACCAAGAGGCTCGCTTCGTGGTTCTACCAACTCAAGACGGGGCACAGCTTATCCGGGCAGTGTCTCCACTGGACGAATAATCGGCCCACTGGCAATTTGGTGGTGCCGGTACCAAACTCAGACCCGGGATCACCTGTTTAAGGAGCGCCCCGAGCGGAAACGGCAGCAGAAGATCCTGTGGGCGGAGGTCAAGGAGGAGACCGGGAGGTGGAAGGACCGGTGGAAGATCCGGGGCCTCCTGGCGGACAAGAGGTGTAGCCGGGCGGTGCTGGACTTCCTATCCTCTACGGACGTGGGAAGGCTGGTGCCGCCTCTGGGAGAGGGGGACGCTGGGAGCGAAGCGCCAGAGTGGGAGCGCCGGGAGCGGGAAGAGGAGCGGGAGGCGGAGGCGGAGGAGCTGGGTGCCGCGGGGGAATTGGGTGTCGGGGGAGCTACCGCTGTTCCTACCCACGCCCCCCTTCATGGCATCCGCAGATGAGGAGTAGGACTGTGGGGACGGCTTGCTTTGTTCTTTCCTTTGTCTCTCTTTTGTTATTTCCTTGGTGCGCCTCACATCTTCTTGGGACAGGCCTGAGCGGAGGGAGCTTGCAACGTGCCACCACCGCGCGGACAGCGGACGGGGAAACGAATAAAATGTACGCCGCATTGTCTAGATAGGCTGCATGCGAGTATGATTAAACAAACGCCACCTTCTCCGCTCGCACCTCCTTCTCGTCTTGCCGAAATCCATGGACTGCACAGCGTCCCCGGCGGCGGCTTGTAGATGTCCGTTCGCGGCCCGCAGACGAAGCCGGCGTCTCGAAGATGGGCGCTTGCTCGGCCGTTGCCAATAGGTGGCAGTGCTGGGTGGGGGAATAGTTGAGGGTGGAATGGTTGCGGATCGTGAAGTTGCTGGCGAATGCCTTCAGACAAGCAAGGACGAACCGTCCGTTGACGCCACTTGTGAGGAGCTGAGGAGGTTGAGCGAACCGCTCAACTGGTAGGCTCAAGGTTATCGGCCGGAGAGGCACCGAAAGGGAGAATCACGAGAAAGAGAGAACATGGGGACGGACCGTCCCGGAAGCATGAGGAGAAGTATGTATTGATTGATGTCTGATCTCGAGAGAAGAAGCCGCACTCCGGCAGCAAACATCATCCTGTGGCCAAGATGCCAAGGCGCTAGGATGCCAAGCTGCCAAGTCCCCTGAGGCTTGGCCTCCTCCCCTGACAGGTGGCTTTTCTTCTTTGCTTTCTGAATAGATCAGGTTCATGTACACCATAAGCCAATGGAGCAGCATACTGAGGAATCGGGGTTGTAGAATTGACAGGGATTGTGGGAACAATCTTCACTTGAGACGCCAACCCTCGGAGTTCGTCCATCTTCTTCTCCAATAGATCCTTCAGCTTTTCCTCCAGAGGATCCTCAGTTGTCTCGTCAGGACTCTTCCCTTCTCTTCTCGTCTTCACCCTCTGGTCCCTCTGCTTCCATATCCTTCTCCTCCTCTTCTCCTCTTTTCTCTTCTTGTATTTCCGATCGTCTTCACTCAAGTCGGAATCAGAGGACGAATCAGACTATGACGCAGAATCGGAATCGTCAGGAGCAATGCTTCTTTGTAAGATATATCCGAGTGGGCGATATGATGGGTGTTCGGTATACAAGTCTCGAAACGGACCCGTCCGGTATGAGCCCAAATGTCAGCCATCGCGGCCACCGAATTTCGGTGTCCTTTCTCACGAAGTCCTCGACAAAACCGAGACGTCAATTCCTCATGCATGTCGTCGCGGCCATCGCACACCACCGTCAACTTCTGGGCACGCCGAATGTAACGTTCTAACGATTCGCCAATCCTCTGATGCAGGCTTGCGATCTTGTCTTGACCCTTGTTGATAGCACTCTCCAAATGTCCGGTAACGACAAACGAGGGCTTCCTTGTCTCGGGTGGGTTCCTCTTCCCAGTTTCACTTCAAGCTTCGTATGTCTGCCGGTGTTTCGGGGGGGGGGGGGGGTCGTAATCCGGGTTTTGCGCACCAGATGGAAGACCTACGCCAGGCCTGATGAATATAACGACAAGAAAGGAAGGTAGAATCAAGAGAGAATGGGTGGGTGTTGTCGCTACCCTATGATTGGTGGATTCTGTCCGGCGAGGATGATGTATAGGATGAGGTATTGATGGTACGAAATCAGATAAAAGCGAGTGTGTTGTGTTGTCTATGGAGTCTCGAGCTGTTCGCTCGCCGCTTTACCACTGCCCGTGCTTGGCGCCCAGAGTGCGCTAGTCGCAGACCAACCCCGCTCAACAACACAGAATTGGTAACTAATCACCAACAGAACTTAATTCCTCCCACAGTATGTGCTCCCAGTAGCTTCGCTTCCTTTTTACGATGTAGGAGATGACGACATTTGACATCATCGTAGGTTAGCACCCGCCGGGGGTATGATAGATACCAGTATTATGTTACAAGGGAAGTGCCGGCCGTCGGCCGGAGCGCCATGGGGTCATCGACGGGTTTTTTTCTTTCGTTCTTACCTGCCATTCCGTTCCATAGCCTCTGTACCACATCCGCTCATCACATGTCCAGACAAATCTCAAGGCGAAGTTCCGAAACCAGCCAAGGACTCCATTACATCTAATACCACACTCCCGCTTGATACTATGGATCTGGCTATATGCCTATCCATCAGCCACCGAGTAAGAAGCTTGCTCGCCGGTTGTGTCGGTGAAAACGCCGTGATAGAAAGGGCTCTAAAGATGTACAAACACCCGGTAGTCTTGTGGGAAGTGTGATTTGCCCTTGTGCCTTTTTGAGGATCGAAACTGCTTTGTTGAACTTCATGGCTCCCGGATAATTTGGTCTGTTGTGGTGGTGGAATTGTGCGTGGGATCGCAAATTATCACTCGAACCTCACCGAAATTCCGCAAGATTTCGTTTGTCCATTTGCACCGCGTCGGCTGTGCGGCCACCTGGCGGAACGGTGGGCAGTGGAAAGGCCACAAGGTGCACGCCCTCGAGGCCAGGAAGCACATTGGCAGGGTGAGCTGGTGGTGACGATCGAGCTCCGGTGGTGCTCCGCCCCGCAAATGGGTGCCCGACAATGAGAAGGCCGACGAATAGACCAAGCTGGCAGCGGATGAGTCCGACGCCCATGGAGTGAAATCTCTCGGGTACGGTGAGCGGTGCGGGAGAAAATGTGTTTTCCCCCCTCCAGATCCCTCGCCCAAATGAAGCGCTCGATCACCGAGACCAAGTGGAGGGAAGTGAAGGCGTGCGTTGCCAAATTTACCCGCAAGAATTTTGGTACAGCAGGAAGGAGTAATAGAGGCCGGACTTCATTCAACCAATGCGAACAAGCGGCACTCTCCAGGTTCAACCGTTAAAGACGAGTCACTGTCTCAATAGCCAGTACCTCGAGTGGACGAAGTGCCAGCCTACAGACAAGTGCTGGTTTTTTTTCTTCTTCTGTTTATTCATACTCGCATTCGATCTATCTAGATCATGGCGGCGTACATTTTGCCGATTTCCTGTCCGCAGTCCGCGCAGTGGCGGCACGTTGCAAGCTCCCCTTTTGCCCTCCGCCCAGGCCTGTCCCAAGAAGGTGTGAGGCGCACCAATGAAATAACAAAAGGAAATACAAAGGGAAAGACCAAGGAAACCGTCCCCCGGGGGGCCCTACTCCTCGCCTGCGGATGCCATGAAGGAGGGCGTGGGCAGGAACAGCGGTAGTTCCTCCTCGGCGCCTGCTCAGCTCACAGCACCGAGCAGTGGGACGCACCTTAGCCCAGTGCAGGTATTGTCCAGTGCGGGCGTGTCCCATTTTCAGCTGGTAGTATCTCGAGGCGAGTCTCTTGGTGCTGCGGCTGCCGCGCCATCGGGCTTCTGGCTCTTCGGCATGCGGTACTTCGTCTTGGAGATGCGACCCCCAGCCCATCGCCGCGCTTCCGTCCACTTCTTCTCCGAGATTCCCCGCTTCAGGTTGGCGAGAGATCGTGGGAGAGGTCCGTGGGTGCCTGGTTGCCCTGCCGCACCCTTGAACCATTAGTCGGCCTTCTCGTTGCCGGCGATACCTCTGTGGGCCGGCACCACCGGATCTCTATGGTGATACCTGGCCGAGCCCGTCGTAGCGCCGCGATGTGCTTCCGCGCCTGGATTGCGTACTGCTGCCCTGGGCCAGGTTCGTCAGATGCCATCCGCCTGATGGCCGCCTGCGCATCCGAAAAGATGGTGATCCGTTCCGGGGTCGTGTTCCTTCGCGCTGCTAACTCCAGAGCGTGGGCGAGAGCGGCGCACTCTGCGCCATAGGCCTCTTGATTGCCGCCCATGTGCACATTGGCGCTCGCCCAGGTTTGGCCCTTCTTCCACACCACCGCGTACCCAGTAGCCCCACCGCCCAGCCGCGACCCGTCCGTAAACATGGTCAGCCCAGGTCGGGTCCTCTCTGCCTCAGTCTTCGCCTCACTTCCTCCTCTTATAGTAGTTCCGCGTCGAGGGTTTCCGGCTCCTCGAGTAGGACTGTGCTCTCCGTCCGTCCGCCGTATGCGAGAGCGTTGGTGAGCCGCCGCCCCGATTCCCGCTGGGGTTCCGACCACCTCCCGCGCCTGGTCCCCCTGTGGCAGGCTCAATAGCCGTAGTCCAAACCGTCGCTGTCTGTTCTCCAGCTGTGTGGTTGCTGCCCTGAGGCCAGACTCCATCGAGAGGGCTCCCAGGTTGGTCGTCCGGAAGCAGCCCGCTGTCGCCCGGGCCTCCTGGTTGACCAGCAGCTGAATCTCCTCCGCCCGCCCTTGGGTGCCCGTGACGGGGTTCCCTTTCCACCACAGCTCTGCACCGAACATGGTGGCTGACTGAACGCACGCCGTCATGGCTTTTCTGCAGTTGGCTGGCGAGAGCCCCATCTGCCCGTGAGCCGTTGGAGCCTTGTCATTGCCTTCTTGCCTTCCTTCATCAGGATGGCATGGTGTTCCTTGAGTGGGAGCTGGGAATCGAGCCAGACTCCCAGCCACCAGGTCGCCTCCTTGTTGAACGGAACACTGTTGGCACCAACTGTCACTGTTGCCCTAGGTGCTGTCCTTTCCCTGTGGAACAGCGCAGCTTCAGTCTTGCCATGGTCAAAGTCTACCCCGTTTCCAGCCGCCCATAGACAAGTGCTGGGTTTTTTTTATTTATTTTATAATACTCGCATTCGACCTATGTAGATCATGGCGGCATACATTTTGCCCAGTTTTCCTGTCCGCAGTCCGCGCGGTGGCGGCTCGTTGCAAGCTCCCCCTTTGCCCTCCGCCCAGGCCTGTCCCAAGAGAAAGTAGACGCGTCCAAAGAAATAAACAGGAGAGAACAAAGAAAATGCGCGATTCGTCCCCTACTCCTCGCCCGCCGATGCCATGAATGGGGGGGTGGGAAGGAACAGTGAGAGTTCTTCCCCGCCCTCCTCTACAGCGCCGAGCGTCTCCGCCTCTTCCTCCCGCTCCTCTTCCCGCTCCCGGCGCTTCCGGAGCTCCCACTCGGACGCCTCACTTCCGGTGTCGCCTTCCTCTTCCAGCAGTGGCGCCAGACTTCCCACGTCCGTAGAGGAGAGGAAGTCCAGCACTGCCCGCACACATCTCCCATCGGCCAGCAGGTCCCGGACCGTCCACCTGCTCTTCCACCTTTTGGTCTCCTTCAGCACCTCCGCCCACAGAGTCTTCTGCTACACTTTCCACTCTAGACAAGTGCTGGTGATGCCGGTACAATACCCAGGCGCGGAGGCATCGGTTCAGGCTTCTCTATTGGTGCATTGGATTTATTGACTCGAGCCCCTATCTACCTATTGACTCGGCTGTGTTCGTTTCACTGGGTCGAGTCATTCTGTTTATTGACTTGTGATTTCATTTATTGTCTCAACCCGAGTGAGAAAGTATGCTGGGCGACCGTTATGATCATTTCTTACTCCACCACATCGTATGATAAGCCCAATTAAAAGAGGGGCCAACCCAAGGTATTTTGATCGACTTCTTTTTAAACCGATGCAAGGGTTCTTGTATGTTGAGCTTTGTGATCACTGGACGGTGCAAACTAGTAACTAACGTCAAACAGCCATCGTCAACTAAAATCTCGACTTATCGCGCTCATACTTCAGACGCTCCACTAGCACACCGAGGATTGGCTTCTCCGCGATTTTGGGCTATATCTACGATATGGTGGTGGAATAAGAAATGATGAGAGCGGTCATTCAGCACATTTTCTCACTCGGGCCGCCCTAATTACAAGCCGGTTAACGTGAGTCAATAAAGAGCGCGACTCGAGTCAACAAATACAATAATTCCAGTCGCTAAATAGCACTTAACTACCCTCCGGTCGCCTCGGCCGAAAATTCGCTTCGTGTAGTGAACCACCACCACCACCACCATCGGTGTTTTGTGAATAAGTCAACAACCAATGCTCCAATAGAGAAGTAGACAAAAGGAGGTGATTCTCCAAGGTGTTATCTATCCTCTCTGATCGCCATTAAAAAACTTGATTGGTTTAACATCGCTGGCTGTGTAATTGCGTCAGGATCCAAAACCATCACTCGCGGGTTGCAGGATGTCACATTTTTGTATTCGGACTTTGGTAGGTGAGTTAATTACTGCCGCCCCACCACTGGAAGCACTATAGCAGAAGATTCTGTGGGCGGAGGGAAGGGGAAAGGATCGCATCAAGATCCGGGTCCTCTTTGCGAACGAGGGGTGTCAGCCAGGCGACAAGAGTGTCAGTGGACTTCCTCGCCCCCACGGACGTGGGGAGGCGAGTTCCGAACCTGGCTGAGGAAGGCGTCTAGACTCCGGAGCGAGGCGTGGGAGTGGGAGCTCCAGGCGCGATAAGAGAGGGGTGAAGAGAGGAAGCTGGAGGCTGAGGAGGCGGGGGAAGGTTGAGGAACGACTGCAGTCCTTCCCCACGCTCTCCTTCATGTCCTCTCTGCAGGAGACAATTAAGGAGGCGGTCACTTTTCCTCTCTCCTTTGTTGTTTCCTTGGTGCGGTCTAAGATTTTAGGGGCAGGCCAGTGCGGAGGGCAGGGGGAGTCACAACAAGCCGCACGGACAGTGGACAGGAACCGAAAAAGTGTGCAGAGTACTCTCGATACATACATACATCGCCATGGTTTAGATGGGTCGCATGCGATTAATGAATGTGTAACTAATCAAAAGCAAAAAGCCCATTGGCGCCGCGCAGGTGTGCGGTCGCTAACAGGAGCTTGCAGTAGCCCCATAACTATGCACGGGTTTGCGGGCTGCCCACTCGTATTCTTCGTCAGTAGCATGTGTGGCGTCTGGTGCAAACACTACCACTGCAGCTAGCCAGTTGATGGGCTGTACGACTTCGACTATCACAAGCTGCGCAAGTGCGTGAACATGGCATGAAAGAGGGTACTGGCTCAACACGACGAAGGCAGGCGGTAGGAACGTGGACTAGCCTTGACGCTCAGGGTTGCAGTGCAGAGAAGCCCCCAAGCACTGGTAGAGAGCGGGGGTGACGTATCAGGCGACAACGAATTGAAGTGAGTTGAAGTGATCGAGCGCATCTGCATCCTCTCGTGGACCGCCAGGAGGACGTGGCAGGGGGGCGAAGGAGTAGATAGTGACGTCCACTGCATCTCACCCGACGACCAGCAACTGTGTGTAGATACTGGATTAGTTAGCATATCGCTATGGTCAGTGGGTGGCATGCAATCAAGGATCAAACAAAAAACAAAGTGCAGAGGAGTAACTACCCCTATGGCGGCGGGGCCGGCCATCAGTGGCGCGGCCAAGCGTGGCTATGTAGATATGTTGCTGACGAGCGTGCATCTGATTCCTTACGAACCAACACAGCCCTTTCTTGCATCCATCCCCGCCGAAGAATATGTAGCATTTCTCCCATCGTGGCCAATTGCGCCCGACGACTGGGTCCGCCTTCGGCTGCAGTCCACGACTGGGGTCGCGATCACACCTCTGCTAGTTGGGAATAGTGGACAGGATATGAAGGTGCTTACCCCACTTGGCGAGTTTCATCTTCGTCGGATGCCCCCACGCGCAAGTTGCAAGCGAAGAAAAGCAAAATTGAAGACAAATAGTTGAGGTACAGTCAGCTAAAAGGGAATAGAATGAAAAAAAAAAAGAAGAAAGAAAAAACCAACTGTGGGTGTCCAATTACGACTGTTCCTAGCCACAAAGAGGGAGAACCCCCACGCACGGGCGAGCTGACGAACCAACCAGATCGTCACCGTTATTTCTTTTTCTCTTTTTCTTTTCCAGTAGCTCGACGTCGCTCTCCCGTCGCCATGTCAGAAGTCGCCACCGGTTCGCTTGTTGCGCCACTGGCGACGATGAGATGCGTAACGTCCACCCCTGACGATATCTTCACGATCTTGGTGTAGGTATGCAACCCAATTCCCGTCTGGCGCTACGCTGACTGTTGTGATGCCCAGCTGCGGTGGGCTAACGTTCTAAGGGTCCTCCAGGTTGATTGGACTCCGGGGAGAAGTGGGTGGAGGCTCGGCAGTGGGCTGGGGGGCCACGCCTGCATGCGGGGGGGGGACAGGGCGCCGTGCGGGCGGGAGCCGGTCGGGCGGGTGGCCTCGGGGAGACTGGCCCCGGCCAGAAGTACGCGCTCCAGGCAAGAAAGCACACTGCAGTGCTACGGAGGTTTAGACCAGACGTTACCATTGAGACCTGGTGGCGCCCGGCGCACAAGGGAGTCGCAGGGAACGAGAAGGCGGAACCTGACGCTCGCGGGGTGGAATGGCTGAGCTGCGCGGACCGACTGGCGGTGAACACAATGCCGCTCCCCAGATCCCTTGCACATCTGAGGCGGGAGATCACGGAGAAGAGGTGGGCGGAAGCCTGGCAATAGGCTGGAAGCCGGACCTCCAAGAAGAAGTACAGGATGCCAAAGAGCCAGAGGCCGGACGACACGGTGGCTGGGCGTTCCAAAAAGCTGGTCTTGAGGTTCTACCGGGTGAAGACAAGTCACTGCCTTTCTGGACAGTACCTTCAGTGGACGAGAAATCAGTCCACCGCCCAGTGCTGGTGGTGTCGGTGCAAGACTCAGACTCAGACTCCGGAGCACCTCTTCAAGGTGTGCCCTGAGTGGAAGGCCCAGCAGAAGATCCTATGGGCTGTGGTGCGGGAAGAAAGTGGAGGTGGAAGAGTCGGTGGAGGATCCGAGACATCCTGGCCGATGGGCGGCGCAGCCAGGTGGTATTGGACTTCCTCTCTGCTGCAGATGTGGGAAGGCTAGTGCCGGCTGAGGAAGACGTGGGGAGTCAGGTGTCTGAGTGGGAGCGCAGGGAGCGCAGGGAGCGGGAACAGGAGAGGAAGCCGGAAGTAGAGGAGCTGGGTGCCACGGGGGAATTGAGTGCTGGGGAGGCGCTTGTACAGGGTTTTCGGCGATTGAACGCTGGTCGGTGCAGCAGAAAATAACACTGGTATATAGATACAAATACAATTAATCGGAGGGGTGACTGCCACCGTTGTTGGCTAGCGTGTAGTTGAGCCACACAGTGAATATCACACCACCAGTTAGCAATCTGTGTTCGTCCTGTCGACAACGGGGTGACTGTACTCTAGGTATTCGCACAGCTCCCCCTCTTCTCGGTTCCCTCGCTCTTCTCGACTGTCTCTCTCTGCTGGTGTTGTGGTGTTGGTTCATGACGCTAACATAGGCCCTAATTTAGGGCGTTCAAATCTGCTTTTTCACAACCCTCAGGGCGTGCAATCGCCGAGTACCCTGTATGTACGAGTACTACCGCTGTTCCTGCCCACACCCTCTTTCATGGCATCCGCAGACGAGGCGTAAGGGTGGGTCACGATTTCCTTTTTTTTTTGTTTTGGTCGGATTCTCTCCTTGTGGTTGTTCGGATTCTTTCCTCTGCAATCTCTTCGGTGCGCGCTACATACCCCCGGGACAGGCCTGGGCGGAGGGCAAAGGGGAGCTTGCGATGTGCCGCTGCGTGCGGATAGTATCTAGACGGGAAGCCCGAGTTGAAAAGTGCGTCGCTAGTTGGAGTTACATAGAGTTCGTCTAGTGTTAGTATGGTGGAAAATAATGCTGATTGGCTGACGCATCGGGTTAGGCGCCAACTGGAAGCCAATTGCCTTCACCCCCACCAACTCGAAAATTCGTGAATGGGCGGTCGAAGGGGATCGATTTATATCTAGACTATATACATAGATATGCATTGGGCCCGCTAGCAAGCACCAGCCTCCGGGGAACCTACTCTATCAGCACAGCCACCGTAGCTTCCAGATTGTACTAATGAGGCACCGACAGTTCAGTCAACATCTTCGACGTGAAACGAATCATAGTCGGCGAAACGAACAACGAACAGCGTCTCGCCGAAGCGAATCGCGAATCGTCCTCGGCGAGTCAAAGATCTCTCGGCGAGAAGCACACGGCGTGACGAAGAGCGCTCGGCAAAGAGAAGGACTGCCACAACGGTTCCCATTGTTTACTTCTATCTCAGTTTGTCCCGGTGCCAGTTTGCCAATGGAACGACTGGCTACGCGTCATTACCATCCGAACCTGACAGACGGGTTTCTCGACATGCCCTTCGTTTCTTACAACATTTATACTGGTCTTTTCGCAGACGATATTCGTAGTGTTGGACTTGTTTTGCACCCTGTTTGTTGGGTTGTGTTTTCACCCACCTTGGTTCAAAGAGCTGTCGGTCAATGGCTAGAACCATGCAGTCGTAAAGCACCTCTCTATTAGTATTTGCCGGCTTGGACGGCATCGGTCTCGCGTCGGACTCGCAGTAGATATAGATATGGTGTTGCACACGTTGTGGATGTCGCGCCGGGATCGCAGTAGATATTGTATCGGGCAACGTAGTCCTGCAGAGCTTCCAAGCGAAGATCAGCGATGTGTATGACGGCAGTAGATATTACAACAGGTACGAGCGCATGTCAGTCATACGTGCGATGGTAGTCCTGCATCGCGTACGAACGCAGGCCAGCGATGCGTATGAGGGCAGTCCCACAACATTTGCTCACGTTATTGGTTGTTCGAGTAGTACGTAGTGAAGGCAGCGAAGCCTCTGAACGGTGGTTGCCCCCTATGGTACACAAATTTTTATTTTATTTAATTATTTAATCTGATGGTAAGGTCGGATGTCGAGTGTGCGCTAACCTCGATTGATGTAAACGGAATAGGGCGGAAAGCAAATTTGATTTAAGCCCATTCAAGAAGGTTTGTCTGTCGAACATCACTGACAACCCAAGACACCTCAAGCACATACATACGACGGAAAAAAAAAACACGTGCTTCGGACTCTTCACGCATTACTGTTTCTCGACTTTATTTTTGATGCGGAAGATGGGGCCAATCTATATCGCAAAAGAAGCGGATGCTGCGGAAAAATCCCGACATCGCCATGAACTGCCTACATTCCTGGATACCTCGGTGGTTTGATGCGCTCCACGATCGCCGTAACGGCCGCAGATTCCGATCACTCTATGTACCGTATGATGCTTGAGCATTTCAACCCCCATCTTCTGGAATAATTCGTTGGCAAATCTGTAGGGGCGGCGGTCGTGTTTACCCATCTCCAGCAGCTCCAACTCTCCAACTCCAATTAACCCTGAGGGCTCTTAGTGCGCCTCGTCTGCAGGACGATCTGCGGCATCTCGCCACAACTGGAGCGCGGTGGAGTTCAACACAGCCAATGGACAGCTGCGGAATAGCGTTCGGAGAATAACGGTCGGAGAATAACGGCAGGTCCTGCGCGTCTGTGCTTTTGACGCCGACCGCCGTGGAGACATCCGCGTCGTCGCCGTCATCTCATCTACACACTGCGGACGGGGAGTGATCCAACGAAAGCCATGTCCGACTCCAAACGACGGCTGGCCGACAGGTTGCAGGATTAAATACGAAAATGATTACTAACACGGTCTATTATATACCGCGAACGGAGAAGAACACACAAACATCCCGTTAAACGCCCACGCGACGCGGAGCCGCGCGCCCGTCAACTGCGAACCTCCGCTCCGGCGGGCAGCAGCAGCGCCTCGGCCGCCTCCTTGAAGTACTTGGGTCCCTGGTACTTGCCCTTGCCGTGGACGAACCACCACGCCGTGATCAAGATCACCAGGCCGCCGGTGGTGACGGACGTGTCTGTCGCGGGGGTCAGCGTGGCAAGCTTGGGGGGACGGTGACGGGGAGGGAACTCACAGTTCATGTTCTGGACGGTGGCGGGCATCATGAACGGGAAGCAGAAGAGCACGACGGTGGCGGCGATGTAGGCGAGGGAGGCGATGTTGATGGGCCAGCCCCACCGGCCGAGGTGGAAGGGGCCGGGCGCGATGGTGCGGCGGCTGGTCAGCACGTGGGGCAGGATGGCGGCCGCGTACGACAGAGTCGAGAGCACGATGTACGACGTGATCAACGCGGAGAACGCCGTCGTCGAGCCGACGTAGAGACAACCCATGCACGTCGTCACGGCCGAGACGGCGATGGTCGCGCGCAGCGGCGAGCCGAACGCGGGCGAGATGGCGCGGAAGAACGGCGCGAACGGCGTGGCGTCGTCGCGCGCGAGCGCCCAGAACGTGCGGCCGCCCGTCGTCAGCGTGCCGATCAGCGTCGGGAACGTCGAGATGAAGAGCACGGCGGTCAGCCCGACCGCGCCGGCGGTCGAGCCCGTCGCCTGGCGATAGATCTCCGCCGTCGGGAACTTGGACGGTGAGTCCAGCACGGCGTCGATGTCGTTGATCGAGTAGAACAGCGCGACCAGGTACACGAACGCAGTCGCGAACGAGGACGCGATTTGCAGCATGATGCCCTTCGGCACGTTCTTCTCGGGCTCGTTGATCTCCTCGGCCAGGTGCGACTGGCAGTCGGGCGTGCCGACGGCGAAAGCGGCGTTGATGAGCCCGAGGAGGAAGCAGAGGCCATCGTTGTTCCAGCCGGTCAGGTCGGTGTACTCGCGCCAGACGAAGTGGTCGGACGCGTGGCGGCCGCGCGGCATGATGGCGAGCACGAGCACGGAAGCGACGAGGCCGGCGAGCGAGACCCACAGCGCCAGCTTGTTGATCAGGGGCAGGAAGCGGTTGCCGAAGACGACGACGCAGCAGCACGACCAGTTGACGACCTGGAAGGCGACGAACACCTGCCAGGACTGCCACTCAACGTCCGGGTTGCGCAGGAGGTACATCGCGACGAGCTCGTTGCCCAGGATTGACGAGATGGACGACGCGGACATCAGCCACCCGCACATGTTGAGCCAGCCGGCGTACCAGCCGACGACGCGGCCATAGCGGGGGCCGGCGGTGACGGACGCCCAGTGATAGACGCCGCCGGCGGATGGGATCGCGGAGACGAGTTCCGCAAGCGACGCCGAGATGAGCGCGTAGAACACGGAGACCAAGATCCTGCAAGCGAGTCAGACGGGTCCCCGGGGAGCGGAACTGCCGGGGTGGCAGGGAGGGCTGCCTACAGTCCGTACAGCACCGCCATCGGTCCGCCATTGAAGATAGCGATAACGATGGTCCCACCGGTAGCAGCCCATGCACTGTACTCGCTCCGCCGCGCATCGATCAGAACTCCGCACGTCTTATCTGCACTCAGGGATGGGGAGGTTACTTTGCGATGATGAAACCCAGTCCCGTGAGACTGACGAGGTCAAAGGTCCGGCGCAGCTCCTGCTTGTGGCCCAGAATGGTCTCTATCTTGAGCGCGTCGACGTCCTGGCGAAGCTGGGATGAGGCCGTGTCGGCGCTCTCGCTCCCGGCGCGGCCTTCCCATTCCTTGGTGGACATGGCGGCGGCGGCGGGGGGGGGGGGGCGGGCAGTGGTAGTTGCAGATGCAATTGCAATTGCAATTGCAGTTGCAGTTGCGGGTGTGGTTACGGAACGGACGGAGACAGAAGATTGATAGAGTCTTTTTTTTTTTTTCGCGTGTGAAAGAGGTGGAAGGCGGGAGAAAGACAGGACAGATGAGAACGGGTAGGAAAGGAGAAGGAAGGAAGGGAACGAACGAGAAAAACAACTCTTTTTTTTTTGCTGCAGGACGTTATCGTGAAAAAGAAAATAGTACAATTCACCGTCGACGCGTTCCGACAAAAGTCTGACACACAGTCAATTCGTCCCGCGGAATAAGAAAAGTCGGCAACTACAGACTATCTAACCATTATTGGGTGCCAGAGGAAGTTTGATCGCGGCACGCCCATCACAAACCAACCACAGCCCGCGGGTTTATATATCTATATTATAGCTGTTTCCATAGGATATAGCTACATGCGGCCATACGTGATCCAGAAGGTGGGGGCGGGATCCCGGGCGTTTCCGCCGCATGTCGGATGGGCTCCGCTGACGCCCAGACATGTATATTTGGTGCTGATATCGGCGTAATTCGCCAGCGGAGCTGTCCCCCAACAACCAGTCCC
>Ga0307516_10003264_pt1 | contig 21037 bp, 33 predicted proteins | sample 19_EM_MG_FD_203310 | JGI IMG/M metagenome (GOLD analysis project Ga0307516, IMG submission 203310) | Populus trichocarpa ectomycorrhiza microbial communities from riparian zone in the Pacific Northwest, United States - 19_EM | ecosystem: Host-associated > Plants > Roots > Unclassified | place...
GTAATTCACAACATACCATCTTTTTTAGAACTAGGCCCCGGCTCAAGCCCAAGGCTTGGGCTCGGCTCATGGCTTTGACAGCTCACGGCCCGGCTTGAGCTCCTGGTAAGCCCGAGCCCCCAAAAGCCGAGCCCAAGCCGGGGCTTTTGAGCCGAGCCAGGCCCGAACATCACTAGGTTCACCCCTCTTGGAGTTCGCCATCTTCACAGATGGCTATCAACGGGGTTTGAACAAGCGCTCAGTCTCATGCATCATTTCCGCTGGAATATGTGCCTTGACGTTATGCAATGGGTTTTAAATATGCACCAGTGTTACTTGCCATGAGACGCAGTTTTGGGCAACCTCGTACGGTGATTGTCGCAAATATCCATACAGCTGGTACGTACTACGTAGTGGTGTACGATTCGTTTCCCTCAACAGTGGCTCACTACTGCGAATTATGCATTTTTGTTCTCCAGGTCACTTCAGCTTGAGTTTCGGTCAGGACAAAATGCGAGTGAAGAACTGGAATAAGGCTTGTCTGGCAGGCTCCAGTCTATAATGATTATCCTACAACGACTCGTTCCAATACGGGGATCTATGGAAATTTCAAGGGAAACAGGACCAGAAGTCCCCCGTCTCTACGCAAAGCGAACTTTTTCTCCAGGGCGCCCCTCCGACAGTAAAACCACGGCCTGAGAGATCCGATTGACATGAAGCAAAGCACAGGCTGAAGAGAACTTACATATTTCCCACTGATCTTCCAACCCGGCTCAGTCTTGTCTAAATGTTCCGCTACTTTGCCCCCATCGTCACCTAGACCCACAACGACATCACTCTTGATGGTCCTCAAACTCGCGACTTTGGGTGCTCCAGCCGCGTTGGCCATCGGGCCGATCGCAATTTCGAATGGAGTGCTAGCTGGCGCGGCACAATCATAGGTCAACTTGCGATGGTTGAGATCACCTTTGAAATAGACGAGATCTGAACGGGACAGGTGCAAGAAAAGATCGGGGGCTTCGCTGTGCAGTTCCCAGAAGGTGTAGCCTGTGCACCAGAAGGGATGCTGTTCATAGACCCACTTGCCGTCCCGCTCATATTGCTTGTGAAGTTACCATCAAAATTGACGTGATCGACGACGAACATGGAGGACGTACCTTCCATCGCCTCCCAAGTCGTCTCAGAGATTCCAGCTCGACGTCGGATGCCTGTGGGAAAAGTTGACCATAAACCATGGAGTTCAGGAGCCATTCCCAATCTTTCTTCGTCACGTCCGAGACAAACCATGGGTAACGCTTTCCGTGGAAACGAATCTGGGTTGCGAGTCCGCTTTGGATCAGGAAATCGGCTGCTCGAGACAGATGAGTGCGTTATAATGGCGACGATACAAACGTACCATAAACGCAATCGCAGTATAACTCGAAGCCAGCATTATCGAGCACGAAGTCGATCCTACCTCCTGTCTTGTCGCGCAAGATTTTGACATTCTCCCACAGGCGGTCTAGGTCGTTCCCAAGGATGTTCTTTTCCGTCGCCGCGAGGTGACCCCCCCCAGTCGATTGAAGAGACTTTATTTGTTCTTCGGTCATGTTGATCAACAGCGAGAGGTCGGTAGAGTTGCCCCAAAGGCATACTGAAGATGGGCACAGTAAGACCCAGCAAGGGGAAGACTGTAAACCGACCTTGAGTCAATTCCAGGAACATATGGCGCTCCGCTTCGACCCTCTCAGCGGCAGAGAGGGCCTCGGAAATTTTGAAAGGTTCGGCGAAACGCAAAGACAGTTCGAACACGGCGTCCGAGGATCGAGAAAAAGTATCGCACTGGGAGAAAGTGAGTCGTTGATTGCTTAAGGCCAAGGCAAATGCTGTACTTTTTGCCTGTAGAAGACGTCGTAGTCGCTCCAATACCTACTGACGCTAAAGGCTTCATGTAGGCGACGGTACTTGTAAGCCTCTGCAAATAGCCAAGGCGCATTCATGAAGTCTTTGCCTATCCAAGAATAAATTAGCTGCTTTGCCTTTGGGCGGGCATTCGAAATCATACCCTGGAAAAACTTTGCAATTTCCTTGTTCCACAAAGCAACATCGGCCTCATTGTCGTCAATGATTGGGCGAAGTTTTGCATTGCCGCTGAGGTCGCCCATGAGGTCGCCCATGCGGTCGATACAGGCAACGAGGTCGACGATGCGCTCCTCAGAAGACTCCTGGTTGAGGGTGCGGATGGCGTCCTCTATGGCTTTGCCAAGGATGGTTGGGAGCCTAGATTGCATAGTTGCATGGGCAAACGAGTATTCGTGGTAGCCACGATATGCGGGCCACGGCGGGTTGTTAGGATCGACGCGTGTTGGGGTCCTGGGCCATGGCGCCTTGATATCCTTCTTGTCAGGAAGATGGCTGAGAGACAAGGTGACCTTGGAAGGGGCGGTGGAGCGGGCTTTTTTGGCGACGCCGTTGAGGAGGTGTGGCTGGGTGCTCATGGTGGTAGGAAGAGATCTGGAGAGAAATAAACTGGTTGCAGTTCTGGTTTTATATCAAATTCGATATTCTCCCGTTCTTCTTCCTCGGATATATGAATGACGTCACTTCCGTTATCGGCGAGTTAGATCTGCCCTTGAGCACGGCGCTGCAGCCGATAACTCGCGACAAGCTCGCAAGAATATCACTCTATGATGAAAGGAATAAAACTTCAGTGGAGCATCAGCTCCCAATAGCAACGAACAAGTTGTTCTAGGCTTCTGGTGAGTTAATTGCGCGATTATTATGACACTGGTGGACAGAAATTGAAGCATTCCAGGGAACTTCCACGCATCTATATAAAACCGGCTAGCCCGCTGCTCCACCTCAATGATCCCGGAGAAGCTTGGAGAGCTCCACGAGGAGTCCACCAACACGGGTGATCTTGTTCGACGCGGTCATGTGATCATTGGACATGGATGCTCCACGTGCCCTGTTCCTCTCTTGCACGCACTTTGGCCTTGAGCGTCATGTCCGCGCTGAACATTGGAATGAACGATGTCTCTGAAGAGACACAAGCGTTCAAGGACAAACTTGCCAGCAAAGGTCCGTTCTTGCGCTACCTCCCTGGTCGAGTCTGTGGCATGAACTCTCTTCAGATGGTCATATCGCTGCACAAGAAACGAGGCTCATGAAGCAGGCAGTCCAGCTAGAAGAACTACGCTCTGCTCTCAACGAATCCTTACACAAGGTCTGCATCCAGTCGCCTCAAATGTGCTCGACGATCTGATGCCTTGTTTCTGTTAAGTTGACATACGAAACAAACAGCGTCCTTGAACTCGAATCCACCCTCAAGACCTGTCAACAAGATCTCCGGAACGAGAAAATAGCGTCACAGAATGTTGCACAGGCCCTGGCAACAGCGCAGCAACACATCAAGGAGAAGGATTGCGAGGCTAAGGATCTCCAAATGAACCTTGAATCGGTATCACGTACATCCGACGAGAACAATGCTCGCTGCGCCATACTCAAAACAGAAAAGGCTACACTAGAAGCTCACGTTCGAGATCTTCAGGCAAATCTCCAGCAAATGACCTGTCCCCCCACCACACCCTCCCACAAACGCGCTCCCAGACGTTCTCGCTCATCCTCTGTATCCGAGAGTAGGATACCTATCCTCGAACGAGAACTCACCCAATTGCGTGCTCTGGTAGAGCAAAGGGATGCCGAACTGGTTCTAGCAAATGAAAGGTTTTCGCAGGCACAAAGCGAGTCCATCAGAGCTGGAAACGAAAGGATTGCATTGGAGAAGCGGACTTCGCGGCAAATCTCGGATCTAAACGCGTCGTTGGAGGAGAAAGAGGAAGAACTCTTATATCTGAGAAGAGAACACGATACCGGAAGCAGGGAACGCGAGTTGATGGACCGCATAGAAGAAGACGGTGCCAAGATTTCTGCCTTGGAGAGGTTGCTTGGAGAGAGGCCGAATATCCCACGCATGAAGGAGGCGTTGAGAGAGGCTGAGGAAGGTCTGAGAGAAGAACACAAACGTGTTCAGGAGAGTGAAAACAGGCAAATCGAACTCGTCAAGGAGAAGGAGGAGGTTCTTGATCAACTGGAACACGTTCGCCAGGAAATGGACAGAATGAGAAAATATTTGAGGGAACGAGAGGCTGACATTTTGAAGTCGTAGGTTACTTCAAAAAATCATACGTCCGCTCGCATTCACCTCTTTTCAGGCATGATAGTGAAAGCAGCCTAATGGTTCTTCACCCCGTTGATCCATCCCCCCCTTCGGCAATATCTGACGAAGGAACCATTGCTGATATTGCACGCCTCTTAGCTGCTGTTGAACGGATTCGGGGTGAGCGAGATGATTTGCGAAGAAGCGTGCACTTCCTGGAAACAGAATATAAATTCGCTATGGAGGAGCTGGAATCCAAGCGCGCAGTTCCATTGGCTTCAAGTATGATAGGCGCTCCTCAGGATGCCACCATGCAAGGCAAATCGGACATTTTACCCAGTCAAGTCCCCACCGAGAAGGACAGGCTGATCCAGCGGCTATATCGTGCTGTCGACGCCTCAGCTATCGTCGTCCAGCATACCAGCTCTCACGTAGATGAGTGCGAGAACTCTATCTCCAATATCAGTGCTTCTCGGCGTGAGCTGGTGGAGTTGTTGGATACCAGTCGGAAGACCATCGATGAGTTGGAATACCGATTGACAGAATTGCAGGACAAATTGGACGTCACTGTACTCTGTCTCGAGGCGACCACGACTCAGCGGAACGATCTCATATCTCAGCAGGAAAACAAGGAATCCGAGCACGAAGAGGAAATAGCATGTCTCAATGCAGCACAGCAGCAGACCCGGGATGACCTCAAGCAAGTGGTTAAATCGGTTGAAATGTTGGAATCCGAGCGGAACTCCCTGAAGCTTCAAGTCACCAACCTGTCTGCAGAGCTGCAAGTTGCACAAAATAGTCTCATCCATGCAGAGAGCCGCTATAGCGAGCTTCAATTCCACCAGCTCTCTTCTTTGTCCTCGAATGAAGCAAACCAACTACTCCGCGACCGCATTGCAGAGCTGGAGATGCGCGTGATGAGGCGAACCGAGCAAATCGGCATTCATCAGCATGATATCAAGCGCATGGAGACGAACCTTAGGCTACAGGAGGAGCGTCTGGTGGAGATGACCACAGAACTGGAGACGACTTTATCCCAGAAAGACGCAATGGTGGAGGATTGCGCTGAGGCTAGGGATGCAAGGGATGCTGCACTGGCACGGCTGGAAACATTTGAACAGGCTACGGAAACCAAACTGGACGAAGCGGATAATACTGTTGAGGCCCTTGTGGGCGTCATCTTTAAAGCAGTTGCGAACACGAGGAATGCCATCCAAAGGTCAAACCGAGGTGAAACATATTTGAAGGAGAAGCTAGAAGAGCAGCACACAAAAGATGTGGGGTGGCAAAGAGAGAGAGATGCATTAATAAATGCCGAGCAGGCTGCTAGGAACGACGCCCGGGAATCTGCTACAACTTTGGTGCTTTCACAGGGGGAACTAGGCAAGGCTTTGCGTTGCATAAATGATCTCACGCAGGAGAGGGATCTACTCCAGCGGGATATTCAAAGTCAGCAAGAAAATCTCGCTCGAAGATTGACAGAGACACAGTCCTTGAAGGCCCAGCTCGACGGTGTCCACCGCGATGCTAGTACTTCCCAGGCAGAGTTCGAAAACCAGATCTCGGCTTCAGAATCCCAGGTTCAGGATCTTCGCCACACTATTACAGAGAGTGAAGCTCGTCATCAAGTTATTGTCGAGCAGCTTCAACGTTCTGCAGAATCTCTGCAAACAAAGCTAGATGAAACTCGACAGTCCCTTGTTGATAACGACAGTGAGGAGCTTGCGTTGCTGAAGACAAGACATACTGCGGACATGGACGAGGCCAAAGCACGCTTTATAGCAGCCGAAGATGCATCAGAGAAATTGAAATCATCTCATGTGGCTGCAATGGCCGAACTAGAAACTTCATTGACAGACTCTCTTGATCGGAAACTGGCTTTGGAACAACAGTTGGCAGACGCCTCAGAACGTCTACGCCAGAGCATCGAGGAGTTTGAGCACAGCGAGGACGAAATTGTTCAACTCCGACAGAAGCTCGATAGTTCCATTTCCGAGGCACGAAAAGTGGAGAAAGCCCGCGACGAGTTCCAAGTATCTCTCGATCGCCTGGTGGACGAACTTTCTCAAGCCAAGAAAAATGGAGCAGCGCGGGAGGCCGAACTTTCTCAACGTGCCGTCTTGACTAAGGAAAGACTTGAAAGCGAGATCGTTGACCTTCAAGATAAATTGGATGCGCGAAATCAAGAACTCGACCGCGCGTTGCGGGAGATTGATAGACTGACGCGCCAACTTGAAGAGGAGGAAGAACGCCAGACGGCTGACCAGATCCATGAACAACAACTTGCTTTAGTAAAAGAAGACTTGGAAGCTGCATTGGCACAGCTACGCCAAGATCTGGAGAATGCTAAAGCTCAACTAGAGAAATCGAAATCCGAGGTCGAGGATTTGCAACAAGATAAATCAACGCTTCAAGAAGAAATGACGAATCTTGAGGCCGAAATCCAACGCTCTATCTCCATTCGTAGATACCTGGAAAGCCAAGTCGAGGAAAGGTCTGTAGTATTCCTTCCGTCTTGACATTGTTGTAACTCATGGACGGGGTTAGTGGAAGCAAGATTTCTTCACTCACAGAAGAGTTGAGCCAAGCTCGAGCCAATTTAGTCGTCTCAGCAAAGTCAGCAAAAACTGCCGAAATCAATCTCAGCCTACAAAATGCTCAACACAAACGTGAAATGTCAGACCTTCAGGGACAATTAGCAACTCTTCGGTCGCAACCCGATCTCCAAGCTGCAATTTCTGAACTTGAAGAACGAAACAATGAGATGGACGAACTCCTTCGGAAGAAATGTGAAGAAATTGAAGAAAATGACGATCGCGCTCTAGAGTATGTTTGCCGTGACGTTAAGCCTTTATTATGATAACTAAATTGCCAACAGAATTTTGAAGGACAATAAGAGACTTGCAACCAAGGTCGAATCACTTACTCGCAAAGTGCAGAATTTGCAGACCAAACTTGCTGCTGCCAAGGCCATACCCAAAGCTGTGGAGGTTTCGAATGACCTAGTATTGGCTCCACCACCAGAGCCTGTTGTGAAAGTTGCAGATGCGGCATCTACCTCCCGCTCTCAGCCAATGACTCTCACAAGTACTAGCCCACCCATCCCTACGTATGCTCCCTCTCCCATGGACAGAAGACCTTCGCATCGCGTGGTCTCTAGCTCTTCGTTAAGACGGCCCAAGACTCCAGAAAGAAGATTGACACAACAGCCAGCCCCTGTATTCAAGGCACGAACACCTGAAAGGCCACCCGTCACTCTGACACTTCCTGACCCCATGCCGTCAACATCTACGATTGGCAAGAAAAGAAGGGCACCGGATGACTTCGAGGCTTGCGAAAGCGTCCCTCCGCAAGGATTCACAGCAGACAGCCTACCAAGTAGAGAGACTGCGGAGAATACCACGCCCCGAGTGCGAAGAGTTTTGAGCAGTCTGCAGTCCGGATTCACCCCCAAGCGGCATCAAAACCTGCGCCCCTTAGCGAATATGCCCTCCCCCAGACGCGCTGCGGAGGCTCCCGCGCGCGCACGAACATCGCCTGTCATAGCCGACGTTACCAATAGCCCTCGAGGTTCATCGCAAACAGCGAGCCACTCTACGAAGGAGAAAAGGAGTTGGTTGGGCAAAATTCGTGGGCAGGCGACGTCCCGACCCACAGATTCGAGCCGAGCGAGATTTGAACGAGAGTTTTCATGACCTAAGGAGGTACGTGGCGTTGTGCCCTGTAATTCAGTCTTGCAAGATACCACACACCTGTATTCTTAGTATCATATATTTTATTTCCCTCGCGATTCCTGCTGTTGCTCATAGTTTAGTTTAGATCAGTCGATTAGATGATCAAATAAATTGGTCAAGTAGTCAAGGGTGATGCAATGTGATGGTGCACCCCTTTACTCTTCTCTCCTCTGGTTGGCATGTTTCTCAAGCAAAAAGAACCTATATACTCCGATCTCTCCATCGAACTGCGTGATCCCGATGTTTGGAAGGTCGGGGCTTTGAGGACCTTCGATTATCCGTTGAAAATCGCGGCACTGGCTAGTGAACCCATCTCCGGGCTTCTTGCTGTTGGTATGAGCTTTGCGCCAACATCTGTAGCAAGCCACATCTGATCACTCTCTTCAGGCACGACAGAGGGTATCGTGTATGTTTTTGGCGGACCAGGAGTGGAGACCAAGCTGGAACTGCCTGAACCAGTGGGAGTGAAATTCCTTCAATTTGCCACATCGTCCTTCCAGCTCCTTGTTCTTGGCGAGTTATCAAGCGTCCTCCTATTCTTTCTTCTCTCTGATGAACGCCAAATTGCGTAGATGAAAGGAGCAGGTTACATATATGGGCCTTGTCCTCCTATGGCCGACCAAAACTTGTGACTTCGGTTAGATTCGACCCAACGAAGTAAGGACACTACTAAGAGCATGCGAAAACTTGAACGACCCCTTTCTTTCATAAGTTATCTGGCGGTGTCGCCTTCTCATAACCATGTGAGTGTAATCCCCACGCCAGTGTTACTAGCTTCATACCAATATCAACAGGCCTTTCTCGCTCTGGACGCCGGAGAAATCAGAACGTATGATCTGCTGTGTCTCCGTAAATCCCCATATATCATGCCCAACATGTGGAAACTCTATGAAACCAAGCTACTGGTAAGTGGAGAGCCAACGACATCAAGACCACTCTCGTATGTATTTTCTCTTGCTCTGTGCGTATTATCTATCGGAACCTCTTCTTCAGGTACAGGCCGGTGGAACCCGTCTTTCATCCCAGGAATCTAAACAATCTTCTTGTCGCATATGCAAGTTCGTACAGATTCTGCGGGTTAATTTTTACCTCCGTAATTAACCGTCATGTATGACAGGTGGGGTGGTTCTTACCGATCTTGTATGCCATGCAACAACTACGGACCTCGATGCAATATATCTGAATAATGACCACTAGGCGAAACGGGAAACAGTTGCAGCGTACGAGCTCACAATACCTCCTGGGGCACCCGGCAGTTCCGGTTACGGAAGTCCTGTGAGTGGGTTAGCTGATAAAAACAATCTCCGTCTTTTCATTCGTGGCATGTAGGATCTCATGACACAACGTAGACCTGAAGTTACTGCGCTATCAATACATCCGTCGGGGCACTTATTTGCCATTGGTTACGCTGATGGCTCACTCGCCTTCTGGGCAGTTGACGATGAAAATGATCCACTGCTGGTTAGGACGCTGGATGCCCTGGACATCAACCTGGTAGACCCAGATGGGCTTGAACACCATCTAATACTGGCGAAACAGAATTCTACTGCGATGCGCCGCCTCGAACGAGAGCCAATATTTAAACTTACTTGGAGTGGCTTTCCGAACTCGGCAGATCCACGAGGTGGCAGAACGACTCTGGCCATCTTGGGCGGTCTTAATGTCGGTGAGTCACCAGGGCTGACCGTCATCCAGCTCCCAGCCTTTGGTCCACCGGAGCCTCCATCATCACAGGGATCAGACGCCCAACTCCTTCATCCATTCATACGAACTGCGATGCGCGAATCTCTTGAACCCCTCGATTCATATTTCTATCCCTCTCGTGGAACAGTCCAAGATTATCTCCTCTTTCCGCGACAGAGCCCTCATTTTTCTGGGTCATTTGATCCGATAGGGATAATCCTATTGACAGACGGCCCTGGTCACACGCGTATTGTGCAAGCGTCTGAGTTTCCTCCACCCGGATTCTCATTAGGCACCGAGGATCCCAAACCGGTCGGAGACACAGAAAAGGATGCTGTCGGTGATAATTTGGCTTCTACTTTACAAGAATTACAGGCCACTGGAGAACCTCGGCGTCTGGCGCTTCCCGAAACAATATCAAATGGACACCTCGGTCTACAGCATGGACAACTGTTGAGGGTGGAACGCGCAACGTATCAAACACTAACACGTGAGGACGTCAAACACGATCCTTCTTTACCACTGAGAGGCGGCCTGGCTTGGTCCGATGATACCAGAACAAGCGATTTGAAAGTTGCCAAGGTTTGTTCACCTGTATCAATATTGGATCTTGACTTGCGCTCATCCGCTTTCTCAGCATCAACCGAATCGCATCCTGATCACCTACTCTTCTGATCTGGCTGTCCGGTTCTATGACATCAGTGCCCACCTGTTGATTGGCTTGCAGCCAACCCCGCTTCAGCACTCTTTTCCGAACCCATTGGACGGTTTCACGATTTATCTGAAGCCTATACTCATGGATCCTGTTGTGGACCGGAAAACATCTTCGCGACTTCGGGAAAATGTAGTCATTGACTCGGTACATTTCTCGAAAGAAGCTGTCGAGACCATTATCGTCTTGAAGACCGGGGAGGTTGTAATCCTTCGGTTGTCTTCACTGCATCGACCCATTCAGCAGAGAGAGCTATCAGATAAAGAGCTGATAGATCTAGAGCACGTTGAAACTGCCGGTGAATTTTCCCCATACTTTATGTTCGCTCCTGGACTAGGCCCCGTCGAAGCTTGTGCGGCTTCGGATATTGGTATGGGTTGTTGTCTAATTATATGTCCTCGCACCTACAGCTTTTCCTGACCGCAGGGTTCATTGCTGTGGTGTATCCTACCACTATCTTTGTTATCAATCTGCGAGGTCCTGAAGTAATCTTCCGACACATGGATGGAGTGTCTTCGAAAGGAAAACACATCATTGGTCTCCATCCAGGTCGGTCGGAAACAGACGCCATAACCTCACTGGTCTGGACAATAAGCCCGCTTGCAAAAGGTGACTCTTTTTGGAAAGGTTTATTCAACTAGTTCATAACCGATACACCACAGATCCCCAATCACGGATCCGCCTCATAGCGATCCATGTATCAGGGAATTACGATATTTTTACCATCGTCCAGAAAGGTCTTTTGTGGACGTGCAGCGGACCAGTTTCAGTTGACGGAGGGATATCTCGACCAATCCCTTCCGGGTCTTTCGTTATCGACAGCAAGTCGGGGCATAATTGGCCAGCGGACAGAGCGCGATTAAGCGCTGCACCCCCCGATGTGCGAGGCGGGGTCATGTCAATACCTGGAATACTGGTGATGACTGGCGCAAAAGGTGCCAAGTGTGTCTCTCGAATCAACGGAGAACGAATTGGGAAAGTAGAGTGGGGGAGCAAAGTCGGTGCTGTGCAGGCTGTGCAGATTGTGGAGAGAATGGGTCTGAAAATCGTTTGTCCCCTCGAAGCGCCAAATGCTGATGATTCTATTTCAACAGGTTCTCATGTACTGGCCATAGTAACCGAACGGCTTGAAGTTTTGGTGTACTCTCTTCCTGACCTGGAATTACTGCAAATTTTGAAATTACCAACAGGCCCGTTCTCGTGAGCTATGATCTGTCTTTCAGAAAATTCTATTCATTGTCCCGGTAGTTCACTCACTTTGGACGAAACTGGAGATTTCATTGCCTGGACGTCCCATCCGTCCTCGGGAACGATATGCCAAGCTATCTATGGCACTCTGTTCGATATTCGCAGAGCATACGGACCGCCAGACATTGATTTCGCCTGTACAAAGCCCACTGTACCCCCGCAGCCACAACCCGTTCCCTTGGGACCTTCCTCGGTGTTCCAGCTGGGATCTTGGTTGCCATTCAACCAATCGATGACGGGCAAGCAATTAGACGAATTGTGTGCGTGTTTCATTTCATTTCATTCTCGTAAGACTCTCACACACACGATTCTTTGCAGTAGGAGGACCCGATAGGCCAATCCCTGAACCAGAGATTCAGAGCGGGAATCCCCCAGAGGGAAGCTGGATCCCTGCAGGAGGTTCCATTGCTGCTGCCGTTACGCAGAATTCCAGTTCCCTCTACAACCGCTTGACGTCGAGCCTGAGTGAACGAGGGTAAGGCAGACGCAATTTTTTTTTCTCGTTCCAAGGTTGAAAGGAAATTCTAGGCAAATGTTACAAGACTTGGAAGCCCGTTTCAATACCCTGGAAGAGGGGAGTAAGAGTATGGCTGCACAGGCGAAACGACTTGCCACTCAACAGACGGCAAAATCGTGGTTGGGGTTTTAATAGACAATACCATAGTCAATTTAGATGTACGATTGGATAGTGAACACGTCGACATTCACCCTCAGGACGAGTTGGCCACAACAGTAAAGATGACATCACAGCCACAACTTGACCGCGCAATACACCATGGGCGACTATGAACAGCTTCACCGCCAGTGCAGGACGCTCGAGAATCTTTTCGACTCAAAGCTGACCTCCTACTCGCAGGTGGTGGCCACCATTTCTCAGTCCTCCCGCGACGTCGAGGCCACTGGATCGCCCGAGCGTTGGAGGGATATGGAAGCGGAGCTCGATGACCTCCTCGAAAAGGCACGCATTCTCATGCCCATTCCTCTTGAACGTGCGTATACTTACCGCTACAGCAGCTGGAAGAAACAAACGGGCAGTTGGGTGCGCTCGCCAATACCCCTGATCGAATGTCGGCGTCAATGCTACGAGCAATCCAGCGGCATCGAGAGCTCTTCCAGGACAGTGCACGCGAACTGAGACGAACAAAGGTGCGCCATCCCGTTGCGCTTCTCTGCGCTTGTATCTCATACGGTGTAGACTAGCGTGAAGAACGCACTGGAACAGGCAAATCTACTGACAGGTGTTCGGAACGACATCGAGTGTGTAGTCTAACTCGCAAATGGCCCTTCCTTATTGACTTTCACATCTTCATAGCGCATACAAGACCTCGGCAGCCGATTCGTTGCTTGCAGAACGCGGAAGGATTGATAGCTCCCATCGAATGACTGATGACATACTAAAGTACGTCCCGGTTATGCTGGCTCTGTGGTCTGCTCTAAAGCTAGTCATTTCCCAGCCAAGCCTATGAGACTCGCTCGGAATTTGGTAGGCAGCGCGCTTCATTGGCAGGCATCAATACCCGCATGCAGGGTGTTATAGGTATGTTGGTTTGATTCACATGTGCCTGTACGTGCTCAGGTATCATCTATCAGCCACCATGCCCGGGGTTAATCACGTTTTGTCGATGATAAAATCTAGACGACGAAGGGATGCAATCATCCTTGGCTCGCTCATTGGCATTTGTATAATCATAATTCTGACCTATATGTGGAACTGAAGAGTCTCTTAATGAGTTGTCGTAGAGGGAACATCATTGTCACGATTGGGTATAATGAGATACATTTTATTCAGTGCCTGCACTGGGACTTACTGAACATGAGACTTGAATATGTTTCTAAAGGCAAACCAGTTCTTCTCCAACTTGCGAACGGTGCCCCAGTTACTTTCGTCCAAATCGTCTGTCCATTCCTTCTCTAGACTCCAACCTCTGACATCCGCAACGGTCTTGATCATCTCCCATGTTCTCTCAGTGCATATGTTGATGTCATTGTAATCAGACTCGACTAAAAGTCGATCGGGTGAACAAGCGGCAATAAGAGTTCTGTGATTCTGGGAACGACCGTTGATTACAGTCGACAATGACAGGAACATATTTCTGTGGTTTCGCTAAAGAGAAGGGGGCGGTGAGCGTTGCACGTTTCTCTGGGAATGATGACGCCATGCCTCAAGGTCGCGCCATGTTTCTGGGCTCACACTGCAGCTGTGCATATCGACATTGATTCTCGTCCATTTCTCTCCATGCTTGGCCTTCATTTGGGTGAAGAGATCGACAGTGGCTCGCTGGGATTTGACACTGTGTATGCTGACATTGCGACTTAGTTGGACTGCAAGGTCAAGCTGCGATGTGAGGACGACAATTTGGTGGTCAAATGGGACCGAGAATGGGGATAGTTCTCGACTCAAGGCATTGTAATCATACGGGATTCGACATGCCCGGTCCAGACCGACTTCGCCGAGCATTGCCTGAGGGAACGCTTCGAGATTGGAACGCAACTCTGAGAGAACAGTACCGAGAGATATAGGATCCGGTAGAGAAGGAAGAAGTTTGTCGAACGCTGCGAGATGCTCGGGAGTTGGAGATGAGTCGGAGAAGAGTAGGTTTCGATAGTGGTCATCTTTGGATGAGACGGGACCAATGGATATATGGTGTGAGGACCAGGGATGGTAACCTGAAGCGAGAATTATGGTGGGTATCATGGCAGAGAACTTGGGACTGACCGAAACAAGGAACGATTTTTGTTGGATGGGAAGTTGCTAGATCACGGACCCTCTGCTGATCTGAGGACGTTGTGGACATTGCGCAGATGGTGATCTGAAGTAGGGCGACAGATTCTGGGGAGATGGAGGGAGCATCGGTGGGATGGCAGTGGACGTCGACGACATGGCGCAACACGCTCGCGTCTGGCAAGTCCGATGCGGCCATCCCTTGTTTGTTCGTGTTTGAGTTCTTTCATGCTCCTCGTCCGACGCGCTGTACCAACTCGCGTCATGTCTCGGACGATATTCATCGATGCCTCCCCCCCTCCATACCACGCCAGCCTTCGCCAGCCGCTGGATCGCACTGCATTCAAAAAATCGATCGATATTCTTGCTGCTCGCACCGCACCATCCCGGACAGGGTCTGTCTTGAAAGCTGCCCAAATGAGAAGGTAAATTTATGACCCCTTGTCTTACTGTTTATTCCATGAGAACTCTAGGTCCCTGATAAATCTCCCAAAAATCCGAAGTGTCGAGATCGACCCATCCGATCCGCAGGGCGATCGCCTTGTTTTGCTGAGAGTATCACAAGAAGGTATGTATGTCATTAGCTTGGTACACGTTGTGGCATCTCAAACCCTTTCTTCCAAGTTAGCTGACCTTTCGTCCGAGGCACTCGACTATCTGAAGGCCGAGACAAGTGGACTGGTCCCACATACTCTCCATCTCGACTATGATTACTGGACAGCCGGTAAGGGCTCTGTCCCTCTCTCCTTTCATGTGCTGTGGTCGTCTCATGTTTAATCGGAGAAGATGACATACTCCAGACTGTTCTCCCCCCTGAACTGCGAGAAGGTGCTCCCAGCGGGTTTGCCGCCACAGGGCATATTGGTACGCTTTCTGTCTAACATTCTATACCTATTCTGATTCCTGCCTCCAGCACATGTTAATCTTGTTGATGAGTATCTGCCCTATAAGCATCTGATTGGTCAACTCATTCTCGACGTGAGTTAAATGGATAAAAAATCTTTGTTTGTTAGACTTGAATTGGATGTTTCCAGAAAAACAAAAAAATTACCACCGTTGTCAATAAAGTGGACAGCATCGATACCAAATTTCGTTTTTTCAAGATGGAACTGATAGCGGGGGAACCCAATTACATTGTACAACACGTGAGATCAAAATATCTTTCCTGAAGTGCGCTGAAATTTGTTTAGCGCGAATCAGACTGCACTTTCACGTTCGACTTCACACAAGTGTATTGGAATTCTCGGTTACATACGGAACACGCTCGATTGGTCGAAATGTTCCAACCGGATGATGTCGTGGCAGATGTCTTTGCAGGCGTTGGCCCTTTCGCGGTCCCAGCCGCCAGGAAAGGTTGTGCCGTTTTCGCAAATGACCTTAATCCTAGCAGTGCCAAGTATCTGTCCTTGAACGTTAAAAACAATCGGGTACGTCATTCCACGCGCGAAGGGTGACATCTTCAACCAGAGATTTCAGGTGGAAGATCTCGTTCGTGTTTCTTGTGAGGACGGTCGCGATTTCATACGCTCGGTCGTTGTTCAGTCCTTCGAATCACCCTTCCCTCCGTTCGGTGGTCCGAAATTGAGTCGAACCAAGGAACATGAAGAGCGTAGGAAGAAAATCCTCACAGGAGCACGATCTCCTCCCCGAGGGTCCCCTCGCCCACGAATATCCCATTTCGTAATGAACTTACCTGACAGTGCCATTGAATTTCTGGATGCGTTCCGAGGAATACTGACATCAAATGGATTGAAGGAAGTGTACGATACTATGCCGATGATCCATTGTCACTGCTTTACAAGAGAGATGGAGATGGATGCGGCAGGGGCCGATATTCGCAACGTGATTAACTCGGTTCCTGGTCCATTTCTGCACCACTTGACAATTTTTTCTGACCAAGAGGGTGGAGAAGAAGCTCGGTTCACCACTGACGGACGAGGTTAGTGTACATCTGGTTCGCTCCGTGGCACCCAACAAGGAGATGTATTGTATATCCTTCCGACTACCTGCCCAAGTCGCGTTTGGGTGAATGTAAATTCTTGTCTTTTTCCGACGCCGACACAGCAGTAATGAGATGTCAGCTTTGTTGAGAATACTGTGATTGCCAAAAATAGTAACCATGTTCAATCTATAAAAAAAAGGTACATCCACTTTCCAGCATTCCGTTAGTGCCGGCCCTTCCAATTCCCGCTCCACCATCACACAGGTACTTGCCTCCAACACCATGGTTCCATGGTTCCATGTCCTTCAAACCGTCCACTGCGATTCGGATTCACCAGGACGTGTCTCTTTGACCGCTTCCGCCCTCAAGTCTGTGCGCACGGCGTTAGACGTCCCCGAACGGGAACTCCGACGTTGGAAGCGGGTGTTCGACGCGAACGCAAAGGATTTCAATGGCGAAAAGTGGGTGCTCTGGCCACTTACCACTCCGTCGTCTAGTGTCAATCCTTTCTGGATGGCTCATTCTTTTCTTGCAGGTTTTTAGATCCCGAGAGCTTCGTCAATGCCATCGCACCAAAAGGCGACTTGACCCAGATCAGACGCGCCCAATTTGCCATCCTCTTTCGCGTAGCCGACACCTCAAGACGTGGTCTCGTCTCATGGGATGACTTTACTGTATTCGAGACGCTCCTTAAGCGGCCAGATGCGGATTATTGGATGGCGTTCCAGTACTTTGATGTGTACGTCTACTTGAATATACTCCATACATTTGTAGGACAAGATGCTCATCATGCAACGCAGTGACAGGAACGGGTTCATAAGTTTTGATGAATTCAAGGGTGTCTTCATTGCCAATGTCGGACCGGATGCCATTCCTTTCAACTTTGATTGGTGAACAAGAATTTCTCGCTCTTTTTAAGACATGTGCTCACCAATTCGTTCGCAAGTGATTGGGTCAAGTTGTATCTTGGAAAAAAGAACGGCACACATGTTTTAGGGTGTGCGTTGCGCCTTGCACTCGCAATTCCCTCCTTTGCTCATGTATCGTCGGAAAGATAACGAATTTACACAGCTTATGAAGGGTCTCCAAGGGGAACGCCTTCGTCAAGCTTTTAGATATCTAGATGCGGACCAAGATGGATTCATTAGACCAGAGGAATTCAAAAGAATCATTCTAGTAATTTTTTTATGCTCCATGTCGCATGGGAGCCTGTTAGCTAACCTTTCATAGGAAATCGCGGGTCATAAACTCTCACAAGCCGTTATAGAGCGCCTTCCTACATTATGCACATTGACTCCCGGACAAAAGATATCCTTCTCGGAGGTTATTGCCTTCCATAATGTCATCCGCCGTCAGTCAGTCCGATTACTTCTTCCCTGAACGTACTCACCTTCCTTTACAGAGATGGATATGGTCGAGCGGTTGGGACATAAGACCTGCATTGCCGTGCACATTCTCATCTAATTTTCTCTTTAGCATCCTTAAGGAGGCGACGGCCAAATCCAAGGACGGACGGATTGACCAATCTGATTTCCTTAACTATGCTGCATCAAATTCGCGATATTCATTATTCACTCCGATGGAAGCATCGATAGTCTTTCACTTCGCGGGCAGAGGTGCCGGTCACCGACGACTGGCACTCATAGATTTCGCCCAACTACTAGACCCTAAATGGAGACCTCCTCACGAGGAACTAGAGACGCAGACTGTCCCAACTACTACTACATCGTTCATTAATCAATTGCTACAGTCCAGTTATAGTTTTGTTCAAGGAGGTTCGTTGGTTTTGCACGCGATGACACTTTTTCGTTTCGGCTCAGCAAGTCATAGGAATTGCTGGAGCGCTTGGGGCGACAATTGTGTATCCGATAGATATGGGTATGTTCAGCAGTTGTTATCACAATGAATCGTGTTAACATTTGTGTTCAGTCAAGGTATGTCACAAGTATTATGTCTAGAGCTGCTCAAATTTAGGCGCTTTTCGAAATAGACGAGGTAAGTCACTGACCCCTTGGAAGCAATATGACCAACCTCCTTTCCCAAGGATGCAAAATCAACGGAGCTCCGTCGTGGGCCAACTGCTTTACCAGAACAGTATTGACTGTGCACGTAAAATATTTCGCAACGAGGGATTCTTGGGATTCTACCGTGGTCTCGGTCCGCAGTTAATTGTGAGTCCACCCACCTTGATGTTTTGGCATTTTCTCAGATTGATTCCATAGGGGGTGGCCCCCGAAAAAGCCATCAAGTTGACTGTGAATGATTTTGTTCGCTCCAAGGCCATGGATCCGGAGACGGGACGGATTAAGCTAGGCTGGGAGATCGCATCTGGTGGGATTGCTGGTGGATGCCAAGTGGTATGTTGGAAGGCATGCACAACATAGCTGGTATTGACTCTATGATTTAGATTTTTACGAATCCTCTGGAAATTGTGTATGCCTCATGCCACTTCTCTTCTCACAGATCTGACTTTAAGTGGTAGAAAAATTCGTCTGCAGGTACAGGGTGAAGCCGCTAGAATAGACGGGGCTCTGCCCAAAGGTGCTATGCACATCATTCGCCAATTGGGGATTGTTGGTTTGTACAAAGGGGCATCAGCCTGTCTTCTTCGTGACATACCGTTCTCCGCCATTTATTTCACGTCCTACTCGCATTTAAAGAAGGACCTCTTCCAAGAGGGTTACAACGGGAAGCACCTGTCGTTCCTCGAGACTCTCGGAGCCGCTGCTATAGCGTATGTTTGAAAACGCGATCGCAGTTTCCTCTCGCCACTGATCAGTTACCAGTGGAATGCCTGCTGCTTATCTCACGACACCGGCTGGTGAAAAGGCTATTTGACCTGTAATCAATTTCTGTGCTGACATTTTTTATGTTGCAGACGTGGTCAAGACAAGACTGCAAGTCGAGGCGAGAGCGGGGCAGACAAATTATAAAGGTCTCCGTGATGCATTTGTAAAAATTTGTGCGTCAATATTTTTTAAAAATGCGAAGATTTTGGTTCATCTTATTTGGTGGGGCAGACAAGGAGGAAGGGTTCCGGGCATTCTTCAAAGGTGGTCCCGCCAGGGTATTGAGGAGCAGCCCGCAATTTGGCTTCACCCTTCTCGGTGAATATATTATTCTCGAAAAACATCGTTGCTCATCACTCATCACGTTTCGCGCAGGCTACGAGACTCTCAAGACTTATGTGAGTGTTGATTTGCACACTCCAATATAATTCTAAGTGCTTTGTCACGCTCTTCCATAGTTCCCCGTACGTTATCTCGGTCTTGGTGTGTAAGTGCGTGCTGAGCGCTGATGTTTCATCTGTAGTTCCCATCGCCAGACAAACAGCAAACGGTTGCGACGGCCCTTACGTCTCGACCCGATGAACTGTCACAGATCCGGGCACGAAATGCCCTCAAGATCTTGTTGGATGTGCATGGAGACTTTGGGCGGCGAGCAGCATCGACTGAGTTTCCGTTGTCATTTTCGAAGCCGAGGGTATCTCCGTAATATATCTTAGAAAGGAGGTGTTGTGTCCTTGGGAACGAATTGCGTTACTGACGCGCTGAGGATCAAATTTTGCCGGTGTTGATGGTTGTATGAACGACTATCGTTGCGATTGGAGACCGATCCTCCGCAATTCATTTCATACGATATAACCCAACGGATGTCGTCCTCATTCTGCACTCTTTTTTTCTTTCCTCTTCCTTTCGTTCGTTTCCCGCTCTCTTCGTTTCGCTCCCTTCGCTCCCTCCTTTTTTTCAGCCGGTAAGCCTCTTGTCGTCTCCTGGGATGTCGTCCTAAATACCGCCAGATTCGCAGTGCCAGTTCACTAGCTACTTCAAGCCAGCGTAGACCGCTCATTTACCCTTCAACTTTGCTTTCTATTTGCGTTTTGCACCCAAAAAGCGGTCTAACTCTTCCATTATGAAGTCCATCATCTGCGGTTTCACCCTCGTCAGCGCTGCTGCTGCTCAGATTGTTGTAAATGGCTTGTACTCTATGCCTTCGTCACCTAGTGTCCCCACTGCAACTCCAGGAGCGGTCGGTACTCCCACTAGCAACGCTGCTCCTCTGCAAGTCACCGCACCCCCGACCACACTTCCGGCATTTTATCAACAGATGCCCTATTCTTCCTACATGAATGGCGGTTATCAGAGCCTCGATTGTGGTTACGGGTACCACAAGTCAAATGGTCATTGTGTACCGTATTCTTGGGTAATTATCTTGTCCACCCTTATTGAAACCCCTTCCGATTTAAGCACCCTTCAGTTCACATACCAGAATGAGTGTTATGCAACTACGATCATCAACAACATGTTTGTTCATTATTAAACCTTCTCTTGTTCTTCTCCAATGATTTGGAACCCCACAGTAACAACGGCGGCGGTTACTGCAATGCTGAAACAGTCACCAAGTATAACACTATCTATCAGACGGTGGTAAGCATGATCCTTCTAGGAGCACGGCAACGTCATCACGCACTTCTTAACAGACAGCAACGCAGACTGTACCCTATACCGTCACTGTGAAGGAGACTCAGACTGTCGAGATGACGCAAACAGAACGGGTCACTCAGACTCAAATCTACACCTCCATTGAGGTTATGCCAACCACCCGCGTTTGGGTGTCCACGGAGATCATAGACAACACCAAAACTGTGGACCACACCTTGACCGCCACCGAGACGATGACCCAGACTAATGTCTACACCAAGACAGATGTTCAGACTGCTACTGCAACAGAGACGCTCAAAGAGACCCAAACCGATTTTGTCACGATGACAAAGATGCAGACCGTCGTCCTTCCGACAACGTACACAAAAGTCTGGGTCAGCACGCAGGTCATTGACAACGTATGCGCCTTTCTACTGCCTCGCATCACTCAATGGAGA
>Ga0307516_10003265_pt1 | contig 21035 bp, 35 predicted proteins | sample 19_EM_MG_FD_203310 | JGI IMG/M metagenome (GOLD analysis project Ga0307516, IMG submission 203310) | Populus trichocarpa ectomycorrhiza microbial communities from riparian zone in the Pacific Northwest, United States - 19_EM | ecosystem: Host-associated > Plants > Roots > Unclassified | place...
AAAGTATTGAGCAAATTCAAAATTTGCCCAGCATTTGCCTGGTGGGTAATGGTTGAGCAAGTTTAACACAAAACCAACAAAAACTCAGCATTTGCCCACCAGGTAAGTCACCCCTTGTCCCCTGTGTGTGGTGCTGCCTGATGATATCCTTCGCCTTGTTCGAAAGGATGTACATTGGCTGAATCTCTCCCCGGGCCACTGCAAACCGCTGAGTAGGTGCTCGGATGAATGGCATGGATGTACTCACTACGCCCCACCCATTCCCTGTTCACTAGCCTACGCTCCGCGTCAAACGAGAGCGCCTTGAATCCCTGCCCAAGGCTAAAGTGCTCCGCCACTTGGCGTGGGTTACCGAGATACACGGTGGTCTGACTCGACTTGGGTATCTTCGGCGGCATTGGTGTGTGCCTGGGTGGTGTATGTGGGCGGTGGGCGGGTCGATAAGAGAGGGTGTGCTGGCGGCGCACGCGTGAGCGACTGCGTGATCTGGGTTGGGATGCGGCGTGTCACGCTCACGCTGTGACCGCGCGATAACGGCTACTATGCCTCTGCCGACATCCCCGCGATAGCGCGCATCCCATGTCCTCAGCAGCCGGTCGACGCACCAGCGCACGTAGAGCGGCGGCGGCCCCGGAAGAGCGCCCACATCCATCAGGGAGGGACCTCCGACCCAGGGCGCCTCCACCCGCTCCAAAGGAGAAGAAGACGAAGAAGAAGAAGAAGATGATGACGACGACGACGACAGATGCCTCTCCCCCCACTACCCCACTGGTTCAGGACCCAGACGAGACCGATCCAGCACTTGTCACCCAGCCAGTCGCGGAGCTCGTCAACGATGCCATGGTCGGTGTCTGCTCTATCTACCCGCACCGACAAATGTGCGTCATCTTCGACGTTGTCAACCCACTAATGCAGTTCAAGAGGGGGATGCCACACACCGAAGATCCCAAGATCCCCATTCCCCACCTACAATCCAAGCCCTGAGGAGGATCCGGATGTCACAGAGACCGATGAGGCGCCTGGCCTAATGCAATATGAGCCGGTCATCCCTGAACTGTGCGTACCATATATCACCTGCTACTTTCGCTCAATTTGGGCCATACACCTTTAGCCACATTTACAATTGGAAGGTTGACATTACGGAGGTGCAGTACATGCACTGGGAGGACGGTGGGCTCCACCCAGTGGAATTTGCCGTCTTGAGGAAGAGGAACAACAAGTCATCCTATGAACCGCACTGGAGTAAACGAATGGTTCCCCTCCCTTATGCCCGCCTTGTCTTCCAGTTCCAATGCGAGGTTGCGCATGGGCTTCGGGACCGCGGTCACGAGGCGGTCCGTCGTTCGGGCTACGCACAATGCATGTTGGAAGCCTTCGGCGAGGAGCTCAAATCGTTCAAGGGACCTCCGAAGGACTTCCGCTCTGGGGCATTCACACCGGTTCTCCAGCGACAGGCCCGCGGTATGCCAGATAACTCCGCCGCTCCCCTCAAGGCGGTCATGGCTGCTGGGCCTGACGAAGACGTCTCCATTTCCAATGCGACATTCTTCTACCTTGGCTTCGACCCACTTGATCCCCGCTTCATCCCGAGTTACACAGGGGACAAGGGGTGACTTACCTGGCGGGCAAATGCTGAGTTTTTGTTGGTTTTGTGTTAAACTTGCTCAACCATTACCCACCAGGCAAATGCTGGGCAAATTTTGAATTTGCTCAATACTTTTTTCACACCCCACCCAGTGGGTTTTATTAAAATTTTATCAGGTATTTGTCAATTTACCTCATGTTTGACAATTTGCCTGGATAAAAACCCACCAGGCAAAGTGAGAACAAAGTATTGGGAAAATTCAAAATTTGCCCAGCATTTGCCTGGTGGGTAATGGTTGAGCAAGTTTAACACAAAACCAACAAAAACTCAGCATTTGCCTGCTGGGTAAGTCACCCTTTGTCCCCAGTGTTAGTACCATTGACATGGTGGGTGGTCCTCGCATGCTCGGCGATCAGTACGGCGTGGGCGACGGCGGCCGAGACGCCACCACGTTACTAATCATCCCGTTTGAGCTCAACAGTCGTTGCGGACCAGGGGGACAGTAAGTAAGTCTCGGGTCTTGTACTAGCTCTTGCATTTACCTCCGTCGCGCCAAAATCGCTAAGGTTTGGTGGCTCACACGCCACCGTCGCTTTGAGGTCCCATCCCCACACTCTGTCAATTGTCCCTCCTCTCCGACTTTATCAACCCTCCCACGGTGCCCGCCGCGATTCGACCGATAGCCGTCGTGTCGATGATCTCACTTTCAATCATTTGCCGACTCGGACCTCTCTCATTCGATCGCATTGGCCATTACGCCCGCGATCCCCCGTTGTCTGTCCAGACCAACAACGGACTATACACCTCCCTAGTATCTCTCGGATGTCGCCACACACAGGGAGAAAGCGATAACGTGTCATAGTTTGGTAATCTGCTGGAGATGGATCCCGTTTCAGCAAGCACTCGATCGACGCTGGCCTTGTATCATCTATACTGAACAGATATCCGCCCAATGATTCTACCGCCAATCCCCCTACCTTCTTTGTTCCGCGGTATGGATGCGGAAGATCCGTGCTTGGATAAGTCCGATGTCATCTCACATTTGATGAACAGTCACTGTGCTAGCCACGCGAGTCCCACATGTGCGGAAGTTTCACGACGTGTCAAGCCATCCGCGGAAATGCCACCTGCGGTCACTGGGGTCGTTATTGATCATTACTGTCAGGGGGAGCTCTCAGCAGAAGCCTCAGGTCAATCCTTTCCGCAGTTGGAATCAGGCCGGGTCACAGCCTACCAGAGAGCGCACGACGCCGTCGAAGAACCTGGAAAGCGATCGCCTCAGCAACTCACCAGGCAGCATCGGCTTCACTTGTACAATGGCCGAGCCCACAGCGTAGACGATATCAAAACACGGATCGTGGGTTACATCTCGTCGGGCAACTGCGAGGCATCGGGATTTGACCTGTGCCCATCGCCGCGGCGGCTAGTAGCCTCCAAGCTCGTGTCCTCCATTTTAGTTCGACAAAGGGTCCCGAATATTAGCAAAAGGCACTGAGGAGGGCTCTCAGGCGCAGATACGTTGAATCCGGTGAGGACGATGGGAACGACTACCTCCGGAAACTCCTTCGCGAGAAAACATCACAGCTTCGAAAGGATAAACGGCCTGAATGGTCTCTGAATCGAGCTTCCGAACCTCAGCGTATACGGCCGCAAATGCTCATCGTTCCTCGGTCCACCCTACCCCTACCTTCCCCCTAATGGTTCTTCGAATCAACCCGATTCCATGTCGTACATTCCTTCAGTCGTAGTCAATGCTCCCCTCATTTTGTCACGATTCCCACCACTACATGGCAGGTTCGCGGGGATACCCGTGAGATACCAGACAGGGGATATCCTCGGATGTCCCCGCTACCCGGTGGAGCGGGTGTCCCATGATACCAAGCCTTCGGATCTGTGACACCCGCTCGACGTCCGATTTCAAATGGTATCTCCCCAGAGCTCCTCCCCCGGGCTTCCGGCCGTCACCCCTCAATTCCTGTTAATCAGAAGCTGTAATACGAGCACAACATACCGTCGGCAAATACATGACTACATAGTAGACTTTTAGGAAGAGGATGGGGTGATGTACGTGTCCACGATCTACTGGTTACCGGTACGAACCACATTGTCTAGGAGCGCAGGATTGTCTGGTGGGTAGGTCGGAATATCGCGATCATAAACCTGGGTGAGCGCTCCGGCAAATGTGCAAGCACTGGGTTGTGAACACCTTCGGGAGATCTCCTCGAGCTGTTTGTCAACGGCGCTCCAATATCCCTCCGGATTCTGTTGTAGTATGCCACGCTGAATTATGATTTAGCGTGGGTCGTTCCGGGGGTCTGGCGGACTCGGAAATGGACGCACCAGGAATGCTACCCGCACAGCAAGTAACTTTGTGACCTTGACGTCCTTGTGCGACCAATCTGCAAGTACGTCTTGAATACCGGCGGTCAAACTGAGGATGTCTTCGCCAGCGTCAATGGATTTGCGGATCTGAAATTGAATGGGGTGTAAGCCTAAATGCGGCGGACCTTCCAATCAATATCGAGAGCGGTGGCGGACCCTTTCTTTGATTCTTTCACGCCCATCTGTGCAAGCCTTGTCAACGAACCTGGAGAACTGCTCTCCATTGGGACCTTTCCGGAGATACGCCACATCGAACCCCTGCTTCCTTTTGTACTGGAGCTGTGACCACGAGGGGTTGTGAGTCGTCGGAATGCGTAGGAAGAGATGGTGGCCCGCGCACCTTTATCATAGTTGCTAGTCTGTTGGGTCCATCACGGTGGCGAAGATCCTGGGCTGTTGATGCGAGTATTAGTGCGACCTTGTAACAGACATCATCCCAACAGAGGCATCAGTACCAACAGTGGGGAGATGGGTTGGTGTGCGTTATACATTGAGCTGTTCGGGGAGTTTGGAGTCATCCCATTTTCCACTGCGCCTGGCGCGAAGGTGATCGAGGCGACAATTTATGGCAACCAATTGGGAGTAAATCGCAATGGAGGGTTCCTCGGCTGAAAGCTATGCATTGCCGGTAAGGATCGTCCGGCGGGCAGAGACGACGGCATGTTCCTCAAGGTGAGTTCTCATGCCTGGATTCTCGGCTGAGGCTCTCCGCTGGGTTTGTGGAATGTCGGGGTCGGGATCAGGGTTGGAATCAGGGTTGGGGTTCTCGGAGTCAGAGCTCTAGCTTTGATATGAGCTTGGACTGCGGCGGTCGAGGCCGGCCCCGGTGATCAGATACGAGCCGTCCGGATCGTGGAGGGGAACCGGGACAACACGTAGAAGGGGGGTGAGTTCTTCGGTAACTTCGCTACCACTCCCCAATATATAGATAGCGACTGGTGGGCGATCCGGGCTCGACGAATAGACTCGGAAACGATGACGACGGCGACAGAGACTCGAGAGGAAGAACGACTTAGGATCAAGACGACGACGACGACAAGCGACGAGAGAGGGGAAACGGCGGCAGCGATAGACAAAGACCGGTGGTTTAGCCAGGGGCTGAGAAGAGGATGGATTTCTTGGTATGCTACGACAGGCCAAATATATACTACGGACTTAGGGGCTTCGAGACCGGGGCAAAGATAGGGGGCGCGAGCGACACTGCGAAAGGCGCGTCACTGGAGGCAAGGGATCGGGGCGCGATCGTCGGATTTGGCGGCCGACAGCAATGAGGCGGGACACCGGACCACCCGCGGCCGCGTAAATTATCGTTGAGGGTTTGTGTAAAGTTGATGAAATCAACGAGCTGCGTCCTGCTGTTCGCCATTCCTAGCAGTGACCGCTGCGGTAGTGGTGGTTAAAAAGAGGGGTGATGATAGGGGTCAGTGGAGCGGTTATCAATCGCCGCGTCGAAGGGTTCAACAACAGAAGTCGAGACCCCCAGCGTTCCTGTGGCGGGTTCATTGGTAACAGAATACCAGCGGGCTCAGGAAGCATCTCATGTCCCGCTGCGTGCGCTTTGTTTCCATCCTCGGTAGTGGGTGGTCGGCGATATGACGCAATCCAGTTCCCGCACAGCTCGAAGTGCTTGGAGCCGCAGGTCGGTTTATCGATGCACATCGAAGCGCATGCACGGTGATCGAATCACCGAAGCGCGTGGAAGCGTATCCAAGTGCATTGAGGTTAGTGGCATCCCGTTACTAAGGTTCAGCATGTAGGAACCTACCGAGGCAACCTGAATCAATGGCTGAAGTGTGGCGCTGGGGTACGAGAATAGGGATTTTGACGGAAGCGCTTGGAATCGCTTGGAAGCGTAAAGTAGACTGGCAATGCTCGAGGCGCTTCAGTTGGACAAAGTCGCATAACCTAGGACCTGACTGGGGTTTTTCCTCAGTGTTGGACAGCTGGCAGCGCAATGGGGCTGTTACGCTGCACGGCTACCGAGCCTTGTAGCCGACCGGTAGTCAACAGCTGACGGCTGTCGCCTCGAGGTAACGTTGGGCGTTTCGGAAGTCTTGCAAGTAGAGGTGTCACACGGGTAGTGAACCGTTATAAAGAGTCCTGTTGTTCCTCTGCGAGCCCGACAGACGCTCTAACCGTGCTGCACAAAGTCCCGAACCTTGCGTCTTCCCTGCGTTGACTTGCTCAACTGCGCCGCAACTCCTCTTCAAGGTTCACAGGGAAGCGGTAGTCGAGGAGGGCCTCATACATAGTCCTTATAGCCCACCGGTCCTCGTGTCCGGCAGTACAATCCATGAAGAGGTTCGATGCCCTTCCGAACACGTATGAAATCAATAGCCTCATGGCCGTCTGGTCCCGATACTTACTCAGACGGACAAAATTATTAACCTCATACCACCGCCTATAAGATATGTTGAGGTCAGGCTGATTGTCATATATACCAGGTGTGGTAACCCTTTGTATCGTGGAAGCTCTTCGCTCATCCTGCCCAGCCTTCCATACCTTTTTTCCCTTCCGTCCTCGCTTTCGACTCCCCTTCCCCCTCGCCTGATCCTGACTTCCTATCCCTCCTTTTCCGCCTCGAGGATCGAGCACTGCCGCTCGAAGAGTTCAACGACCAAGAGGGACTCGAGGGGAATCCTGGGGGATGGCATAAGGATGCGGGACCCGAGGGTGATGGACTCGAGGACGAACCTGATGTCGTCGACCTGGACTCCGGGGGGGATTGATTGGTGGTGTCGTTGGTGACCTTCTTCCAGACCTGCCGGTGGACCGTATTGATTTGCGACCTCGCCTCGAGAGCGTCCCGCTACCTTTCGACCCACCTCCACCTTTGGGTTGATTCAGACCGGGCCGTCTACCCTTACCAGTTCCCTGGTGAGTCGAACTCTCTCGCGAATCCCCCCTTCCGTCGATAGCGTTGAATCGCAACCCATGAGGAATGCCTTCCCCACGCCTAAAGGTCACTGCCGTCGGTTTCTTTACAAATCCGGTGTCTTGAAACCGTTCCGCATGACCTGGCCATGCTGATAGAAGCTATGACCTCCCTGAAACCGAGCGGCTCCATCGGCTATTTCCCTTTGGGATCCCCTCGCTTAAGGGCCGTCCCTTTTCTGTGTCCTTTCTTTCTGGGTTTCTTCGGGCTCGAGGCCCTGGGCCCACCTTCGCCATTACTGACCCCCTCTTTGGAATCATGGTTTTTGTGGACATGCACGAGGTTCAGGGAGAATATGTATCTAAGCAGGCCAACAAGTTCCAAGTACGCCTTACTCATCCCAGCTATAGCCTCATCGGTTATCTTCAGATCGTACACCTCTATGGCATGGGTATCGAGTGGGTCTCGAAACAGCCTTTCGTCCTCGGGCTCTTCGTGGGGCCGGATTTCGACTGGGGTCAGTGACTCGAGGCCGAGCATTTGTTGGACCCCCCATCACGTTCTGCCGTTCCAGCGCCCCAACATTTCCTAGGAATTGTTCATTGTACCAATTCAACCAGAACCTGTGGAGAGCGCGAACGAGGGCTATTGTGTTCTTGTGAACCAGGGGAACATCGGGATTGTCGTGTTCATGCCACTGAAGCTCAAATCTAAAATGACGGGAGGTTTTCCAGTCTTGAAGCCACTCGAGCAACGGGTGTGGGTCCCTCGTGTAGTTCTTCCCGTCCGTACCTTTGACCATATAGAGACACTGGCAGATCAGAGACCATGCAAACGATTCGGCCTCGTGCCGATGGAGATGAGGGATCTCCCCACGTAGGCCCTCTTCCGACACCAGATCCAGCGCCATGAATGGCAACGTCGGCCTGCCTCCTGGATGACCTGGATGCGCTGAAAGCCTGCTCCCTGACGTGCAAGTTCCTGTTTGGCGCCACACGACCTCTCATTCACCAACGGCTCGTGTGTTTGGATTCGAGGCTGGTGCACCCCAAACCGATGCGATCTCTGTTTAGTCGTCACAAGAACGGAGCATTTGAACGGTTGGTCGACGCAGATCGCTCGGGAACTATACGTTACACCAGACACCTCACTTTCAAGCCGATTGTCAACTTCCCTAAGCCGAGTTTTGAACCTACGGATATGCAAGAGTACCTTCCACGTCTCCGGTTGATCACCAAGTTGCATACCCTCACCCTCACTCTCGACACTTTTCACGTCCACCTGTTCGTCCCGATTTTCAATGAACATTTCGGAATGTTCGCCGACACTTTACGGCACCTCGACATACGAAACACGTATGGCTCGGAACGGGACCTCCTGTTTATCATTTGCCAGTTTCCTCTGTTAGAAGACCTGACCATCGTCTCCCCAGCCGGGGAGATCATTGCAGACTCTGAGCATACCATTCCGATTTTCACACCGTCGCCGCCACTTAGGGGTAAACTCGCTTTGGCGTGGGCATACTCGACGGAACTCAGCGATGGCCTCGCGGCGATCGCGTACTAGAATCAACCACCCGTGTGGGATCACGCGTAGGCAGCGGGGTGACCGAGTGTGATCATGGTGAAGGAAACGTGTGAGAATGTGTTGAGATTTGAGTTGGGCTCCACGTTTTTCGTCGTCTTTCGTCGTCTCTAAATTGTGGGTTTCCCATTGCCGGCAGGACCACCCCCGCTTCGTCACCTTGGATTTGAGGAACGTGTACAGGTAGCTCAAGGCGTTGCCGAGGCCGCAGGGGAGTCCTGCCAACCATATCAGAGAGTTATGTGCCCGGGTCGGAGGGTATAACTGATCGACTTTCGGGACGGGCTTGTACGCTAAGGACATGTTGTAGGCCACCTTATACAGATTTGGTTCGTTGCTGAGATCGACAACGGAAGTGTTGTGGGCGTAAACCGAGGGGTGGATCATCTGCACGAGCTTGCCCTTCTCGTCCCAGTGGAATGTCGTCCTGAAGGATCCATGGCGATTGATAGCCTCCTCAAATGCCTTCGTCATCCTACCCAGGTCGATGGGGATCTTGGAGTTCATCGTGATGAAATAGCTCCCATGGGTACCCCACCCAGCGGCCCCGGACGACCTCATCTCTTGGTCGACGGTGGCAGCATCCCCCCCGCGGTTTTCGTGCTCGAGCTGGATGAAACGTGAGATTAAGTGATGAAAAATGCAAGGTAAAGCCAACCCTCCGAATCTCGGGTCTGCAAAAGTCCCTTCCATATGCACGATCACGACTGCGGGAGTACGATGAATTCCCGAGAGTGAGATGGCGCAAGACTATGATGTTTCCATCTCCGCAAGGGGCCGACAGTACACTACATGGCCACCAACTTTGGAGGTCCGGATTTCGTCTGTGACTAGATATCCCGGGAGGGTCTGATCGACTACAGTAGAATATATCCATGAATGTCCCTCGGTGAGAAAAATTGTCGGATGAAACAATTATTGATTCCACCAGTACTGCCTCGCCTCGTGCGGATGCCAGCCCCAGTACCATGCTTTACGTTTCCCCTGACGGCAGCACCCTCAGTCTCCGTCGTCTGACCTGCCCTTTTGCTCCTCCTCACTCCAGGGAGTCTGGAGGATAGCGGTGGGGTAATCATAAAGACAATTATCTCGTTCATTCATTTGAGCATGGTAATTACAATCTGGTAACCAGTAGACGTCTATACACCAGCGAGCAGCGAGCTAAAGAAGGAAAGCATCACGATCATCAAAACCCCCAGAGCCCACGACGACCCTCAATTGAGGAAAGAAAAAACAGGGAGCAAATACTACACAGCGAAGTCGGAATATCAAGATTTTGTGGTGGAGAGCATATCAAAACGGTGGATGGGACATAGAGATCACGGGTTGATAGATAGGAGGGAAGGATGTAGGGTTGTACCCAACCCGTGATGCGGAGACGGGGTCCAGAATCCTTAGCGCGCGCGCTTTTGAGAAGTGGCCGAACCACTGGCACGACGTGCCCCGCGACGGGATTCAGTCGGGAATTCACATTCCATTCCACGGACCTTGCATTGACTAGAATCGGCAAGGAACACCCAGTCAGATTTCCGAAACCAAAAGAAGCATAGCCATAGAATGGAAGATATGGAAGCCGAAAGGGGTACAGAAACTCACTTGCATGTCGGATCCGAACTTCCTTCGGGCGGTTGCCGGCATGCGATCTTGCGCTTCCGACAGAAGTAACAAGCGAGGCTGACAGCTTCCCGCCGTTTCTTGGGCTTCTTAAGCTCCTCCTCGTCTGAACCGGACCAAGCCCGTCGGACAACCGACTTCCCCTTCCGTGACAAGGGGGCCTTGGACTCCATTGGAGAGTACCGGCTCTGGGTACGGATGGTGCGGACGACACGAGAAGCGCGGGTTGGTTCGGAAAACTCGGAAGAGGGAGAACGCGATGTAGATGGGGGTGGAGAGGGGGACATGTACGGGGAGGGCGGTGGGGGAGGGTGCAAGTTTTCGCCGCCCTCTTCGTCGTCTGTCAATCGGTCACATAATGAGAAGTGAGAGCAGAGCGAATGAAATGTGGTTAACATACCGGAGGACTCGACGTATTCGTCGCCTGCAAGCTCTCCCGGGCAGTCGAGTTCATCGTCATACTCTGCGCACTCGGGGAGATCAGCGTGGCCCTGGCACAAAGCCGGGCTCACGCATGGCTGAGGCTTGGTCGCCACACAAACGGTCCGTTTCGGTGAAACGGTGATCCTAAGCGAGAATGGGATAATCACGGCTGATGGGAAGTATGAGACTCGCTTACTCGTGTGCCGCGGCGTGCGGCATTAATTCGGAATAAGTTGACATCTTGCTGGGAGGTATAGTCCATGCGTGCTGAGCGAAGAACCGGTCGTGTTCGGGAAACCCGAGGGTATTCAATGGCATATATCCCCCACTTGCGTCGAGGTTGGTGGGGGAACTTGCCTGAGATTGGGAGAAGTCAGTGTCACAACTGTGCGGGGGCCGGGGGGTGAATCGGACTCAAAAACAAGGTTTGCTTACCGACGAGGCATAGTGCGCTGACTCCCCCAGGTATTCACAGTCGCCGAAGATGAACGAGGCATACTGATCGTCCCGGTGAACCGAGCACTCAGGCTGATACTGAGGGTGGTAGTAGATAAAAGCGCGGCAGGACCCCGTACGGGAGGAAGACTCGAAGGTTTCGGCTTGAGAGTTGAAAGAGTGACAGTCCATGGTGGTCGAAACCAGGATGGAGAGTGGGGATGAATAGTGAGGGGGTTTCTTGGTTTATATAACCAACCAGGCGGATATAAAGGAAGCTTTTGGGCCATGGCGTGGGTGACGTGAATCCGGATCCGGAAGAGTGTTGAAATGTTTGGATGTTCCTGTGGCGGGAGATAAGTACATAATTTGAGCCCGGAGATGGATTCCCGGATTATCTGTTCGATTTCTTGCCGTGTTTGGGGCGACCAAAGACGGCCAATCCATTCGTGATAAGCGATAAACGTACAAACCCTCAGTAAACCTTAACGCTTACGCAACGGCAACCAGGGGTTCTCCCTTGACGGAGGGGGTAGTCGGATCACTTCAGGGCCCGAAGAGAGGGCGGGAGAACAACGGTTGCTAGTCTCCAGGTATTGATCAATGATGGTGGTGGGTGGGAGTGAGGAAACAAACACTGACCCCGATCAACGCTTGGGGGCGGCCGCGGTCCCAGAGGGGTGCTGGAAGTCATTCATGTAGAAGGGTACACGAGGAATCAATAATTAGGGAAGTGCAATTAATCACCTCCCCCGTCCCACCCCGCCATTTTGGCATGGAATTTCTGGGACAGCGAAGATGGGAGCGGGACGCTCACCCTAAAACCTAAAGGAGGAAAAAGGTTACGTTCCAAAGTCATCGGGAGCCAATCATTTGGGGGGTTGTACCAAGATCCAGGTCCAGACCTCCCAAAAAAGGTTCTCTAGGCGGTTAACCTAACCCCCTCGACCACGCAAAACATGCTGCCTTTGCCGATCGACCCGTGATTGGGCAGCGGAAGCAACGGTTGGATGCTGATCCACGTCGCATGCTGTCAGAGAAAACACCGCCCGGCGTGTTCAATTGAGTTGCGTGTGATGGCGATCAATGACACGGTTGGACAGCCCGCCCGCACTGTCAGCCAACTGCCAGTGTGGGAGCCGTGCAACGGATGGCCCATTTGGAAAGGCTCGCTCTCAGGTGAGTGACCGTGTGGACGTGGGGCAAATGGGTAGATGGAGGGAATGAAAAACCACAGAACGACCCGACGCCAGTGGAGCAGAGGATGGTCACTGGGAGGTGGGGGCACTGGAACCCTTTGAGAGACTTGGGAATGTCGTCACGGACCCATGGGCTGTGCCCCAACATATTTGTAAAAAGCCACGAAATACCTAGGTCCATACCAAACCCGGTCCCCTGTTCCAGTGACCACTACTCATATTGCAGAGGGAAAACCCGTCACGTATGAGAGGTCAGGGACTGGGGGGACGGGGATGCAGCTGAGATACCCAAACATCAGGGTGTTTCCAGCAGTTATTCTATAACAGTGTGAGTAAATGCCGGGGAATAAGTACCGGAAACCGGACCTCTGAACACAATGTGTGTGAGGTCCACGAACTTTGAGGCCGAAAGAGCAGCGACGTCGGCTGTAAGTCGACACCTGTTGGATTCGGAATGGGATCTCGCAACGGGGGAGGCAATACCTGCAGGAGTGAACCGGTGGCATTGACGAATGAAGCAGGAGTCCTTACCCCTCATGTTTACCATGTTCCTCGCAGATACCTCGGGTCGGTCGTCGATGAACCACTCCATCAATTTCTTGAAACCCGGCACATGTTTGATCGTCGCGGGTTTGGTGGCGGGGGTCGCGTACAACGGGATTAACCCAACAAGACTGCGCAGAGGAAGTTGCATAGAGTTGCGCGGGGAGAACTGGATGACGTCGTAATACAATCCATCATCGTCACTCCAGAGACTCTGTTCGTCCTCGCCAATTTTATATGTCATCGCGTCTGCGATGAAGATGAAGTGCTGTCAGGATATTAGGAATTGTGCCATAGAGGGCGCCTGTTAACTCACCTCGAAGAACTTTGACGTGATGTCCTCGCACATCGGGTTGTGTTTGGCGAGCTCAAGGGCGATATTCAGCCTGAGAAAAGTCAGCACGACTCCCAGGCCCGAAAAACGCGGGGTCCTAACATGTTGAGACAGTAGAACGTCATCCAAGCCGTTCCGTCCGCCCGCAGAGCGTTCCTCCAGTAGGCGACGACTCAGAACGGTTCAAAGACGCCGACGTTATCGAGGCCCAAGAAACGGGCCGTCACAGAGGCTCGCATGTGTACCTCAGTGAGACTATTACTGTCACTCGTCAGCTGTAGTAGCATAAGATGAGCGGAGCACTGTAGGTACACCTAATCCGAGGATTTTCTCTCTCTATATATTGCAACACTCAATGTAAGATTCATGACTGCCGCCCAGCTGTGGCTCTTCCGCTTGAAAAATGCCTCGATTGCGATCATGGTCCATTTGCCATCGAGAAGCTGTCCGGCAATACCGTGTTTGAAGGTTGAAGCCCGGGGCTTGAACGAGGAGCAGCCAGCCTCGAGGCTCGTGGATGCTACGACGAGGACGAGGACGGTGTGGATCTCTGAGCAGCGGGGCCTGAATTTCCGCGTTGACTCAGTGTGACCGGAAATTAATCACGCAGGGATCACACCTTGTTGATGGAATAGACCGTGAGGAATAGATGTATATATTAATCCGGGACTGCAAAAACAATCAGGGAGGGTACACGAATGCGGATACCGAAACTGGGAATAGTAAATAAGCCGAGTGAATCACGAGGAAGTAGGCAAGAGTCATTAGTGACTGGCAAGAGAGAGTGGAGGGGATTAGGTTGGGGCGAGAGAGTGGGAAAGACCGGAACCTCCGTAAAATTGAGTGTGGATTGGGGCTCGTCAATCACCGAATCGAATACGCCGGGTTCAGGTTGGGTGAATGAGGCGGGGAATTCGAATGGTTAAAGTACGAAGCCCTCGGAGGCGAGGCCAACGACCCAAAAAGGAACAAAGGAACCGTAGGAATCAACTCGAACACATGTTGAGTCGTCACGCCTCTCCTGCCAGGTTGGACAGCCTCCGTGTTCATCGCCCCGTGCACTCTGGGTCACAATCCCTCCGAGTCGGCTTGCGAGTGGTTCGTGCCCCGCCCGTACCATATACATCGCATATCATTTCCGGAAATGATTTGGACGAGGTGGCCGGTCTCGACATGTCGAATCTTGACGAACCTGCTGTCGAAAAGCAGGATGTATGGCAACCCGCTCCGCCGTGCCTTCCCACTCGATCGTACCTATTCGACGGCTTGGGTCTCCATGTTTATCGACATACAGTCCAAATTCTATGGAAGCTATTAGCTCGCTCCCCCCAGGCTCCACGAGAAACACGCACCATCGTAGCAGAGCAGGAACTCGTCCTTGTTCGACCTGAACATACCCATGGGCCTACACGACTCACACCTCTTCGCGAGGTTCTCCAATCGGGGGTTTTCCTTCTGAGGGTTAGTAACACTCTTGAAGCTACGTGGGGGTCAGTGAAGATAGCCCCCTTATACATACCAAGATGACTGACTCTGAGAGATCCATGGTTTCGAAACCTTTGCTGCACAGGATGACGATCCTTGCTTTCAGGAACAGCATATCGTATGAATCCGAGGGCAAGAAGTCCCGTAAACAAAGGGCTCAGCACCGTAGTGGACGGAGGGGTAATGCAGGGTGAAACCTACGTGGTATGCACGGAACCACTCCGGCCGCTGTGACCGCAGACCGAACCTCGATCGGATCGTGGGTTGAGCTTTCGTCCTCTCATTTATCTTCCCAATAGCTGGTTCGAGGACCCGGAACACACTGTTGAGCTGTGAAGCATCCTTGGTCAGCAGACGTATACTCCTGGATAGAATCCTTCCTACATTCTTCTTCATATAGATGATCAACGTCCTACCACCAAGGTTGCCAACGGTAAAAAAAACTGCACGTCCTTGTTCCCACTGAGCTTTTGGGGTGTCTGTGATGCGTTTGCTGCCCCAGGTGATGAGGGGACGAGCGCTTCAACGTGGTGGGCAAATAGCGACCATGAAGTCGGTCAGCGACACCAAAACCCCCTGGTGTATCATTCCACCTACCTTGTCTGCAAGCACGAGTAAAATGCTGAAGTCTTCAAGCATGGCGCACTGAGACCATCCGTAGATGTAGTACTCGCCGCGTCGCTGAACGGACCCCAATAATGAGCAGGGAGGATGACCGGGGCGGGGAAGTACGTACACCGCGAACCTAGAACTTAAGGGACAAGGTTTTCGAAAACAACTGTAAAATAATAAATATTCACAACGCCCTTTATCCCCTTCATCGCTGGTCGACCAGGACCGCGTGCCATGAGGCGCCACGGGAACGACCTCTGATTGCCGTACTGCGATGAATACCTCCCGTATTGGAGGCCGCGTATTCTTTCGTGCCCTACTCTAGTCCGCCTCGGTCATCCTCCCTTTGTTTATGCAGGCATATACAGTGACCCTTCCCCCTATCTTCACAGATTCTACATTTAAGTTAGAACACGCGACAATGTCTAGTCCCCCACTTTAACAATACGTTAGATTCAGCTCTCTTGGGGTCAACCGGTCACCCCTGGTCCCACTCACATCGGGCACACTCCCAATCCCCGCTACCTCCGAATCCCAGGGTGGAAATCCCGATGATAACGACCGCAACCACGCGACAGTCTATTATACCCAGCCCTCTCCCTCACCTGAAACCATGACGTTCTATACCGATGCGATAGCCGAGGTCCCGGACAAAATCGAGCTTGAGACCCTAGCGACGAACAACATCGGCCTGCCAGGCCTCCGACAAATTTCGTACTTTACATACTAAGGACCTGGGAGCGTCATTGACGGGGAGTTCGGATACTCTGAGCTGCAATTCGTCAATGCCCATCCCCCAGGCGCCCCTTCACCAAATGACAAATTTAAATATCCCTTGACTTTCAAAGCAGGAACTCAGCAGGATCATTGGGGGAATTGCAGACGAGAAAGGAACATCAGCGTAATAAGCATCGACAGATCAACGCAAGGACGACGATAAGAGGTGCAAGGCAATATGTGATTGGACAGGTGGGGGTGGAAGAAGAAAAGCCACAGGCCGATACGAGGAGAAAGGACATCATGGAAATCAGAGACAAACCGTATCCGTATCGATCGCCTTTCCTCCTTGGCCCCTCCCAGCTCTCCTTCGTTCAGAGTAGGGCGTAGGGCGCCGCCAAGCGTCGTCATCGACGGTGGTGGGAGACCTGTGTCTCGACTCGGGTGGTGGTATTAAGAGTGGTGTCCCGGTACACGGCACTGGCCCATGCGATGACTGTTCTGTGGGCCGGCGGCGACAGGAAGAGATTAGATTGGAATTGTCTGTGAATAGTGTGACTTCGTCGGTTGGGGTGGGGTTGAGCCCCCCCCCCCCCGACGTTCGCTCGGTGACTGATGTTGGGATGCAGGAGAAACGTTCCAGGAAAAAGAGGAAGGTTAGGGCGGTTGTGATGATGGTCGTGGGGGCTGCTGACGCGGGATGGGGGAGAGTTGGGGAGGGTCAGCTCGAGCCTTCCCATCCTCCTGCCTGTAAGTGCCCCCCAGTGTTTGATTCGTTCGGGGGTTGATCGATATCAATTTGGCCTTGGAAGAAGGAGTTGTCTCGAGAGAGGTAGGCCCGCTCCTGGAAGTGGAAGAAACTCGAACCAGGACAATCAGGTATCCGAGGTGCGACGGTGGGCCACATTTCCATGAGTTCGCGACCGGTGGGTGGGTGGGGTGGGGAACCCAAGCTGTCGTTCGTTGTTGAGGCTGAGTTCGCGGATGAGATGGAGAGCAGCGTCTCGACTGGGCGGGGGTTGTGGGGGGATGACGGTGGTCATGGATGACGGATCGGGGATCAAAGGGGGACAGGTTTGTTTTGCCCCCAAGGGCAGGACGTGCGGGTATCTTCTTCGAGGTGAACGCCGGGTTTGCGAGGACGTCGCAGCATAGAAATGGCACTTCGCCTGACAATTTCTGAACTCCTAGGACTGCTCGAGAGGACGAGAGCAGTCAGAGTGGAGATGGGAGGTAGGAGAGGGATGGGCGGGAGACGAGTGGTGATGAGGGGTTGGTAAGGGAGGTCGTGGTGCCCTGCGAATGGACGGGTGGGTGGAGTAAGGGAGAGGAAGGAGCTGTGGAGAAAGATTCGGGTGAGGGCTCTGCATCTCGGACGAAGGCGGTGGAATCTTGACCCAGGCCAACACATCTTCCGTAGATTCACCGAGTGGTGTGCCGAGCGAGTAAGAGCGGCGTACCATGTCAAGCTGAGGTGCGGGAGACGGAGTGGATGAGTCTGTTAAGGGAAAAGAAGGGGGAAATGTGGACTAGAATTGAGCAGAGGAGGGCAAAAGCGATGATTGGCTGGATGGACTTTGCCACGAGTTGGGGCTGGGTCTCTAGCTCACGTCCTTCAGTAGGGCAACTTGCGAACGGCAGGAGTGGAGATGAACACAACAACTAAGTATGATAATCTCGGAGGTGAGCGGGACAAACTCCAGTCAACAAAAAGAGACACACAAACGCCCCTAATGACAGAGTGGCGACTGAAGACGGCCTCCCTGGGGGTCTTGACATCCGGGATCCACTTGTAGAGGGAAACCGTGATCCATAGATGCCCGAACGGTACCGCAAAATTAAATGCCTTGGCGCGTTGGTCATCCTGATTCTCAGCGAACGCAAGCACCTCTTGTTACGACGATAATTACAGAGGGCAGGGGATAGTACAGGAGCTGGCGATGATCTAAGAAACAGAGGCGTTCTATACAATGGGGGGGTAGATGTAAGGGCAGTCAACCAAATGATAGGTTTCGAACTAGCGTAAAATCGCGATGCGGCGAACTTAGGTGAAATAAATATAAAGCAGATGGGAGGCTAGGGTCGAAATGTGGAGGGAATAAGAGAGCAGCGACAAAGAGGCGGACGAGACACCAAGTTAAACCTCGACGTGGGGTTTTATGTGCAAAAGCATACGTGGACCCTTGTCTTCACAACCCTTGATGTAAGCCTTTCGAATGGCAGGGATGTTGGACCAAGTCACGGCGTCGGCTCTCGTCGCCAGTGAAAACTCGAACCTCCGCACTAAGGGGAAGAGAACGGCTTTAATCCTATGAGAGCAGAGTACGGAGGTCGTCAACAGGGATCGTAAAGCCGTCAAAACATCCCGCTTACTCGTAAACAGCGAACTGAAACCCGATGCACGCCCGGGAGCCACCCATGAACGTCATTTGGTTCCCCCAGACACCAGGGGTCTCCATCGCGGCCTCGGGAATAGACATCCACCGGTCTGGGCTAGGAAAACAAACAAACGGAGAAATCAGCCTTCGATCGATAAGCCTGGGAAGCAGAAAAAATAGCATACTTGAACTCTGCGGCGTCTTTTCCCCAAACGTCCTTCGCCGTGTTCATCGGATGGATCGGCACCCGGACTTCGTCACCCTTGTTCAGCTTGAGAACTCTCCCATCTCTCAACGGGAGCAATACGTCCTTGATGGCGACCCGCTTTGAGCTCGAGATCGGCGACCAAAGCCTCAACGCCTCTCGGACGACCATGTCCAAATACTTGAGAGCCTTGAGATCGCTCATCGTCGGCGAGTCGGTGTTGAGCGTCAAGAGCTCTTCCCTGAGCTTCCTCTGGGCCTCCGGGTTCATGCTCAAGCCAAACAGGGTCCAGCTAAGAGCGGCACTGGTCGTCTCGTGCCCGGCTATCAGGAAGGTCGGTATCTCTAGAAACCTGGTAAGTCGATCGACTCCGTGGGACGAGCGAAAGAACACAAAACTGACGGGCAAGTACGGATTCGTCAGACATCCCATCCTTGTCGCGAACATTCGCTCGAATCAACAGAGTCAATAGATCCTTGCCGGCAGCGTCTTTAGAGCCGTTCACTTCCTTTTGGATGAGGATTTGCTTGCGCTCTTGAATGATCTCCATCCCCATCTTGTCCATGAGGGCTTTAGCACGGTGCCGAATCTTGTTAGCTCCAAAAGGCTAGCGGAGATTTGAATCAGGGTGTGTCAGTCATCAAGAAACCAGAGAGCTTACAATGGAGATTATCCACGGGGCAATGCTCCCAATCAGCGGGATAACGGTCGACTGAGCCGGAGAGTTATCCGTCTTCATAATCGCGTCGAACGCGCTGCTCAGGTCATCCTCTCGGGACTTTAACGCGTCAAATTTGTATCCAAACCCTGGAGAAGAGAAGAACCAGAGGTTCCAAATCAGGGACTCCAATCCAACAATCCAACCGAGCGCGTAATGACAGGATGTGGGAGACGAATCGAAAAGGTATCTCACCTGCAAGTCCGACGATGTCCAGCGTTACGCGATTCATGGCAGCCAGAACATCCGTCGTCACGCCGTCGGATGGGCTGTCGTGGATTTGGGTCTGCAAAACATCACACATCTGTTGGCGCTCAACGGGTCAGGGGCGCGCGCGCTTAAACAGACGACAAAGAAAGGTCTGACTTGGAGCGCCTTATCATTGAATACAGGGATCAATGAACGAATTTGTGCGGGGCCGAACGCGGGACTCTACGGGAAGGGTCACGTTTGAGTCAAGGGCCACGCAGAATGAATTCAATTGAATCACCATGATACGTCGCTGTTGTCGTCGGGAGGGGAGGAACACCGATCGGGTAAGAAGACAATTCCCCGCTGGCAGCACGTAGTTTGACCCACCTGTTTCTTGTGTGTATGGCCTTCGGCGAAGACGAGACCTGTGGACCGATAATTTTAGCGCCGAGCATCACGCAACATAAAACGCGATCGGACACGAGTCGTACCTTCTCCCAAGAGAGTCAACGCTATCTTGATATCCTCCGGCTTCACGAACTCGTCCTGATGAGTGAGGATATAGTTCATTGCTCTCGTATCTGTGGTGTACAAAGCAGGGGCCTGGGGTGATAAACACGGTGAGCACGGTCAAAATTGCAATGACGTAGCCCGGAACTAAAGGTGGAAGACAGGGGGCTCACGTTGAAGAATGTCGAGAACTTGAACGTGTTCCCGTAGATTTCGGTCCAGTGGTCCCAAAGGACAGATTGCCCCGCCTCTGTAAACTCCCGGACGTTGCCGTAAAGCCAGCTCGTAGAAGCAGGTCCAGGGAGTTGGTGTAAAGGAGAAGTGGCGCATCTCCAGAAGAACCGGAGGACTCGGAGGACGACCAGAGAGATGAAGAAAGCCGTCAATCCGAATGCCGATGTCAAGAACATCCCAGCGGAGGTGGATTCCGAGGTGGACGGGTAGAGTGGTGTTGGGAGTGGGACGCGAAGGGTGGCGAGCAGGAGGTGGTCACACGAGCCGCACGGAGGAGGAGGATAGATGAGACAAACAGGGCCGGCCTCTCAAGTAAACGATAGCAGGTGTTGGGCAAGTAGACAGAGTAAGTTACGAACGAACGCTCTCCTCGTGCGCCTGTTGAGTCCCTGGGGGTTGCGTTGTGGGTTCTTGGGTGTTCTAGAGCCGCCGCTACTTTTTATTCCTTTCTCGTGTGCGGGTCGTCGGCTGATCCTTCAATCGCACTGTCCGAACGAGCTTGTTGTCACACCCCATGGCACTCCTCCGTGTCCCCCTTGCACGGACGGCCGAACTTGACGTCCAGGAAGCGCGTCAAGGCCGGGGCGGTCCCTCCTACCTAAACGGGGGTGCGGGACTTGGCGGGAAGTGTCAACCAATTGGCTTCAAGGTTTCCCAACTGAACGCGACGCTGATAGCCACTTAGTGTGAGTTTGATGGATCCAAAAGCTGTCATTGATGAGAGTCCGCGGGCGGATGCGGCTCCAGAACATCAATCACCAGGGGTACACTCTCGTGAGACGAAGAGGAATGCCACTTCTGCAACGTTACGGCCGCCAATAATCACCACATTTACCTCACCTCTCCCTTCCTCGCCTACCCAGCCGTGATCGAGCGTTCCCAGCATCAGTAATCCGACCAGCCCCGCTTAGAACTTGCCGAGTGTTTGAGGTTTCGGACCCTTTCTCGATCACGAAAGCGGCAATTTCGAAAAATTAGATAGCATATTCTGAGGTTTTTGAGCCCTTGAA
>Ga0307516_10003266_pt1 | contig 21023 bp, 17 predicted proteins | sample 19_EM_MG_FD_203310 | JGI IMG/M metagenome (GOLD analysis project Ga0307516, IMG submission 203310) | Populus trichocarpa ectomycorrhiza microbial communities from riparian zone in the Pacific Northwest, United States - 19_EM | ecosystem: Host-associated > Plants > Roots > Unclassified | place...
TCGCGCTGGCTTCGGCGGTCGATGCACACGCGCCTCACACCGAGGCCTGCGACGTCGTCGTGCCGATCGGCGGCGAGCGGCCGGCCGATTCCTACCTGCGCATCGACAAGCTGATGGAAGCGGCCCGCGTCTCCGGCGCGCAAGCCGTGCACCCCGGCTACGGCTTTCTCTCCGAAAACGCCGACTTCGCGCAGGCCGTGATCGATGCCGGCCTCGTGTGGATCGGCCCGCCACCAGCCGCGATGCTCGCGATGGCCGACAAGGCGAATGCACGCCAACGTTTGAGCGCCGCCGGCGTGCCGGTCTTGCCCGGCTACGACGGCGAAGACCAGCAGCGCGCCACGCTGCGCCGCGAGGCCGAACGCATCGGCCTGCCGCTGATGATCAAGGCGACGGCCGGCGGCGGCGGCCGTGGCATGCGGCAGGTCACGCTGATGAGCGAGCTCGATGCGGCACTCGACTCGGCGGCGGCCGAAGCCGCGGCCGCTTTCGGGAATGCGCGCCTGTTGATCGAACGGGCGTTGCTCGCGCCGCGCCATGTCGAGATCCAGGTTTTCGCCGACAGCTTGGGTACGGTATTGCACCTCGGCGAGCGCGACTGTTCGGTGCAGCGGCGCCACCAGAAGATCATCGAAGAAGCGCCCTCGCCGGCCGTCTCACTGGCACTGCGACGGCGCATGGGCGACGTGGCCGTCACGGTCGCGCGCGCCGTGGGCTATGTCGGCGCCGGCACGGTCGAGTTCCTGCTCGACGAGAGCGGCGAGTTCTGGTTCATGGAGATGAACACCCGGCTCCAGGTAGAACACCCGGTGACCGAAGCACTCGTGGGTGTCGACCTGGTCGAGTGGCAGCTGCGTGTGGCCGCCGGCGAAGCGCTGCCGCTGACGCAGGACGAGGCGCTGAACCGGTTCGAGTCGAGCGGCCATGCGATCGAAGCGCGCCTGTGCGCCGAAGACCCCGCCCACGGCTACCTGCCGCAGTCGGGTCGCATCCTGCACTGGCAACCGCCGCGCAGCGTGCGCTGCGACCACGCGCTGGCGAGCGGCTGCGAGCTCAGCCCGTTTTACGACTCGATGCTCGCGAAGCTGATCGCGCACGCGCCGAGCCGCGCCGAGGCCACCCACAAGCTCGCCGATGCCCTCGACCGCAGCGTGTGCCTCGGTGTGACGACGAACCGCGCATTTCTGGCGAGCGTGCTGCGGCACCCGGCGTTCGCCGGCAGCGGCGTCACGACGGCGTTTCTCGGTCTTCATTTCGGTGACGACGCGGCACGCGCCGGTGGCGCACCTTCATGGCTGCGGGCGCTTGCCGCGGCGAGCAACGCAACGCTCGCGCACGCCGCAGCACCTGCGCTTTGGGCTGGGTGGACGTCGTCGAACTGCGTCGACACCGTGGCGCCGATCAGCGCTGATGAGGCCACCGAGGCGTGGCGGCTGGCCGGCGCACCTCAGGCGCTGACGGCCCGCTGCGGCGCGCACGCGCACCACATCGCCGACCTCGTGCGCGCGAGCCGCTCGCTGGTTCACGCTGTGGTCGACGGCCACCCGGTCAGCGCCCGCTGCGTGCACGACGGCGACACGTCTTGGTGGCAATGCGAGGGCTTCGAGCTGACCGTGCAAGACCTTCGCCTCGCCGCACCCGAAGCCAGCACGAACGCGAAGGCCGGCGCGCTGCGCGCCCCGATGCACGGCCGTGTGACGCAGGTCCACGCCGAGGCCGGCGCGCAGGTGCCGGCCGGTGCCTTGTTGATCGTGATGGAGGCGATGAAGATGGAACACCAGATCCACGCGCCCTTTGCCGGCACCGTGGGTGCACTGCACACGAGCGTGGGCGAACAGGTCGCCGCGCGCCAGCTGCTGGTGGAAATCTCGCCATGACACCGACGGCGGAACACACGCTCTTTCGCGCCAGCGTGCGCGCGTTCGTAGACGCCGAAATCGCGCCGCACGTGAACGCCTGGGACGAAGCGCACACCTTCCCGCGAGCGCTGTACCAGCGCGCCGCGCACTTGGGGCTGCTCGGCCTGGGCTACCCCGAGGCCTACGGCGGCACACCGGCCGACACCTGGTTCCGGCTGATCGCGGCCGAAGAGATCGCGCGCAGCGGCAGCGGCGGCTTGTTGGCGAGCCTGTTCTCGCACAGCATCGGCCTTCCGCCGATCCTGGCCCATGGCAGCGAAACGCTGAAGCGGCGTGTGATCCCACCGGTGCTGGCCGGCGAGAAGATTGCCGCGCTCGCGATCACCGAGCCGGGCGGCGGCTCCGATGTCGCGCGGCTGCAGTGCAAGGCAAGGCTCGACGGCGACCACTGGGTCATCGACGGCGAGAAGACGTTCATCACCTCGGGCCTGCGCGCTGACTGGATCACGCTGGCGGTGCGCACCGGCGTCGACACGAACCAGCGCGGCGCGGCAGGCATCTCGCTGATCGCCGTGCCGGGCGACGCGCCGGGGCTGTCGCGCAGCGCGCTCGACAAGAAGATGGGCTGGTGGTGCAGCGACACGGCGCAGCTGCACTTCGACGCCTGCCGCGTGCCGGCCGAGCACCTGGTCGGCGCCGAGAACGCGGGCTTCGAGATGATCATGAAGAACTTCAACGCCGAGCGGCTGTTGATGTCGGCAGGGGCCTGCGCCTTCGCACAGGTCTGCTACGACGAAGCGCTCGACTGGGCGCGCCAGCGCAAGACTTTCGGCACCACGCTCGTCGAGCACCAGGTCATCCGCCACAGGCTGATGGACATGCACATGCGCATCGCCAGCAGCCGCGCCTGGCTGCACGCGCTCACTGAGCGCCTCGAGGCCGGTGACGGCTCGCCGGCCTGGGTTGCCGAGTTGTGCCTGCTGAAGAACCACACGACGCGGACGATGCAGTGGTGTGCCGACGCCGCCGTGCAGATCCTCGGCGGCATGGGCTTCATGCGGGGGCTGAAGAGCGAGCGCATCTACCGAGAAGCGAAGGTGATGATGATCGGCGGCGGGGCCGAAGAGATCATGAAGGAGTTGGCTGCACGGCAGCTCGGCGTATGAAGGCCGCCGAACCATGAAGCACGGCAAGCCGGCACCAACGAAGCGCGGCCCTGCCTCGGCAGCGGCGAGACAGCTCGCGCCCGACGCGGCCGAGCCGGCGAACCGGCGTGCCGATCTGGTTCGGGTGGCCGCGCGCCTGTTTCGCGAAAAGGGCTTCGACGCGACGTCGGTGCGTGACATCGCCCATGCGGTCGGCATGCGCTCGGGCAGCTCGTACTACCACTTCGCGAACAAGCACGAGCTCTTGATGGCCGTGATGGAAGAAGGCCTGCAGCTCGGGCTGGCGCGCATGCACGAAGCGCTGGCCGACCCGTCGCTCGACGCGACCGAACGCTTCAGGCGCCTCGTGCGCACGCACTACGGCATCCTGCACGACACGGGCAGCGACTTCATCCCGGTGATGCTGTACGACTGGCGCGCGTTGCCGGCGCAATACAAGCGCCGCATCATCGAACTCAAGGACCACTACGACACGATCTGGCAACAGACACTCGACGAGCTCCACGTCCAAGGCTTGCTGCGCGCCGAAGCGCGGCTCGCGCGCTTGATGATTCTCGGCGCGATCAACTTTTCGGCAACGTGGTACCGGGCCAAGCCGCGTTCGGCCCGACGTGTCGATCTCGACGAACTCGCCGCCCAGACCGTCGCCCTCGTCCTCCACACGCCCTGACCCGCCGTGCCCGGCGGGACGTGTCCGGAAACGGCGAGTCTTCCTCGGCGAGCTGCCCATAATCGGCGTCATGTCATTCGCTGCCCCATCCCTCGACGACGCCGCCGCATACCAGGTCATCACGGCCCGCGACGCACGCTTCGACGGCCGGCTTTTTGTCGGTGTCACGTCGACCGGCATCTATTGCCGGCCGATCTGTCGTGTGCGCACGCCGCTGCGCAAGAACTGCCGCTTCTTCGAAACGCCGGCCCAGGCCGAAGCGGCGGCGTTCCGGCCGTGCCTGAAATGCCGGCCCGAGATCGCGCCAGGCGCGGGGCTCGCGTGGACGGTGATGGACGCGTCGCGCACGCTTGCGCGACAGGCCGCCGACGTGCTCGATGCGCACGCCGAAAGCATCGACACGCCGAGCGTGGCCGCACTCGCCGACAAGCTCGGCGTGAGCGACCGCCACCTGCGGCGCATCTTCCAGACCGAACACGGCGTCACACCCTTGCAGTACCTGCAGACGCGGCGCCTGCTGCTCGCCAAACAGTTGCTCACCGACACGCGGCTGCCGGTGGCGCAGGTGGCGCTCGCGAGTGGGTTCAACAGCCTGCGGCGCTTCAACGCGGCGTTCGCCGAGAGTTACCGCATGAGCCCGAGCCGGCTGCGCGGCGAGGTGGCCGACGAGATGCCCACGCCCGACGCCGGCATCAGCGTGAAGCTCGCGTACCGCGCGCCCTACGACACGGCGGCACTGATGCGTTTCGTCGCGCTGCGCGCCATTCCCGGCATCGAGCACGTCGAAGGCTCGCGAATTCGGCGCAGCGTGCGGGCCGGAACGGTGGCACCGATGGCGGGCTGGGTCGAAGCCGAGTTCGCGGGCCCGGTGTCGATCACGCAGCCGACGCTGCTGCACTTGCGCTTCGCACCCGAGATGGCGGGCGCGAGCGGCGCCGTCGTCGCCGCCGTGCGCCGCTGGCTCGACCTCGATGCCGTACCTCAAGCGATCGACGCGGCCCTGGCCGACCTGCCCGGTGCGGCCGGCTTGCGCCTGCCTGGCAGCCTGGACGCGTTCGAGCTCGCGGTGCGGGCGGTGCTCGGCCAGCAGATCACCGTGGCCGCGGCCCGCACGCTCGCGCGCCGGGTCGTCGAACGTTTCGGCGCGCCGATCGCCACACCGTGGGCCGACGTGAGCCGCGTCTTTCCCGAGCCCGAGACGCTTGCGTGTGCCAGCATCGAGAGCATCGCCGAGCTCGGCATCATTCGCACCCGGGCCAGCGCGATCATCGCCATCGCAGCGGCGTGGCAGCACATCGCCGCACTGCTCGCACCCAAATCGCGCGCCGAGCCGCTGATCGAAAGTCTGTGCGCTCTGCCCGGCATCGGCCCCTGGACGGCGCACTACATCGCGATGCGCGCGCTCGGCTGGCCCGATGCCTTTCCGCCCAACGACGTGGCGGTCTTGAGAGCAATGCGCGAGCGCTTTCAAACAAGCACCCAGCGCGAGGCCGACGCCCGCGCGCAAACCTGGCAGCCCTGGCGCTCGTACGCCGTGCTGCGCCTTTGGAACAGCCTGGAGAAAAGACCATGAGTACCGTCATCGATTCGATTCACAACGCCTGCACCGCGCAATGCACGGTCGACTCACCGCTCGGCCCCGTGCTGCTGGCCCGCACGGCCAAGGGCCTGGCGGGCGCGTGGTTCGAAGGGCAGAAACACCACCCCGGCGCGCTCACCGCGCCGGTTCGGCCTGAGGACACGCTGCTGAAAGCGGCGGCCGTACAGTTGCGCCGTTATTTTGCCGGCGAGACCATGGCTTTCGATCTGCCGCTCGACCTGTTGGGCACGGCGTTTCAGAAGTCGGTGTGGCAAGCATTGCTGGCCATTCCTCCGGGCAGCACGAGCAGTTACGGCGACATCGCACGCGGTGTCGCTGCAGCGTCCGCCGTGCGCGCCGTCGGCGGCGCTGTCGGGCGCAACCCGGTTTCGGTGATCGTGCCGTGTCACCGGGTCGTGGGCCGCGATGGGTCGTTGACGGGTTATGCGGGCGGAACCAATCGCAAGCTCGCGCTGCTGGAGCTCGAAGGCGCGGCCACTCGCAGCCGCGTGTGATGTTTCCCGGCATCGGCCCGGCGGCTGGGCTGCCGAAGCATTCGTCACGAAGCGGACACTGGTGCGAAGCCGGGTTGGGCAACGCGGCCGTCGACTACACCAGCACTTCCACCGGCGCAGGGTGGCTGAGGAACTGCGTCGGGCTGGCTGTCAGGCCATAGGCGCCTGACTGGAACACAACCGCCAGATCGCCAGGTTGGGCCTCGGCCAGGTCCATGCGGTCGGCCAGCAGATCGAGCGGCGTGCACAGCGGACCGACGACCGACGCCAACTCGCGCCGCGCCGAACCGGCGCGGTTGCCGATCTCGACCGGATAGTTCTTGCGGATCACCTGGCCGAAGTTGCCCGACGCCGAAAGATGGTGATGCAGACCGCCGTCGCAGACGAGGAAGACCTGGCCTCGCGAGACCTTCTTGTCGATGACGCGCGAAACGTAGACACCCGCCTCGCCGACGAGATACCGGCCGAGTTCGATCACGAGTTCGGCTTCCGGCAGGTGTGCCTTCGCGGACGCCACGATGGTGCGCAGGTGCTCACCGATCGGCGCCAGATCGAGCGGCTGCTCGCCAGGGAAATACGGAATCCCGAAGCCGCCGCCGAGGTTCAGCGACTTGAGCGGCGACGGTACCCCGGCAGCCAACCGGACCGCCATGTCGAGTGCCTTGGTCTGTGCTTCGCAGATCGCCTCGGGCCGCAGGTTCTGCGAACCCGAGAAGATGTGGAAACCTTCGAACCCCAAGCCGAGCCGCCCGATCTCGGCGAGCGCCTGCGGGACCTGCTCGGCATCGATGCCGAACTGCTTCGGGCCACCACCCATCTTCATCCCCGACGACTTGAGTTCGAAGTCTGGATTGACCCGAACCGCGACACGCGCCGGGCGCCCGAGGCGCTGAACGATGCCGGCCAGCAAGCCGAGTTCGCGCATCGATTCGACGTTGATCAGAATCCCCGCAGCCACCGCCTGCGCCAGTTCGACCTCGGACTTGCCCGGGCCGGCAAAACTGATCTCGTGCGGGTCCATGCCGGCGTCCAGCGCCACACGCAACTCAGCACCTGAGGCCACGTCCAGGCCGTCGACCAAACCCGCCATGTGGCACACGACGGCCGGCATCGGGTTGGCTTTCATCGCGTAGTGCAGGCTGATCTCGGCCGGCAACACCGCGCGCAATTGTTCGACCCGGGCCGTGAGCAGCCTGCGGTCGTAGGCGTAGAACGGCGTGCTGCCGACGCGCACGGCGAGCAGCGACAGGGGCACGCCACCGACGCTCAATTCTTCGCCGATCAACGGGAAACTTTCGATCGCTGAATGCCGCGGCGCGCTCATCGGGCCGCCTCCTCGGCCGCGGCTCGGTACTCGACCGAGATCGACTTGCGGTCGATCTTGCCATTGGCATTGCGCGGCAGCGGGCCGTCGCGCACATCAATTTGCGCGGGCAGCATGTAGGCCGGAAGCTGCTGCCGGCACAGTGCCTGCAGGCGTGCCAGTTCGAACGCGGCGGGGTCGCGCGGCGTCACGACGACGATCACCGCCTCCCCGAGGGTGGCGTGGGGCACGCCGAACGCAGCACACTCGCCGACCAGTTGCGTCGCGTACAGAACTTCTTCGACCTCGTTCGGGCTGATGCGGTAACCCGAGGACTTGATCATCTCGTCGACACGCCCGATGAAATAGAGAAACCCTTCTTCGTCCCTGCGCACCGTGTCGCCGGAAAAGACTGCGATCTCGGGCAACACCAGCCCCGGTTCGCGGCCTGGCAGCGGACGAAAACGCTCGGCCGTTCTTTCGGCATCGTTCCAGTAGCCCTGGGCCACGAGGGCGCCGCGCTGGACCAGTTCGCCGGGCTCGTCGGCATCGCAGGCCGTGCCGTCCGGGCGCAGCACCATGATCTCGCTGTTCGGAATCGCCTTGCCAATCGAGTCGGGCCGGCGATCCACCTCTTCGGGCGGCAGGTAGGTCGCGCGGAAGGCTTCGGTCAGGCCGTACATCAGGTACGGCCTAGCCTGCGGCAGGATGGCACGCAGGCTCTTCAGCGTGTCGAACGGCATGCGCCCGCCGGTGTTGGCGAAGTAACGGAAGTGCTCGTTGACACTGTCGGGCCACTTGACCTGGGTGAGCTGGATCCACAACGGCGGCACGGCCGTGAGACCGGTGACGCGGTGAGCGACGACCGCCTTCACCACGTCCTTGGGCAGCAGGTAGTTGAGCAGCACAACGCTGGCGCCGGCATGGAAGGCGGTCGTCAGTTGGCTGAAACCGGCGTCGAACGACAGTGGCAGCGCCGCCAGCAGGACATCGCTGCTGCGGTTTTCGAGGTACGAAGCGACACTCTTGGCGCCCGCGACCATGTTGCGGTGGGACAGCACGACACCTTTGGGCTTACCGGTGCTGCCCGAGGTGTAAAGAATGCCGACGACGTCGGTGTCGATGACCCGGTGGCTGCGGCCCGGCCCTGCATCGAGCGCCGAGACCCAACGGTGAACCGGAATCGTGCCGGCGACGTCGCTCGACGCCGTCTCGCCGGTGACGATGACGTGTCGGAGATCGGCGCACCCGGCGAGCGCAGCGCTCAGTGACGGCAGCCGGTCGTTCGACGTGACCAGGACGCGCACGCCGCAATCGCGCAGGATGTAGGCGACCTGCTCGGGCTTGAGCAGCGGGTTGATCGGAACGAACACCGCCCCATGCGCAGGCGCGCCAAACGAAGCGATCACGGTTTCGCGGCGCTTGTCGAGGTAGATTGCGACCCGTTCGCCGCGTCCGACACGCAGCGCCGACAAGGCGCTCGCGAATCGGCCGATGTCGTGCGCCAGTTCGGCATAAGACATGGCCGTGGATCCGTCGACGAGCGCGGTCGACGCAGGGTCTTGTTCGGCCGATGAAAGGGCAAGTTCGTGCAGAAGTGTGGCTTGGCGCCTCATCCGTCAATCCGATCGCGTGTTGGGGGGCCTTGCGGGTGACCTGCCAAGCCCAGCGCCCGACAGACGCGCCAGGCCGACGCCTATGCTAAGGCCTGCCTGTGGCTTTGGCACTCCTTGCTCTCGGGGGTGAGACGTATGCACGGGCCGACCACGCCGCCCGGCGGTCGGTTGAAGCTCGGTGAGGCATCGGCGATACTGCCGCGCTGACCGGCCCCACCCCCTCTTCGAGGCCAATGCCTTTCCAGACACGACGGACACGATGGACACCAAGACTCAGCTGCTTTCGCTTCTCGACGAAACCCTCAACCTGGAGGGCCGCGCAGCGTCATTCAGTGAAGACACACGCTTGCTCGGTTCCTTGCCCGAGATGGACTCGATGGGCGTGGTCGCGATCCTCACGGCCTTTGAAGACAAGCTCGGTTTTTCGGTCGATGACGACGAGGTCGACGGCTCAGTGTTCGAGACCGTGGGCACGCTGCTGAGTTTCGTTCGCAAGAAGCTGGGACAGTGAGTCCGGCCGGCCGGCGGCTGCCAACCGGCCCGCAGCCGCGCTCAGCGCTGCGAGATCGTTTCCTGCAGCAGTTTCGCCAGCTCGTTCGAGCGCGCCCGCCGTGAGTGGAGTTCGGCGATGCGGCGCGGGACGCCGCCCAGAGTGGCCTCGCGCAGGCCCTTGAGGAAATCTCGCAGGCCGGTGGCGATACCGTGTTCGTCGCGGATGTCGACGATGTGGCTCGCACCCGCAGCGCCCATCGCCGTCGCCGTGTTGCCGACCGGATCGGTCAGCGTCAGGACCGGCCGGCCGGCGCGGAAGTATTCGTACAGCTTGGCCGGAATCTGGTGGTTGCACATGGTCGCCTGGAACAGCAGCAGGCCGTCGGCGCACAGCATCTCCTGCAGGGCCGAGCGATAGCCCACCGGTGGTGCCAGCTCGACGATGTCGCTGATGCCGTACTCGGCGAGCATCGGCCGGTAGAGCTCGTCGCTCGCGGTGGCCCTGAGCAGCACGCGCAGGCTGGCCGCGCTGATCTCGCCTGCGGCCTTGAGCGTGCGCAAAGCGGCGAAGAACGGCCGCGGGTCACGCTCCTGCGGGTACAACACGCCACTGTGCAGCAGCGTCAGCCGCCCGGGCGGGCCAAGAGTTTGTGGCGCGAAATCGCGCTCGGCATCGCGGAAGTTCTCTTCGTCGTAACCGTTCTCGATCACGGCCCAGCGCGACGCCGGAATCTGCGGATAACGCTCGGCATACATCTGCAGCGTGCCTTCGGTGGTGAACACCGCCTTGGCGCAATGCTTGACCATCGCCGCCTCGAGGCGGCGGTTGGTACGCCAGGTGAGCGGGTCGGACGGATAGCCCGGCTCGCTCATCGAATCGCGGCAATCGGCGATCCACGGCAGGCCGCTCAGGCGCTGCAGCGTCAGGCCGATCAGGTGCGCCGTCGCGATCGGATAGGTCGACATGATGGCCTCGGGCCGATGGCGCCGGATGATCTGCAGGCCACGCCACACGGCCGCGGGCCACCAGCTGACCCATCGATCCGGCTGTGCGGTCCAGTTGAGGTACCGCCCGCCGATGGCAAGGTGCTTGGCGGTATTGAGCGCAAACGCGCGCTCGACCCGCATGCCGGAAGGGATCTCGCCCATCTGGTCGTCGCTCACCTGCTCGAAGGCACGCGGCGTCACCGTCAGCACGATCGGCTCCCAGCCGTGCTCGCGCAGGTAAGTGGAGAACTTGAGCGTGCGCTGAATGCCGCTGCTGCCACGCACCGGCGGGTAGTGGAAGGCGATGATCAGAACGTGGCGCGGCATGCTGGGGTCGGAGCTTTCGATGGTGTGCTCAGAGATCGAGAGCAACGGACTCGGAGTACAGGCAGTCGATGTCGGTCTCGGTCAAGCTCGCACTCAGAAACAGCTTCGGATTGAAGCCGGTGCGGATCGCCGCGGGCCAGGGCAAGACGCTCAGCGCCCGGTGTTCGGCGTGCGTGGTGAGCATGCCCTTGCGCAACAGGTGGCCCGCCAGGCGCCGAAAGGCCGAGGCGAAAACGTCACGGTCGCTGATGTAGAGCAGATCGGCACACGGCAAGCCCTTGTACGAGCGCCGCTTATAGATCACGTGGCACCAATGCCCCGGCCTGCCGATCAGCACATGCCGAAGCCATGGGAACATGGCATGGTCGTGGTAGATCTTGAGGGCTTCGCCCTGCAACGCCGCCTCGATCGCCGCCGGGTTCACGAGCAGCTGCGTCGCGCCGATCGGAATGCAAGGCAGGTTCAGGACCACGACCACACGCTCATCGAGCTCCTTGAACTTGAAGAACTTGAGGGTCGAGCCAACCACCGTGGTCGGCGAAAAATTGGTGAAGTGGTAACCACCTTGATTGAGCAGCGACATCGCCAGCCGCACGCTCTGCTGGCGATAGCCGTCGAGCACGCACCAGCTCGTGATGTTGCAGGTGCGTTCGCGCTGGCCGCGGATCCATCGATCGGCGTAGTAAGCGCCGATGCCACCGACGATTTCCCCCTTGTCGCGCAGTACGAAGCCGTAGTTGCCGGCATCCGCCGACCACTGGGTGCGCAGTCCGGCTTCCCAAGCGGCTGCCGTGCGGTCGGCATGCAGATGGGTACAGAGGAAACGGGCGAACTCCGGCAACGTGGCTTCGGTGACGGGTTCAATCGAAGGGCGCGCCATGGCCGTCTTCGCCGGGGCCACAACGGGTTCGGCGGGCGTCGGAGCTTCGGCAGTGCTCACCAGCCGCGGATCCAGTTCAGGCCCCAGGTGATCACTTGGGTGCGCAACGCGTCCGAAGAGAACGTGTGATCCCCTTCGGCCAGGTCGTGGCGCGTGACCGGCTTGCGGCGAAACTCTTCCTGCCAGGCCGGCGAGCCGCCGGCCACGGCATCGAACTCGCGCGCGACGAGGTCACGTCCACTCAGCACGAGCATCACCGGCCCCTTGAAACGCCGCAACCCCATCAGCAGGCGGTCCGGCAGCGGAAGGTCGCGCGGGATCGCCGCTTCCAACCCACCAGCGGCCGGCGCCGGAGCCGCAGTGGCTACAGCCGCGCGCGACTGGCGCATCAGCTTCAAGGCCGATGCGAGCGACGCGACCGGGTTGAAGCGCAAGCTCAGCACCTTGCGCCAGAAGCTCGGTTGCGTCAGGCGGTTGAGGTAATAAAAGCGCAGGATCGCCTTGGCTTCACCGGCTTCGGTCCTGACCCAGGGGTTCAGCAGCACGGCTCCTTTGACACGCGGATCGCGGTAGGCGTAGAACAGAATCGCCGAAGCCGCGTCACACTCGCCCCACAACACGATCTCTTCGAGGCTCGGCACCTCGGCAACGAACCGGTCGATCGCAGCCTGGATGTCATGGTCCACGTCCTCGAAGCCGCGAAACGTGCCGTGCGAGTCGCCCATGCCGCGGTAGTCGAAACGAAAAACAGGGTAACCGCGGGCGCAGAGAAAGCGCGACCAGAGCGTCAGTTGACGGTGCCCACCAGCGCGGTATTGCGGGCCACCACCGACCACGATCAACACCCCGCGGCGCGCTGCTGCATCGGGCTTGTGAAGGATGCCCACCAGCGGCTCGCCTTCGCATTCGAAACGGACGGCTGACTCCATCATGAGGCCGCGCCGGGCCTAAACCAGGCGGTCGTCTGTTCAATGATCGCGGGCGCAACCACCCGTTCGTGAACCTGCCAGAAGGCCGGCCCAGCGAACGTGCGTGCGTCCGCACCGACACCGGCCGCTGCCCATGTGTCCAGCGCGCTGCGGCTGGGCTGGGAGACTTCGGGGCTTTCGCCGTTCGCGTTCTCGAGCCAGATGATGCGTGGCGTTGCCGGCCGATGGTCTGTGAGGCGCGCGCTGTCGATGGCCCGAACCAGTTCGGGATGAATTTCGTAACCGGCGACTTCCAGCGTCTGGCCCGACGCCAACTGCTGGCGCATTGCCGCCGTCGTCTCTTTCGGTAGGTTGGGCCGGTCCAGTTGTGCAGCCATGCGCACGCGCAGGAACTGCGTCAGATGCAGCTTGCCGTCGACGACCGGTTGCCACAGGATGAGTGCGACTTGCGGCTGGCCCAGATCGGTGTGCAACTCGGCGGCGAGAATTGCGCCGAGCCGGATCCCCAGGAGCGCATGACACCCGCCGGGCTGTGCCGACAGCCACATGAACGCTGCGCGCAGGTTGGCCAGCCAGATTGACCAGCGCGCGTCGCGGTAGTCGCCGGCACTGTCACCGGTGCCATGCAGATCGATCAGCAGGGTTCCGAAGCCGAGCCTGGCAAACGCCTGCGCCTGCAAGCTCAGCATGCTGCGACACCGGTTCATCTCTTCGTTGAACGGCGGCACACACAGCACATGGCCGCGCACGGCAGCGCCATCGGCCGGCCGGCGGTGCACGGCGAACAGCCGACCACCCGGCACGTCCAGAAAGAAGGGTTCCACGACCACGGCGGCCGCGGCTTCTCGCCTCGACATCGTGTTCAGGCAGCGCCCTTGCGCCGCAACAGATAACCGGCCATGGCGTCCATCGTGCCGAGGTTGTCGACGGTGAATTCTTCGGCGGGAACGCGGAAGTCGTAGCTGGCCTCGAACCAGCCGATCAACTCGAGCAGGCCGGCCGAATCGATGTAACCCGAAGCGGGGATCAGTTCATCGGGCTGAAGGTCCGACGCGTCGCCATCCAGTGTGGCGGCGATCTTCACAATCTCTGCCTTGATGCTGGCGATGATCGATGCTCTGTCGAGGTTCATGGGTCTTTGGGTCGATGTCAAGAAAGGGCAGCGCCGCTCAGGGCGCCTTCGGCGGCTTGCAGAGCTTGCGCAGCGTGGCAGCCGCCTCGGAGCCATTGAGCACCCGGTGGTCGTAGGTGGCGCCCAGCACGCCCGATCCGTCGGGGGCGACAGCATGTGCAACCATGATCGCCGTGTGGGGCGGAAGGATGGGGATGTGGCGCGACACTTTCCAGCGCGCCATGCTCGAAAAGCCGATCGTCGCGCCCTGCGTTTCCAGCGGGCCCAGCTTGTGGCCCGCGGCGCGGCGCTGCAGGTCGACCAGGCCGGTGACGAAGCCCAGCGGCCCCAGCGCCGCCGAATTTCGCACCACGGCAAGGTACAGAACGTCGCCTGCCTGGACCGTGAAGCCGACGTTGACCTCAGCATATTCGTATCGTTTGGAACCGACGATGGTGGCGTTGAGCCGCGGGCTCTCGGCGGCCAATTCGACCAGCCGCCACGCCATCAACGGCAGCAGGGGGCTGAGCAGTAGCCCATGCTGCTGCCCGAAGGTTTGTGCGTATTCATCCCAGGGCGCCGGGTCGTAGCTCACTTCGACGTAGCCCGGCACGGCCACGTCGCGGTGCCACGTGACCGTGGCCAGCATGCCCTTCTCTTCGCTCTTGAGCAGCTTGAGTTCGCCGGCGACATCGGGCACCGAATCGACCTTCGACGCGGTTGCCGGCACGGCAGCGCGTGACGGCGTAGAGGCCGCGCCACCAGTGGCCAGGAAACGCTCGACATCGGCGACCGTCAGCCGTTCGCCGCTGGCGGGCACCTGCGCCGCATCGAGGCCGTGCTCTGCCAACAATGCGCCGGCTTTCGCGGTGGGCGCCGAACTGGTCGATACAGCGCCCGGTGGGGTACCTTGCGGCAGCGGAACCGCCTCGTCGACGGTTTGACCGACCCATACCAGAACGCTGCCTACGCTGACGGTCGCATCGACTTCGCCGAGGATCGCCAGCACGAAGCCATCGTTGCCTGCTTCGACATCGACGACGGCCTTGTCAGTTTCCACCTGGCCGACGATCTGCCCCTTGGTGACGCGGGATCCAACGGCAATCTGCAATCCGGCCAGCTTGACTTCGTCATCGTTATTGTTGATGCGGGGAACGTGTATCGCAAAAGCCATCGAGGGGAACTCCGGGGTTCGACAATCTCAGAAGAGAGTAAGCACGCGCTGGACGATAGCCTGCTCATCCGGCAACTGGTCACGCTCCAGACTGCGCGCCGACGCGATCGGCACTGGCCCGGTTCCGATGCGGATGATCTTGCCGCGGTATCCCGCTTCCGCCAGGCATGCGACCAGTTCGGCACTCACGCCGAACTCGTGGTGCGACTCCTCGATCACGGCAATGCGCGGGCGGTCCAGCAGCAACGCGCTCAAGGTATGGCGGGGCATCGGCGCCAGCAGGCAAGGAGCGACGATCTCGACCGAGAGTTCCTCTTCGCGCTCGAGCCGTTCGGCAGCGCGTTCGACAAACGGCAACATGCCGCCGAAGCTGACCAGGGTCACGTCGGCTGACCTGCTCCCGCGGCGCAAGGTCGGAAACAGTTCTGCACCTTGGTCCCTTCGATCGGACGCCACGTCCTCGTAGTCGCCCGGTTTCTGCGCTTCGCCATAGAGCAGCTTGTGCTCCAGAAACACCACCGGGTTGGGCCAGCGCGTGACCGCGTCGACGAGCAGTTGGCCGACGTTGTGGCGGTGGCTGCCGAACACCACCGTCAAGCCAGGGACCGAAACGAGCAGGTTCTCGGGGCTTTGGCTGTGGGTCGGACCGTAACCGCGCCGGCCACCGCACGGGGTTCGAATCACGAGCGGCACGTCGCAGTCGCTGAACATGCCCGGAAACTTGACCGCATGGTTGTAGATCTGGTCCATGCACAGGGTCAGGAAGTCGGCGAACATGATCTCGACGATCGGTCGCCGTCCGGCCATCGCCAGGCCGATGCCGGCTCCGGTGATCCCGGCCTCGCTGATCGGCGTCGAGATAACTCGTCCCGCAAACTCCGACGACAGGCCGGCCGTGACCTTGAAAGCTCCCCCGTACGGCTCGTGCATGTCTTCGCCGAGCAGCAGCACGTCGGGACATTCGGCCAGCAGGTCGCGCAAGGCCATGTTCAAGGCGCCCCGCACATTGGCCGCGACCGCCGCCTGCGCGCGCACCACGGGGCCGAGCGCGGGGCGCATCGAGTGTGTCGGCACGACGTCGAATCGGGACTCGGGCGAGGCCAGCGCTTGCGCCTCGATGGACTTCAGGAATTCGACGTTGCGCGACTCGATCTCGGCGCGTTGAGGGGCAAGCAGCGTGCGTCCCAAAGCAGCGAGCGGATCGCGCTCCACGATCGCACTGCGCTCGCTCGCATCGCGCAGATCGTCTCCCTTGCTGTGAGGGCCCATGCGCTTGGTGTCGATGACCAGCATGCCCGGCCCTTTGCCGTCGCGCATTTCGTCGACGACCGCGGCAACGGAGTGCATGAACTCAGTGGCGGCATCGTCGAAGCGCCAGGTTCGCAAACCGAAGGCCTTGCCGCGCCCTTCGATCGTGCCGGCCACCGTGTCACGCGTGTCGGTCGTCTGGGCGATGCCGTTGTTCTCAACCACGAACAGGACCGGTGCGCCCCACACCGCAGCCAGGTTCATGCTCTCGTACAGCAAGCCTTCGCCGAGCGTGCCGTCGCCAATCATCACGGCCACCACGCCGCGGCTGGCGCGGCGCTTGATGTCCAGCGCCACGCCGCTGGCAATGGCCGTCATGCCGGCTTGCACGCCATTGCTGTGGAAGTGGCGATGGGCCATGTGCTGGCTACCACCAAAACCGCCGCAGACACCGGCTTCGCGGCCCATGATTTCTGCGACCAGACCAACGGCGTTGCCCGTGTAAGTCAGAAAGTGACCATGGTTGCGATGATTCGAGTAAACGGCGTCATCGGGGTCGGTCAGCGCACGCACAACCGACATCTGGCACAGTTCCTGGCCGAGGCAGGTGTGCGTGGTTCCCGAGAGCAAGCCGCGCCCGAAGAGGTCGAGGATGAGCTGTTCGGTGAGGCGGACGAAGTGCCCGAAGCCATAAAGACTGGCGGGGTCCAATGCGATCCGGGGCTTCCCGAAAGGATCGACGGCGTACCCTGGAAGATGCTTGTATCGTGAATCCATATCCCCGCTGTTCTCGCGACACTTGAGTCGATCGATTCTATCGGTTGGACCTGCTCATAACCCCCCTGAGTTGAAGGTGCGCGACGCTGCCGCGCACTGCACAATCGCCGATTGAGTGCTTCAATTCACGCTCTGGAGAGATGCTTGGTGCACATTGCAGAATGCGTGTTCGATGCTTTTATGGCGGATGTCATCTTAGGGGTGCGACTCTCACGAAAGGAAACCGTCATGAAGCTGGCTGCCGCGCGCTGGTTCGGTGTCGGAGGTACGTTGCTCGCATGCGTGTTGACGATCGCACTCCCCGCCCAGGCTCAGGACATTCCGGGGTATGGCGGACTCGAGGACTACGATGCGCGCGAAGTCGCGCTGCTGCCGAAGTTCTGCCCTCACACGCTGCTGTTCAAGGAGAAGGTCCCTGGCGGTTCCAACCCCCTTGAGGTCGAACGCTGGGAGGCCGTGCTCGGCCCGACCTTCAGGCACATGCACCACTACTGCTGGGGTCTGATGAAGACCAACCGCGGGGTGCTGCTGTCGCGTGACCGACAGGTGCGGTTGGCTTATCTGACGGACTCGATTCGCGAGTTCGACTACGTGATCCAGCGCGCCCCCGAGACCTTCGTCCTGCTGCCGGAGATACTGACGAAGAAGGGCGAAAACCTGATTCGCCTCGGCAAGGCGCCGGTCGGAATCATGGAGCTGGAGCGGGCAGCAGAGCTCAAGCCGGACTACTGGCCGCCCTACGCCCAGATCAGCGACTACTACAAGTCTGTCGGCGACCGCCAGAAAGCCAAGGAGGCGTTGAATAGAGGGCTCTCGTTCTCTCCGGACGCCCAGGCCTTGCGCAGGCGCTTGACAGAACTCGGCGCTGGCGGGTAGCTCGCGCGTGACAGCCGCGGCATCGAAGTCGACGCGCCGAGGGCGTACTCCACGCGCCACCGAGGTTCGGGGTTCTGAACCCGTTCTCGCTGTGGTTTACTCCCGCATCTCGGCCGTTCTGGCACTGGAGGAATTCAATTGAAGGTTTCCGTATTTGGCCTTGGCTACGTGGGTGCCGTGTCGTGCGCTTGCCTGCCGGGGCTGGGACATGAAGTGATCGGCGTCGACACCAACCCGACCAAGGTCCGGATGATCAACGACGGGCAATCGCCGGTGGTCGAAGAGGGCATCAACGAGCTGATCGAAAGCGCCGTTCGCAGTGGCAAGCTGCGCGCGACCGACGACGTCGAATCTGCGGTGCGGGGCTCCGATGTTTCGTTGATCTCCGTCGCCACGCCCTCGAATGCCAACTACACGCCGAATCTCTCCGCCGTCGACGGCGTGATCCGCTCGATCGGCATGGCCATTCGCAAGAAGGAAGGGCGCCACACGATCGTGCTGCGCAGCACCGTGCCCCCGGGCACGACCGAAGACCGCATTCTGCCGATTCTCGAAGAGAGCGCCGGGCGCAAGGTGGGTGACCGGCTGTCGCTGGTGTTCAACCCGGAGTTCCTGCGCGAGGGCTCGTCGGTGAAGGACTTCCACCAGCCGCCGCAGACCGTCATCGGCAGCCTCGACGAGGCTGGTTATGTCGTGATGGAGCAGATGTATGCCGGACTGCCTGGCGCCGTGGTTCGTACCGACTGCCGGGTCGCCGAGTCGGTCAAGTACCTGTGCAACGTTTTCCACGCCATGAAGATCGTCTTCGCCAACGAGGCCGGCTCGGTGTTGAAGGCCTGCGGGCTCGACGGCCGCGAAGTGATGCGCATCTTCTGTCAGGACACACAACTCAACATCTCCGCGGCCTACTTGCGTCCGGGCTTCGCGTTCGGCGGCTCGTGCCTGCCCAAGGAAGTGAAAGGTTTTCTGACCCTCGCGCGCGAGAAGGACGTGCCGATCCCGGCGCTGCAGGGCTTGCTCGACAGCAATGCCGCGCACATCGAGCGCGCCTACGACCTGATCGCGCGCGACGGGCGCCGCAAGGTCGCGTTGTTCGGCCTGGCGTTCAAGCCCGGCACCGACGACATGCGCGACTCGCCACTCGTGACCCTGGCCGAGCGCCTGATCGGCAAGGGCTTCGAGCTGTCGATCTACGACAACTTCGTGAAGATCAGCCGTCTGCTCGGCAAGAACAAGGAATTCATCGATCGCGAGATTCCGCACCTCGACCGGCTGCTGCATGAAAGCGCTGAAGAAACCCTCGATGGCGCACAGGTGGTCGTGATCGGCCACGCCGACGCCGCGGCACGCCAGGCGATCATTGCGCAGGCGCCGAGACTGCGCATCGTCGACTTGTCGGGTTATGCCGACCTGCGCAGCGCACCGGCAGCGCAGTACGAGGGTATCTGCTGGTGAGCGGCGGCAAGCCGCGGCTCGCCTTCATCTCGCCGCTTTTCCTGTTCCCCAACGACGCCGGCGGCAAGATCCGCACGACCAACATCCTGCGCGGGCTTCGGGGTGGCGCCTTCGACGTGACGCTGATCAGCCCTGCCACCGCGCAGCAACAGATCGACTGGGCGCCGGAGATTCTGGGCGTCTGCGATCATTTCGTCGGCTGGGCCCCCTCAAAGGTTCGCCCTCGCTGGCAACGCACGTTGGATCTGCTCGGGGAACTGCCGGTCAACGTCGTCGTAGACCGCACGCCCTCGGCCTTGGCGGCGGTGCGCGACACGCTGGCTTCGAGCACCTTCGATGTCGCTGTCTTCGATTTTGTGCACGCCGCTGTGCTGATCCCCGGGCGCTTCGAAGGCGCCTCGGTGTGCTTCACGCACAACGTCGAGGCGGAGATCTTCAAGCGTCACGCCGCCACGGCCGGCAGCACGCTGATGCGCTGGATCTGGGGTGCTCAACACCTGAAGATGCAGCGCTTCGAAGCCGAATCGTTGCAGCGCTTCAGCAGCGTCGTCGCCGTGTCGGAGCGCGACGCACAGCACTTTCGCGAGCACTGCGCAGTGAACTCCGTGGCAGTGATCCCGACCGGAGTCGACCTAGACTTCTTCGACTGGCAAGCACCACCCTTGCCCGGACCCGATGTCGCGCCCACCGTCGTGTTCACCGGTTCGATGGACTGGGCCGCCAACATCGACGGCATTCAGCATTTTCTCGACGACGTGTGGCCACGCGTGCGAGCGCAGGTGCCGCAGGCCAGGTTCGTGGTGGTCGGCCGCAACGCCCCGGCGGCGCTGGTCGAACAAGGCCGATCCCAGTCTGTGACCTTCACCGGCTTTGTCGATGACGTGCGTCCCTACGTACACGCTGCGCACGCTTTCGTCATCCCGCTTCGCGTCGGCGGCGGCACCCGCATCAAGGCCTTCGAGGCCATGGCCATGGGCTGCCCGGTGGTGTCAACCACGATCGGCATCGAAGGCCTCGATGTTGTCGCGGGCGAGCACTACCTGCGCCGCGATACGGCCGCGGAACAGGCCGAAGCCGTTGTGGCGCTGTTGCGCGACGAAGCGATGCGCCTCGGCCTGTCGCAGAGCGCCCGGCGCTGCGTTGAAGACAAGTTCGGCCACCGCGTGGCCGCCGCCGCGTTCGAACGGATCTGCCTCGACACACTGCGTGGCGCAGCTGCACGCCCGACAAGTACAGTGGCTGGTTGACTCCGGTTTCGAAACGACGAGTTGCCAAGTTCGTCACGCTCAGGTTTGCTGAGATTCAGTCAGGCAATCGCGTCAAGGTGCAATCGCGGTAACTGCAAGCGTTCGATCGACACGATTCGCTCCGATTGATCGACGTTGTCAACCCCCTAATTCAGGGGCCTGCGCGTTGACGCTCCGGCCGTATTGCCGGCACGCGGCGGCGTCACCCGCCGTCGTTACATCAACGCATTCCTCGTTACCGGCCCCCTGCTGAGGCCCGCTACCTTCACGTCCGCAATCAATGTCGTCGGTGTGACAAGAGTCGGACATCCAGTCCGGCAACACCGAACGGCAGTGCAGCGCGAGACGCAACTACTGCGTTCCGCCGACCCGGTCGGCCCCTCGCCCGAAGCACTGCCTCGTGGCTCGCCCCGCCGTTTGGCAAAGCGACGCCGGCAACCAAGATCAACTGCGGGTACGTTGGGATGAAATTTCGATTGAACAAGACCGCTGCGGCGGTCGCACAGGCTCTGGCGATCCTGGCGGTGGCGGGATGCGGTGGCGGTACCAGCGATAGCGCGGAGACCAGCACAACACAGTTCGGGCAAGCCAGCCCGTCGGTCACAGAGTCGAATGGCGCGTCGTCATCGACTCCGCCGGTCGAGACAGCCCGTGACGCCGCGCTTGCGACGAGCGCCGGCACCAGCGCCAACCTGCAACTGGACGTCATCAGTGCGGCCGGTGGAAGTGCACTGCCCTTTACCGTGGGCCAGGCGCTGCGCCAGGGCCAGGTGCCCAACGGCTCCTCGCTGCTGGCCGACGTCAGCAATTTC
>Ga0307516_10003267_pt1 | contig 21013 bp, 22 predicted proteins | sample 19_EM_MG_FD_203310 | JGI IMG/M metagenome (GOLD analysis project Ga0307516, IMG submission 203310) | Populus trichocarpa ectomycorrhiza microbial communities from riparian zone in the Pacific Northwest, United States - 19_EM | ecosystem: Host-associated > Plants > Roots > Unclassified | place...
CTATGCCTATCAGGTGGGCCGAAGAGAGCCCACCGGGAAAGGTGGAAAATCAAAAAAAAAAAAAAAAAAAAAAAGCCTATGAGGCGGAGCTGAACAGGAGCCCGCTGGGAAAGGCGGAACTATGCCTATGAGGTGGGCCGAAGAGAGCCCACCGGGAAAGGTGGAAAATGAAAAAAAAAAAAAAAAAAAACCTATGAGGTGGAGCCAAAGAGAAGCCCGCTGGGAAAGGTTGAACGAAGACAAGCCTATGAGGCGGGCCGGAGAAAGCTCGCCGGGAAAGTCAGAAACAAAATTAGGAGGTGGTGCCGAAAAGGCCCGCCGGGCGGAAAGGGAACAAGTTTTATCTTATTTTAATTTTATTGATTTTTTCATTTCTTTTCTTTCTGCTCTACTCGTGATTTTACTGCTTTATCCTACATCCCTTCCAACTAGATAGAATCAAAAGAGAAGAAGGCTAATGAAATAACCATTGACAGATGACTACGTATCTACCCGAATGAGAAGCAAGGCAAGACTTGAAACGAATAAAGCTGTAATGAGCAAGGCGCACGAAGAAGGGGGTGATTGGACGTCTTCAGAGCACCTTACCTCAGCCTTTCTGACCCTGGGAATTGCTGGAGCTGCAGAAGCCAGTGAAGATGAGATTGAGACAATCAATGGACCGGAGAATGAGCCAGCCACATATGAAACGGCACTTAGGAGCCCTCAAGCAAGAGAATGGGAAGAAGCCATGCGTCAGGAATGGCAGGCACTACTTAAGAATCATACATTTGATACAGTGCAAGGAAATCACACTGCATTTGGTGCTGACAATGACCAAGACCAAGGAAGGAGACAGACTGAAGGCAGCGGAGAGCCAATCGGATGCAAATGGGTCTATCGAAGAAAGATCAACCCGGACGGATCTACCCGGTATAAGGCATAATTGGTTATCAAAGGATATGCACAGAAGGAAGGGATCGACTACGATGAAACATACGCTCCGGTCTCAAAATTGACAACCGTTCGACTCTTACTGGCACTCTCGGCGCAATACGGCTGGAACGTTGATCACATGGACGTGGTCACAGCATTTTTGAATCCGAAAATCGATCGAGACAAAATCCATATGGCAACACCTCCTGGGATTGAGTGGCTGGAGCCATATATGCCGGATGGAAGCACCCTGCTTCTTCGAAAGGCACTGTATGGACTGAAACAGGTGCCAAGGCTGTGGTTCAAGGATATCAATGGATACCTACTGTCCATAGGATTTCAACAATCGGCTGAAGACCCCAACCTGTATCTCCAACCCAGAATACTACTGATACTCTACGTGGATGATTTGCTCATAGCATATGATGGTAGAACCACGGCCCAATACTGTTACCCAAGAAAGCTTTCAAGACGCCCCGAATCGATAACCATGCCAAAGTACTCCAAGCCAATACAACAGAAACCATCAGCCATGAAATAGACAAAGAGCTCCTGCGCAAAATCTGGACACTAAGCACTGCAGATAAAGAGATCCAAGAAATCCGGAGGAAAAAGGCGAACGGGACCACCCGCGATGGAAAGATCACGCTAGGGCTATGTGAAAAAAAAAGCGGGTTGCTAATGTACAATGGCCTCATATGGATCGGTAACAATGACACCCTGCAACTTCGTATATTAAGAGACCACCATGACGCACAAGCCGTGGGACACCTGGGCTGAGCAAGAACCCTGAAACTCATTTGGCGAAATTTCTACTGGCCAATACAACGAAAGTAAAAGTACAGATACATCAACCACTGTGACACCTGCCATCACATCAAGCCAATCCGACACGTGCCATTTGGACTGCTAAAGCCACTCGAACTCCCACACCGGGCATGGGACACAATATCAATGGACTTCATCACAGCACTGCCGATAAGCAATGGGAAAGACAAGCTGTGGGTGATAATCGACCGGCTAACCAAAATGGGACACTTTGTCGCATGCCACAGCACCATGAACCCTGATGTCTGGCAGATCACTTCCTCCGGCAAGTAATCAGACCCCACAGGCTACCCAGTGACATTATATCAGACAGAGGGTCCCTATTCACCTCCAACTTCTGGAAACGAGTGACGAAAGCACTCAGGATATTACGCAACCTCAGTACAGCCTTCCACCCACAAACGGACGGACAAACGAAAAGGGCCAATGCCACCCTGGAGCAGTATCTCCAGGCATACTGCAACTATCAACAGGACGACTGGGAAAGACTACTGCCAATTGCCGAATTCTGCTACAACAACACCCAAACCGGAACCGTTAAAATAACCCCCTTCTTTGCCAACTATGGATACCACCCGTGATTTCTGCCAGACCTCGGCACCAGGAACGACAAAACACCAGAAGTATCAGAATACGTTGAGGCATTAACAAGGCTGCATAAGGACCTCAGAGCAGAAATCAAAGAAGCGCAAATGGCTCAAACAGAGCAGGCCAACAAAGCACGACATCCAGACCCAGTATTGAACCCAGGCGACAAAGTCTGGCTACGGCAAAAACACATCCGAACAACCCGACCATCGAACAAGCTGGACCACAAGCAAATAGGCCTGTATACCATACTGGAGAAAGTAGGCTCACGCGCGTATAAGTTGGACCTGCCGGCCACTGTCAAAATCCACCCAGTCTTCCATATCAGCCTCCTCAAACCCACAGCTAGCATTGAACCTAGCCCCAGACACAACCCACCGCCACCACCTCCTGTAGTCATCCAAGAACAGCAAGAGTGGGAAGTAGAGAAAGTCCTAGACTCCCGACGCCAACGGAACCAGATCCAGTATCGAGTCAAGTGGACTGGCTTCCACAAGCCCGATCGCACCTAGTATTCTACCCGCAACTTCGAAAACTCGCCCGACATCATCCAGAAATTCCACGAGGAATACCCGGAGAAACTATCCCCTCCAAACTAAAAATGTGTACCACTGCCACTGTCGACGCAAACGAAGGCTGGACCTTCACCAATGCCGAGCAAGCCAACACTGAAACCGAACACGATAACAATTGGGGCATCCCCGCCAATGCCACCACCATGGACAAATGGAATGCCCCTCCACCAGCACCTTCACCCCACTGTCCGCTGGGGGACAGCCCCGCACCAACGACTATGCCTCTCTACACTAGACCTCCGGCTACGACGATTACTGTGGCACTCACTGCCAGATGAAAGATGATAACTACTACCCACAACGAGGAAACGACCGCTGCCAGCGCAACCACCGGCCCTGCAGCTGTCCCCACACCCATCCATTCGAATTAGCGGAGATAATCCGCAACCAACACCGAAACCCATGCAAAGCCTGTGCAGACTGGTAGAAGGGAAAGCGGGTCTGCCCTGAATACCGGTTCCTTGTCAACATGGAAAACAACCACCTCCGCTGCAGTTTCGCTGCCCCACAGAACCCCCTAGACAACGTCACGCCACCACAGGAAGACCAGGAGGCCGCTCCGGCGGGGTATGCACCCAATCCTGCCACCGATCCCATCGCTACGGCAACCATAACCGCCGCACTACAGGATGAACAACTCACCCTTCTGGGAGAAATCGTCACCATGATACATCAAACAACCACCCGGGACACCAGCTGCAATTGCGTCGTACACCGGATGCTGGCCCAGCTGATGAACGAGTTCCACAACACGGACCAACAGCAACTTCAGCAGATGACCAACACCCTGGGAGCCAACATCACCGAACAACAGCGAATGAACGAACAACTCCAAGCCTGGCAGCAGGCTACCAGGCCCGCCCTCATCTACCACACCCCTATCCACCACCGGACCATGACGACCCGACATGACCTTGCTGGAGCTTCAGTCTTGACAGGGGACGCACTGTAACGAACCTGGCATGACAGGCTCCTTGGCGTTGGCACCGGTGCCACTCTCACCCTTGTCGCCCTGTGGCTCGTCCTCGTTTCCGCTGCTGCAGCCGCGGTCATCTTCCGTGCTTAGGCGCCTCAACCGATCTCCGCCACATCGCTCCGGTAGCAATATCCCCGACCGCTGGCCGGTCTAGACCTCTCTCCTTTGTTTCTTCTATGTTGCTTACGCGTCCTTCTCCCATATTCGTTACGAGTACTGTTTTCCATTGATTAAGTTGTACGTCAGTCTTCCTTTTCTTTACTGTTACTGCTTGCGCGTCCTTTCTCCTGTTGCTGTGAGTAGAGTGTTGGCTGCGTGGCGGCCGAGTGCGATCATGTGTTTTCCTTGGACGTGGCAATCGAGTCATGATGTTAGACGGAGGAACTGTGTCAGTCTTGCGGGCAAGCTGTGATTACACAGAGGGAAGGAAAATTATTAAAGAAGGGCACAGTAGCTAGTCTGGAGATTCTTCTCCACGCAATCTATTATCTCTCTCCACAAACCTACCTCTCTCTACCCGTAAACCAGTGCAGCGACCACCACCCTCGAGATGAACAACAAACCCATGCAAGGCGTGTGCGAAGACTGCGACGAGACCATACCAGTGTCACAGCGCAGGTCCCAGCGCTCGATTTGGGTTTGGTTGTTTGATTTGGTTGTTGATGCTGGCACCTCACTCCGGATGTCTCGATCTTGGAAAGAGTGTCGTCAGCTCGCTCCGGATGTCTCGATCTTGGAAAGGGTGTTGGTTCCGGGTCCCGGTTGCATAAGAGAAGGTTGTATAAGTTGTGTGGTTATGAGCACATATGTTAGTATGAGTACATATGTGAGTTGCACGGGTATGAGTAGGAGGACGTATGGGAGATGTCAGAACTGTGTATATAAGGAGGGCTGTCTCCAGTGTTTTGTCTTCTTCTTCTCTTCATGCAACCGCTTGTATTCTATTCGGAATATCAACCTTGTCTCTGTTTCCTCTGTTTCCTTCATTTCCACTGTATCTTCGTATCGCCAACGCTTGTCTAGCACTGCCCATCTCTGTCCCACACATCCGTCCGAAGCTGTCCGTCTCTCTGTTCGACACGTGCGTCTGACATGGTCCATTCTTGTCCGACACATCCGTCTGACGCTGTCCGTCTCGCTGTCCGGCACGTCTGTCCAATGCTGTCCGTCTCCCTGTCCAACACGTGCCTCTGACGTTGTCCGTTCTGGTCCGACACGTCCGTCCAACCCTGTCCATCTCTCTGTCCGACACGTCCATCCGACGTTGTCCGTTCTTGTTCGACATGTCCGTCCAACCCTGTCCATCTCTCTGTTGGACACCTCCATCTCACCTTTTCCGTTCTTGTCCGACACGTCCGTCTGACACTGTCCGTCTCTCTGTCCGACACATCCGTTTGACGCTGTCGGTCTGCGTCTCCCGTTTCTGTTCCTGTTCCCATTCCTGTTCCTGTTCCCTTCCCGTTCCCGTTCCCGTTCCCATTCCATTCCCGTTCCTGTTACTGTTCCCCGCCCCCCCCCGCTTCGACTCCCACTCTCGCTTGCATCACCAGAACTCACTCGAGTACCTTGGAGAACCACCGCCACTACACTAGGTTGCATCTTTTATTCTAACCTACTCGTAATGAGTTCAGGACCCATGGACACGGGCGCTTCAGGCTCCACCCTTGAACAGCGGTTCACTCAGCTGCAGGCCCAGGTGGTGGCCATGGCTACAGCTCAGGGTGGTGCCAACGCTGTCCAGAAGGGGTTTCCTGAGACGACAATTTTCGATGGCGGTAAGGCGAAGAATTGCGCACCTGGATTATCCAGCTGCGCAACAAGTTGGCTGCACAACCCCATCTTTACCCTGACGACCAAGTGTGCCTCCGATTTGCGGTCAACTGACTCTCGGAGGCTGTCCTCTGCCTGATTCGTGGCTATGTATCTGAGAATACTGGACGAATCCAGCTCGAATCCCTGAACGCACTCCTCGACCTCCTCTGCCAGGCGTTTGACAACCCCGACAGAACCCGCACGGCCAACTGTGAGATCCGAAAACTCAAGCAAAAGTGCGGCACTTTTGCCGCCTATTCCGCCGAGTTTGGTCGGATCATGGGAGACCTAAACTGGAACCAAGAGACCCAGAGAGAACAATTGTACGAAGGCCTCTCGGATGAAAGAAAAGATGCATTGGTCACCTCCCGTCCTCGATCCGATAGTCTGGGTCATTTGATCCAGATCTGTCGCGAGTTGGACAACCAGATACGCACTCGTGCCGTGGAACAGGTCCAAGCCTGGCCGTACCCAGTGACAGCCCAGCTCCGGGCCATCTTCAGCCAGCACCCCCACTCTAGCTCCAGCGAATCGGATGGGCACCAACAGCGGACATTATGGTGTGGCGCCTATGGACTTATCGGCCACGCAGAGGACTGCTGAGAAAAATCTTATGAGACAAGAACTGTTACACCCTAAACATTACAGGTCGGACATTCGGATACAGACAGGGCAGGAAGGTATCGGAAACTCATCACACAGTCTTAGGACGGCATACCAAGACTGGGCAACTGACAGCGTCGGGGCTCGGCTCGGGTCAACCGACTCTGCAGCACCACGAAACCCTAGCGCCAAGTACCGGCACCGACCGGGAAAGCGCAAGCACTGCCGCAGAGGAAGACAACCTTGGTGGTCATCATAAGCAGGACAAGCAATCGGAAGGAAAACGGGAACGCAAGGAGCTGCGAGTCTCGATCGCGGAATAGGAGCGGGGTTGTTTCCGGAGGCACGGCCTATAGGAACAACACCACGAGTCAGAAATTGCTGTTTGGTCGCAGACGGCTCGAAGGCCCAAGACGATATCGTTGCCCCCTGTTGTCAGGAGACACGAGGGATCATGCTACCACTCGCATCCTCATCATTGACACCCGATTATGGCGATGAACTCTGGGCTTTGCCAGCTCACAACAGCATGAGTGTGTCCCCCACTTATCTGAGATGCTTACAACGATTATAATGAAGGGCATACGCCGCACCAAGGTGAGGGACGTCGTGTTGACCGAATACTGAAGCGGAGGCTTGACTTCAAGCCGATCCTGTAGCGCTGGGTAGCCCCCAGACCAAGTACCGGCTCGTGTTCAGGAAAGTGCAAATGCCACTACAGGACCGCACCTCAAGGTTCGAGAATCTATTGGTGTGACACTGGGGCTATATCGTAACCGGAGTGTAGAGAGAATCAAAGGGAATCAGGCTACTTTCGATAATTCACAGCGGAATAATCTTAGATCTTGTGTGTGGGTTCCGTGGTAGTGTTGGTGATGTTTGTGCTGAGGATTCTTTCTTCGTTGGGAGGAAAAACCTCTCTTTTTATCCGAGAGCAGTAGCATGAGAAGTGGTGACTCGGGTTTGGATTCCCCCGAGGCGCATAGGCCCCGTGGGTGAACCATTGGTCATGGCCGGGGTGTAGATAAGGGAGATGAGCTCTCCATGCAGCCAAGCAGGGTATCAGCCCAAGACCGCTCGTATGTGGCCTCTCCCGCAGCGATCCAGACCCATTCGTACATGGTTCCCCTTGTTTTGAGGGCTCAACCAGTGTCTGCCCGGCTTACTCGCTCGTTTGCACTTTGACCCCTCATCCCGGAGTTTACCCCTTACGACCGGTTCTCTCGGCCGCAAGCTAAACTCCGTTTCCTTATCTCCCGCCTAGACTCGAGGATCATCATCTGTCACCCGCCAGCCCCGTTCTAACTCTACCACTACGTTCTCTTGATACTCAGGTGTAACACTACCTCCCCTCCCCCTTAGCCTCGTCCCGAGCGCTAACACTTTCCTCTGGGTAGCCCATCTCTTTCTGACCATAAGGTTCTTTCAACGCCGAAGTTCCTTCAGCGTCACGGACTGCAGTCCTCCACCCCTGCAGCCCTCCCAGCCACCGGATCAGGGCATCATTCTCTGTAATCCGTCGGAATGGCTGGGCCCTCGGAGTAGGCTGGTAGGTACTCCTACATTGCAGTCTCCTGCCGGGCAGCTGCGTTCATGAAGACGAAAGCACCAGTTTTCCCAGTGCGGATCCTGTCGACCTTCGGCGGGGCACGTGGAAGGAGTGACCAAGCCCGAGCAAGCCAAACGGGCCAATGGTGTGCACACAGAGGTGTCCGTCGGTCGTCAGGGTCTGCCGCCTGTTGGTGGTTGCGTCTTCCACGGCAATTACCCCAGCGCGGAGTTGTTCGGCCATCTCGGGATAGGTCGGTTGTTCGTGGATGGGAGCATATGACGTTTTTCCGGACTTGGCACACTTGGAACGAGTGACCTTCTCGACTCAGCGTTCATGCCTGGGTGCTTCTCACCCTTCGTAGGTGTACAGACAGAGGTGTGCTGTACCGAACTCCTATGGCTCTCATCCGATCGAGTCCGACATATCCTTTGCTGGGTCATCGTGCCCAAGAAGCGGGTCTTTCTTCGTTCGACGCCCGAGAAGCGGGTCTTTCTTTGTAGGGGTGGCCCGAGAAGCGGGTCTTTCTTTGTTTTGTTGTGAGATGAAGTCCTGCAACCCCTTCATCCCTACTACCGCTTCGTGCTTCATCGGGCCCTTTTATGGACATCCCATCTAGGCGTCGGCGAGTCGGTAGTCCCTCGGCGCGTCCGGATTTCGTCGATGAAACTCTCGGAGTTTCTCCAGACCACCTACCGAAATGTTGTCGAATGGCTCTTCCGTCCAGTCCTTGCGTTCCGGGTAGTCAAGCCATTTGACGAGGTATAGCATTCGTTTGTTGTTTCCCCGGCCGCACTTGACCGAGGACATAACTTCTTCTACGTCGTATTCCTCTGACTGTTCGATGTCGTCTGCTTCTCGCAACACCTTCGAGGGGTCCGGAGGTGCTCGGTGTTTGCTGGTTCGGTATGGTTCGAGGAGTGAGACATGAAAGACGTTGTGGATCTTCCATTTCCGAGGTAGCGTGAGGTGGATGGCCAGCGGGGAGACGATTTTTTCGATCTGGAAGGGGCCATAATTCTTGTGGTCCAGTTTCTTCGAGGGGCGGCGCGTTTTGATGTTGCGTCCGTTGAGCATTACCAGGTCTCCTACTTGGTAAGCCGGAGGTTCCTTCCGATCCGGGTCGGTGTACCGGCACATCCGCTCCTGCGCCGCTTCCAACCCTTTTCGCGATTCCTCGTGCACCGACTGCATCCAGTGGCCGTAGACTGTGCTGGCCAGATTTAGCGGTTCGGATTTATCGTCTGGGGGATTGATCGTGGCCGGATGTCGTCCGTAGTTGGCATAGAACGGTGACATTCCGTTTCCTATCGTAACTGAATTATTGTAAGCGAATTCGGCCATCGGCAGGAGGGATACCCAATCATTTTGTTCTCGGGTGACGAATGCCCGGAGGTACACTTCAATTGTCTGGTTGAGGCGTTCCGTCTGACCGTCCGTTTGCGGGTGAAAGGCCGTTGACATTCGGGGCCGAATTTTCAGTAGTCCTAGGAATTCCTTCCAGGCCTCCGATGTGAATCGGGAGTCTCGGTCGGACACGATGTCCGTTGGCGTTCCGTAATGCCTCCAGATTTCTTTTGCGAAGACTCTTGCTAGATCGGCTGCTGTTTTTTCCTTGAGCGGGAGGTAGTGCGCCATTTTGGTGAATCAGTCAATAATTACCCAAAGCTGGTCGCACCCCTCTGACAGCGGTAGTTCCGTGATGAAGTCCATTGCTATCGATTGCCATGGGGCGTAGGGTAGCTCCAGCGGCGATGTTAATCTGTATGGTTGGTGTCGGGAGGCCTTGTTGCGCTGGCACTCCGGGCAGCTTCTGACGAAGTCAATTATTCGTTCGTTCATTTTTGGCCACCAAAAGTTTCGCCAGACCAGCTCGATTGTTTTGTCCTGCCCCATGTGCCCGGTGACCTTGGTATCGTGTTCCGATTCCAGGATTGCTTTGATGAGGTGCTCATCTTCCGGGACCCAGAGCATGCCCTTCCTGTAGAGAAGCCCGTCATGGATCTTCAGTATTTCTTCCTTGACCTTTCGGTCCTTTGGCGACTGTTCTCCTGCCGCCGCGTCCTGTTTCGCTTGTTCCCAAGCCTGCTGGTAGTTTTCGTCCGTTGATACCCCTTCTTTGAGTTGCATCAAGAAGTCCCTGCCCCACTTTCTGGCCGGGATGGACGTTAGTCTGGCTGACGAGCAGACGAATGATCGTGTCGAGCGTTCCTCCAGGTGTTCTTTTTTCAAAACCGTCGTTATCGGCTGGTTTTCTACCCCCCCCTTCTCTGGGCGGTACTCCGAATGCCTGGATAACGCATCCGGTTTGTCATTTTGGGTGCCTGGTCGGTAATAGATCCGAAAGTTTATGCCGGCTAGCTGTTCTGCCCACCGGGCCTGCCGTCCATTGAGTACTTTTGTTGTCGTGAAGTACTCCAGGTTGTGATGATCCGTAAACACCTGTATCTGGTTCTCCGCTCCTTCACAGTATCGCCGCCAATGTTTAAAGGCATCGACGATGGCTAGAAGCTCCTTGTCATGGATATCGTAGTTGATTTCCGCGGGTTGGAACTTCCGTGAGTGGAATGCCACTGAATGCAAGCGGTTGTCATCGTCTCGTTGGGACAAGACTGCTCCTATCGCGAAATCCGAGGCGTTGGTTTCAAGGATGACTGGTCTCGTTGGATCGAAGTGGGCCAGGATTGGTGCCTGGGTGAACCAGTTTTTTAATTCCTGGAAGGCGGCTTCTGCTTCTGGGTTCCAGGACCATTTTTCCGTTCTCTTGGTCAGCTCGGTTAATGGATGTTCTACCTTGGAGTAGTCCTGGATGAAGCGTCGGTAAAAGTTGGCAAAACCTAGGAACGACTGGGTTTCTGTGAGCGACGTTGGTTGTTGCCATGAAAGTATCGCTTCCACTTTGTCCTGACTCACCCGAAACCCGTTTCGTCCGATGACGTACCCCAGGAACTCCACTTCCTCGGCTTTCCAGATGCATTTTTCGGGGGAGATGGCTAATCCGTTGTGTTGTAGTCGTTCTAAAACCTTTTTGACAAGCCGGTCGTGCTCTTCCTCTGTTTTGGCGTAAACTAGGATGTCGTCCATATATGCCAGAACTCCAACGTCAAGTACATCGGACAGGACGTGGTTCATCATGTCCTGGAAGCTCGACGGGGCATTCATCAGGCCAAACGGCATTACCTGGAATTCGTATAGTCCGTAGCGGGTTCGGAAGGCGGTTTTCCATTCGTCTCCTTCTCGGATTCGGATGAGGTTGAATCCATTTTTCAGGTCCATCTTTGTAAACCATTGAGCGCCTTGTACCCGGTCTTGTAGCTGCTGCATTAGCGGGAGCGGATACCTATTTGGTATGGTGATGGCGGTTAATCCCCGATAATCGACGCACAACCGGAGCCCTCGACCGTTGGGTTTGGGTACAAACAGGATGGGGGATCCCGCTGGTGAGGTGGATCTCTTGATTTTGCCTGTTTTTTCCATTTCTTTTAGCCATTCTCTGAGGGTTTGAAGTTCTGCCTCGGAAAGTGGGTAAATTGGACCCCAGGGTGCTGTGGCTCCTTCCTTGAGCTCGATTTTGCAGTCGTACAGGTGGTGTTGTGATAGTGCATCGGCTGCTTCCTTCTTCATGATCACCAGATATTGCCGGAATTCCTTTGGCATATCAGCTAGTGGGTCCGTATTTTCTTCATCTGTTGATACGTACCTGACGAGCCGGGTCTCCTTTTTGTGTAGTACCGACTCATCCCAGGTCAGCGAGAAGGGGCTTGTTCCAAACTTGGTACATTCTTTCAGGCATCGAGCACTGTTAAACCTTATTTCTTCCGCCGTCCAGGTCCCTTGCGGTGGGTGTCGCTCGATCGATTCGAATGGGAGAAACAGGTCGAGGTCCTTCTCCATTAGCGAGACCTCGAATTGTTCATTGGTGAAATGGTTCCTATGCTGTAGTTGCAGGGGTTTTGTAAAATATTGACCTGCGTTTTTAACCGTTTCTCCTGTAAAGCTTTCGATGGTTCGAGGTTTCTTGTGGGCTTCATATTCCACTCCCAGCTTCTCGACAGTTTGTTGGTTGATGAGGGGTATCGAACAACCTGTGTCTAGCAGCACTCTTACCAGGTGCCGTTTTCCGTTTACCTGGAGTACCATGGGGATTAATGGGCGGTTTTGTCGCCTTTTCCTTGGCTCCACTGTTTCTGTGTCCGGTCCTTCTCGTTTTCTTTTTGAGGTGCCACATATTAGGTTAGTCACTCCGTTGGGCGCTAAAACGGAGTTTCCTAAAAATCCGACTCGTCAGACTCCGCCCACAGTGGTAGGTCCGTGACCATTTCTTCGACTGCAGCGTCCTTTTGTTGCTTGGTGGCTGGAATGCTTTCGGGTTCGTCCACCTGTGTCCTTTTCCCGGTTGTGGGGGTGGCTGTAGTTGCAGCTGCAGCTTTCCATAGTGCCTGTGGCAGCATTGTTCCTTGTGCTGTCTAGAAGGAGAAGCAGTCTTAGGTTTTGTGGCCTGGCCTTCCGCATCTCCAGCAGTTATCTCAGTCCTTTTTGTGGATATCCACTTCATTCTGTGGTACTCCTTGTAAGGCGGCTCCCAGAGTTCCCCACCCGTTCCTTGGGCGAGCTTCATTCTGCCGAGTTTCCTCCCGCTTAGGCGGCCGGGTTTCCTCCTTTCTTCAACCGTCCCTGTGTCGGTCGTCCTTCTTTCCGTCTTTGGCCGGCGTGGGTCCAGCGCGCATTGCTTCCTTAGCGGCTCTTAGGGCCTTTTTCTTTTCTACCTGTAGGCCCGCTTGGTGGGTGGCCTGCAGAAATCCTTCGTCATCCACGAAATCCTCGAGGTAGTGGGCGAAGTGCATGTCAAGTATCGTGTCTGGCATCGCCAAGTCCACTTTTTCTCTTAGTGCTTCTCCGGCGGCACAGGGGAAGTTATTGAGCGCTCGGAACTCCGTTAGGTAGGCGCGAATAGATCCCTGGTATTTGAGCTGCCCCAGCTTGAGTTGGGCGTCTGCTACCTCACGCTCGTTGCGATATTCCGCTCAGATGGCTGCGGAATAATTGGCCCACGTATCGTTTTCCCGCAGCTCGCGGTGTTGGTGGAGATGCCATACCAAGACGGTGTCCGTCAGGAGAGTTCCGACCCAAGCGATCTTCTGTCGGTCGGCCGTTTCCGGGTAGAATCCCAGGTACATGGTGACTGCCTCCCACCATTGATTGAACGCGGTCGAACTTTTCCCGTCGAAGGTTTCTGGGTTTTTCATTTTTAGCTGGGCGATATTTTCTTGTTCGGGTCGCGTCTGCTGGGCCTGCCGAGCTCGCTCCACTCCCTCCGCCACTAGCCGTGCCAGGTCCTACGTGATAATTGTGGGCGCGGAGTTCTTAGGTGGCGAAGGGGAGCGTGGGCGCCTGAAGGGCGGTCGGGGTGGTTCGGACGGCGGGCCCTCGGGTGGTCCCGCAGACGATCTGGGCGGCATCGAGGGAGGATTCCCTCCTTTTCCTGACGCGAGCTCGGGCGCCAGTGGCCTTGGGGAGACCCGGCGTTGGAGTTCCTCCAGCCGCTGCCTCATTTCCGGCGTTGTGGGTAGCACTGGGGGTCTCTGTCGTTGGGTTGTTGGTCCCGGGTTCAGGCGTAGCGGGCTGCCCAGTGCTGGCGGTGAATGGGCTGATGGGGTGCTGGTGCTGGTTTGCCGGATGGGGCTTCTCCATGCCGGTGGTTCCGTTGGTACCGGTGGTGTTATGGGCAACGGAATCCTGGTCGCAAGGAGTTGGATTTCTGTCCTTGCTTCCTGGAGTTGATTTTCCAGGGAGGCCACTCGGTTCTGGTGTGCGGCTGCCCATAATTCCACGTTTCCTTGAAAGTTGGCCAGGTGTTGGTTCCGGGCGGTATTAGCCTCCGACAGAAAGGATAGGGCATCGTTTACCCGGGCCAGCTGAGTGGCTTGACATATTTGCCGCTCGTTGGCCTCGTTGGTCCGTTCAATGATGGCCTGCCATATGATTCTGGCGAGAGACTGGTATGCGTTTGCCGTCGCCGCCAGCTCGCTGCGTATCCATTCTTCCACTATTTTTTCGTTAGCGTTGACTCGGTCATATACGTACCTAGTGCCTTCCACCAGGGTTTGATAAGCTCGTTCAATCTCCCGTGTTCGTCGGTCGGTCCTGTCGTAGGCGTCACCGTATAACTCCGTGAGGCGTTGCAAATCGTTTTCGGCTTGCTGCTGCTGGCGTACCAGGGCTCTAACCCAGACCGCAGGGTTGGCTATTTCTACCGCCTGTTCTTCGCTTGGCGTTCCGTCCGTAATCTGGATCAGGTCGTGGGGGGCTTCGAGCCAGAGCATGTTGAAGTCCGAGGAGGTTGTCAGTTTCCTTTAGTATAGGTCGAGGAAGTCTCCTGTGTAGATGGTTTTGTCGTCGATGAAATAATAGTCACAGAGTTCTCGGAGCTCGTCTTCTGTGAACTCGGCATTTTTGTGGCTGTGGGCGCAGTTGAGCCAGTATTGCGTATACCAGTTCCAGGGTTCGTGGTCGCCTTCTTGGTAGGGCATAGGGATAGGTCCGTCGCTGAATGTATCCCACTGTTCGTAGTTGGCCAACTCGCTATCGATTGATTGGAACGTGTAGTCAAAGGAGTACTGAGACTTAGGTTCCAAGAAGGTAGATAGTTCGAGTAGGTAGAGGTGGTCTTCGAAGTAGGTGGTGTCGAAGCAAGTCACGAAAGTAGGGTGATTTTGAGATTTAAGATTATAGTGTGACACTGGGGCTATATCGTAACCGGAGTGTAGAGAGAATCAAAGGGAATCAGGCTACTTTCGATAATTCACAGCAGAATAATCTTAGATCTTGTGTGTGGGTTCGGTGGTAGTGTTGGTGATGTTCGTGCTGAGGATTCTTTCTTTGTTGGGAGGAACCACCTCTCTTTTTATCCGAGAGCAGTAGTGTGAAAAGTGGTGACTCGGGTTTGGATTCCCCCGAGGCGCATAGGCCCCATGGGTGATCCATTGGTCATGGCCGGGGTGTAGATGAGGGAGATGAACTCTCCATGCAGCCGAGCGGGGTATCAGCCCCAGACCGCTCTTACGTGGCCTCTCCCGCAGAGATCCAGACCCATCCGAACGTGGTTCCCCTCGTTTTGAGGGCTCAACCAGTTTCTGCCCGACTTACTCGCTTGTTTGCACTTTGACCCCTCATCTCGGAGTGTACCCCTTACGACTGGTTCTCTCGGCCGCAAGCTAAACTCCGTTTCCTTATCTCCCGCCTAGACTCGAGTATCATCATCTGTCACACGCCAGCCCCGTTCTAACTCTACTGCTACGTTCTCTAGATACTCAGGTGTAACAATTGGGAAAGATATGGGGCGGAGCTATGCCTTGATGCCGTCGTGGCCGAAGAAAGAATAGCTGGTATGGTTCAGGGTTTGTTGCTCTGGCTCAGGTCGCATACCGTAATCAACCACACACACAACCCATATCGTATCACCCAATCACGACGAGAGAACAGAGGACCTGCTCCGGCCAGTCTCAGGATACGTGGAAGCACTACTCTCCGATCCAAATCGAGAGTTTAGCTGTGTTATGCTGATGAAGTTTAATGCCAAGGCGAAGAGTTTTCACGTTGTGGTGCGGGGTAATTTCCCCGCAGCATGTGACTTTGCCGAGCCGGATACTTATGCGACGACCCGCCGACGAGTGCTGGGGAAGAATGATCAATCGAAATGATCATCGGAATCATCAGTGGAACCATGAACCACAGAACCATCAATCATCAACGGACCCTGCTGGTCACGAAAATATCATGTCAACGACCATCCCCCTACAAGCAATCCTACGAGTGCTCCTACAAGCACCACAAGTGAGACGACAGTTGATCGGGAAGGAGATGGGAGGATATGTAAGGGGCTTGAGAGTCTAGGCGGGAGATAAGCAGCGGAGTTAACAAGGCTTATGGCCGCCATCGGTCGTGAGGGTTAACTTCGGGAGTTAAGGCATAACGGCAACTGGTGGGAAACGGAGTGAAGTTGGGTCACGTCATCTACAAGACGATAAGGCCACGTCATCTAATGGGATGGACAAGAAAAGACTTCGCGATTCACTTGGCCGCATGAGGGACTTAACCCCCGAAAGGGTTGGGCGAGTTATGCGGTACTAAACAGAACCTTGTTTTCTAATCGTCAGACCGACCAGAACGAGTAGCTTCCGCCTCTGGCCCGCACCCAGGAGGGTCTGGTGTGCGGGCGTATTCCTTACCTTATCTTACCTGTGAGGCAGTTGTCGAGCGAATCGTTTGGCAGACGCCAAACCGGACCTATACGATACGAGCGAGCCGCTGGGCAAGCCGCCGGGCCCGTCTCAAACTGAAACGATATACGCAAGCCGTCTGGCACGCCACCGGGCATGTGTCGCACCATCCGCTGAAGCGCAGATACGCCTAAGTGCGGCAAGTGAGATGACCGTGGATCGGGAAGGAGGTGGAAGGATACGTGAGGAGCTCGCGAGTCTAGGCGGGAGATAAGAAAACGGAGTTTAGCTTATGGCCGAGACCAGCTGTAAGAGTTTAACTCTGGAGCTTGAGGGGTTGAGTGATGCAAACAAAACAAAGAACAACACCTAAGTGGGTTGAATCTTCCGAGCAAAACACTTGGGGGGGTAGACGGGGTGGGTTGAGCTTCCGAGCGAAACACTCTGGGACACCTGTTTGGCTGCAGCTTATGCGGTGCCAACGAACAAAGGACCAAACCTAAGTGGGTTGAAGCTTCCGAGCAAAACACTTGGGGGGCTAGACAGGGTGGGTTGACCTTCCAAGCGAAACACTCTGGGATACCTGTTCTGGCTGCAGCCTATTGTTACACCTCTAAGGAAACACGGGAAAAGATACTTAGTTACCTAGTCAGGGTATGTCAGACTTTACTCAAGCCACTCGAAGGAGAAAGTCGAGTCTAGTCGGCCTCAGCGAGTCTAGGCAGGTGATGGCCTCGGGTTTAGACCTTACGGCCATAACGGATCTAAGGGGCTAATTTCCAGACGAACTGCAAACACAATTAAATACGAGGTACGAGGAGTGAGGTCATAGAACCGATATCTTCTCTTTCTCTGATAGGCCGGTAATTCACTTACCTGCAGGGCTTGAGGGAATTACGCGGTGCGGGGAAGAGTCGGCTTATTGTTAGACTGACTAGGACTAATGAGGTTGTGAGAACCGGGCCCGTGGGGTTTCGGGGTCTTGACTAGCGGACGGAATCTCCGGGAAAGGATGAGAAGTATGGGTTCTCTAGAAGAACCACGTGACACCGAAAGAAGACAATAAAGCTGGAGAAGTTTCCGCCCGTTGAGAAAAGAGGAGACAGCATCGAACGCACTGTCAACGAAGAACCCCAAACAAAAGATCTAAGATTATTCCGCTGTGAATTATCGAAAGTAGCCTGATTACCTTTGATTCTCTCCACACTCCGGTTACAACATAACCCCAGTGTCACACTATAATCTTGATCTCAAATCACCTTACTTTCATGACTTGCTTCGACGACACCTACTTCGAAGACCACCATTATCTACTCGAACTATCTACCTTCTTGGAGCCTAAGTCTCAATACTCCTTTGACTATACCTTTCAGTCAATGTACGACGAAATCTCAAAGCACGAGCAGTGGGAAGAATTTTTCGACGGACCTAAACCAACCCACGAAATAATTGATTGCGCCTCATACCATTGGTATACCCAGCAGTTGTGGAATTGCGCACTACTATCCCAACTGGCCGACTTCATCAGCAAAAAAATCAAATGTTGAAGTATATTGCTTTTTTTACAGGTGAGACATAAATTTGAACTAATATTTCTCGAGGTTTCAGCTAAAAATAAAGCACTTTTTTTTTTAAAATCCTTACGGGAGCAAAATATAACTTCTCCTCTTACGGGAGTTAGCGATGCTTACAGGAGCTATGGGAGCTACGGGAGCTCCCTAGGAATTCTCAAATTTTTTTGCGGATGTTCAAGGAGAACGAACTTTTTGATCTCTTCGACTACCACTTCGAGTACGACTCAACCATACACAGCGGAGACTTCCTAGACCAGTACTAGAAAATGTCGACTTCGTCCGACTACAATATGCTCCGTTTGAAGGCACCGCGAGGCCTGCTACAAATCACCAACGACGAGTAGACAACGGAAGAGGCCCTGGAAATCGCCAACCCGGTCGGATGGATGCATGCCATGGCCAACCACCAGCAACAGGTGGAACAAGATCTACGCGAGCTACTGGACCTCTGTGGCAACATCAGGAAAAAAAAAATTGCGTCCACTGCGTCCGGACGCACTGGACGCTCGCGACGCAGGGGACGAAACCTCGCTACTCCGGACGCAGCCCACCAGGTCACCGTGCGTCGAGACGCAACACGCCAGGGCACCGTGCGTTGGGACGCAACACGCCAAGGCACCTGCGTCCAGACGCAGCTGCCACGGCACATTGCGTCTGGACGCAGAGTGTCAAGGCATCTGCCTTCTGGACAAGGAGTGTCAGGGCATTTGCCATCGGACGCAGTGCATTCCTTACAGACGGAGAGTGTCAAGGCAAATGTCGTCCAGACGACGCGTACGACGGCATCTGCCTTCCGGACGAGGAGTGTCATCCGGACGCAGCGCGTGTCTTACAGACGCAGAGTGTCATGGCAAATGTCGTCCGGACGACGCGTGCCACGGCATCTGCCTTCCGGACGAAGAGTGTCTGGGCATTTGCCATCCGGACGCAGCGCGTTTCTTACAGACGGAAACTGTCAAGGCAAATTTCTTCCGGATGCAGAGTGTCAAGGCAAATGTCATCCGGACGACGCATGCCACGGCATCTGCCTTCTGGACGCGGAGTGTCAGGGCATTAGCCATCCGGACGCAGCGTATTTCTTACAGACGGAGACTGTCAAGGCAAATTTCTTCCAGACGCAGAGTGTCAAGGCAAATGTCCGGACGACGCATGCCACGGTATCTGCCTTCTGGACGCGGAGTGTCAGGGCATTTGCCATCCGGACGCAGCGCGTTCCTTACAGACGGAGACTGTCAAGGCAAATTTCTTCCGGACGCAGAGTGTCAAGGCAAATGTCATCCGGACGACACGTGCCACGGCATCTGCCTTCTGGACGCGGAGTGTCAGGGCATTTGCCATCCGGACGCAGCGCGTTCCTTACAGACGGAGACTGTCAAGGCAAATTTCTTCCGGACGCAGAGTGTCAAGGCAAATGTCGTCTGGACGATGCGTGTCACGGCATATGCCTACTGGACGCGGAGTGTCAGGGCATTTGCCATCCGGACGCAGCCGTGTCTTACAGACGCAGTGTGGCAAGGCAAATAGGATACAGACGAGGCTTACTGTAATGGCACAGGGTCAGGCGGGCTTCCGGTAGCAGGCAGGACAAGGGCGGCGTCGAGCAGACGGCGCGCAGCGGGGAGAGGACAAGGGCGGCGGCGAGCAGACGGCGCGCAGCGGGGACAGGACAAGGGCGGCGGCGAGCGGTCGGTGCGCAGCGGGGACAGGACAAGGGCGGCGCGCAGCGAGTGGACGGCGCGCGGCGAGAGAGAGGTGTGGGAAAGAAAGTGTGGTTCTTCTATTAGGAAACTTAGGAAACAAGTTGTTGCGTGAGGAAGGAAAAGGAAGAAAGAAAGAAAGAAGTGGGCGACGGCTCCTTTTAAGGATATCCGTCGCCCGCTCGGCGTCACTCCACATTCCATCCTCCCGCTCGGCATCACTCCACATTCCTTCCTCCCGCATTCCTGACGGCGCCAAGGGTCGAGGCCTAGCTGGCACGTGCCGTGACAGTAGCCCCCCCTTAGGCCCGAGTTCCCACGAGGGCAGCCCGTACAGGTGCCGGCCGCTCTGGGTAGCGTCCGTGGTAAATGTCCACCGCTTCTACCTCGACAAGGTTTCCCTCGGGTTCCCATGTTGGGTCCGCAAACCCCCTCCACTTAACCAAATACTGCAACCGTCCTCTCGTCCTCCTACTGTCCAGAATCTCTTCTACCTCCCACTCTTCTTCGCCCTCAACAATCACCGGTAGGGGTGGTGGAACCACCTGGCCAGGGAGCGGGTCGTCAGCGGCAGCATGTAGGAGTGATACCGGGAAAGTTCGGTGTTTTTGTATGGTTGCCGGTATGTCCAACTCGTAGGCATGCGTTCCGATGGTGCGGACAACACGGTAGGGTCCATGGTGCTTGTTTTCCAACTTTCGACTAGGGCGTGCCGTTCTCCAGTTCCGGCCGTCCACCCACACGAGGTCACCAGGCCGGAAGGCTGGTGCATGAGTCCTGTGAGCGTCTGCCCCCTCTGCCTGTCGTAGCTGGGCGTATCGCATCTCGGTTCGGGCGACTTCGTGAATAAGTTCCAATCGTTCTGCTGCAGTTTGTGCTTCCCCCTCTTCTGGAGCATCCACTCGAATGTCCAGCTCGAAGTCGTAACGGGGGTGGAAACCGCAATTGGCGAAAAACGGCGACAAGGTCGTGGTGTCTGATACTTGGTTGTTGCCTGCGAATTCTGCCAGAAAGAGGTAATCTGCCCAATCGTCCTGGAGGTACGCGACGTATGCCCGGAGGTGTTGCTCCACCACTGCATTCACTCGCTCGGTCTGTCCGTCTGTTTGTGGGTGGAATGCAGTCGAGAGCCGTGCGTCAATTTTCAGACACGAACAGAGGTGCTTCCAAAAGCGGGACGCGAATTGCGGTCCTCTGTCCGACACGATCGTCTCCGGTAGGCCATGGTAGCGGAAGACCCTGTCACAGAAAAGAACGCCCAGTTCTTCAGCCGTAATCGTCGTCGTGCAGGGGATCAGGTGCCTCTGCTTGGTCAGGCGATCCACCACGACACAGATAGCGTCGTAACCCTTGGACCGCGGTAGGCCAGTTACGAAGTCGACGGATACGTGTTGCCATGGCCGATCCGGTACCGACAACGGTCTCAGGGCTCCATATGGCACATGTCGTGTGGACTTCGTTCGGCGGCAGACATGGCAGTTTCGTACGAATTGGTCGACATCCTTCCTCATTGATGGCCAGAAGTACTTCCTTGTGAGCAGTTCCAAGGTTTTGGCACGTCCCGGGTGACCCATAGCCGGCGGATCATGGTGGTCTTGTAGCAGTTGCAGCCTAAGTGGTGGGTGGTCCGGCACATAGACACAATCCCTGTAGAGTAGCCGACCATCCCTTTCCTTG
>Ga0307516_10003268_pt1 | contig 21004 bp, 19 predicted proteins | sample 19_EM_MG_FD_203310 | JGI IMG/M metagenome (GOLD analysis project Ga0307516, IMG submission 203310) | Populus trichocarpa ectomycorrhiza microbial communities from riparian zone in the Pacific Northwest, United States - 19_EM | ecosystem: Host-associated > Plants > Roots > Unclassified | place...
GGCCAACTCGACTTCTACGGATACACAACAACCTTTAGATCAGGCATTTGCTCAATTGCCAATACCAATGGAAGAATAGTTCTCAGTGCCACTCTGAAACAGGGACTATATATACTGTCATTGGACGAATCTGCCCATATTTCGGAGATCAGATCTCTACGAATGGCGCAACGCTCAAATACAGTCAATATCTGGCATCAGCGGTTTGCACATTTGAACTACACAGACCTAAAGCGCATACTGGAATCCAATAAGTCTCGGACACCATGGACAATGCCTGGTCTATGCGAGACATGTGTCCACACCAAACAACAACAACATGTCATACGAACCAAATCATCCCGAACCTCAACGCCATTTGAGCTGGTGCACTCAGAGCTTTGCGGACCTATGAAACACAGTAACGGTGGCGCTCAGTACTATATTATCTACATTAACGACTGCACACAATATACGGAGGTCTACTTTCTGGTCACATAATCCGCCGAAGAAATATCGGCCAAGTTTCGGCACTACCACGTCTGGGTTGAAGCACAGGGATTCCGTATCAAACGCTTTCGCAGTGACAACGGATCAGGTGAATACAGCAACTCAATGTTCCTGGGAATACTAGGAGAGAAAGGAATAACCTACGAACCCTCCCCACCATACACCCAACATAAGAACGGAACGGCTGAACGGATGATTCGAACGCTCAATACCAAGGCAAGAAGTATGATGTGGGATGCCAATGTACCAATACAATTCTGGTCTGAGGCAATCCGGACAGCATGCTACCTTCATCGCAGATCTCCGACCTCAAGCCTATCAGCCAATCGTTCCCCATATGAAGCCCTATATGGTAGCGTTCCTCAAATTGGACATCTACGACGATTTGGCTGTCGAGCCTACAAGTACATTCCACCTGTTCAGAGAACCGAGAAGAAGTTCGGAAACCACTCAAATATGTGCATGATGCTGGGATATCCACACAATACGACCAAGATCTGGCGAATCTGGGACTTCAATTCAGAAAGAAACGGGCGAGCAGTCGAATGCTCTAGTGTGGTATTCCAAGAGCAAGAAAACGCACATGGAAAATCTATGGAAAAACCGGCAGAAGGAATTGAGTTTCCAGAAACTGCAGCCGAACTGAACGATGAAACCCATGAAGTGGAGGAAACGGACATGATGGAGATGAACAATTCATCAAGACTGCAAGATAGTAAGTCAAAAAAAAAAAAAAAAATACCTCATTATGCCGTTGTCACCAGCGAGTTGGCTCGGATATGAGCTGCTGGGCGGAACTCCGTTGTTACTAGCGAGTAAGCTCGGTGAGCAGCTAGGCGGAAGAATGATATAAACGTTACTGCATGCACTGAAAGATATCCTCTGCAATTACTGAAAATAACTGAGACTGATCATAATATCTGGCAGACGACTATATTTCTAGCTGTACACGAAGCAAGGCTCGCCTCGAAGGAAATGAGAAAATTATGCACAAGGCTCACAAAGAAGGGGGTGATTTCACATCTTCGGAGCGCCTTGCGTCTGCATTTCTCACACTTGCAATCACCGAATCATCCAACGATGAAGCAGAAGCGGAAACGATCAACAGACCAGAAAACGAACCAACTACATACCTGGTGGCACTCAGAAGCCCACAAGCACAAGAATGGAAAGAGGCCATGCGTCAGGAGTGGCACGCATTGGTTGAGAACCATACAATCGATGTTGTGCAAGGAATGAAAGGGAATACCACCCATGAGTTAACAATTGACATACCTATGGAAGAGCCGATCGGATGCAAGTGGGTCTACCGAAGAAAGATCAATCCGGATGGATCTACTCGATACAAGGCACGGCTAGTCATTAAAGGCTATGAGCAGAAGGAAGGTATCGACTACGACGAGACCTATGCACCAGTCTCCAAGATGGCGACATTCCGACTGCTACTTGCACTGGCAGCTCAGTATGGCTGGGATGTGGATCACATGGATGTGGTAACGGCGTTCCTAAATCCAAAGATTGACTGTGATAACATCTACATGGAAATGCCACTTGGAATTGAATGGCTGGATCCTGGAACAGCATCGACCAGAAGTGCTCTAATTCTCCGGAAAGCCCTGTATGGATTAAAACAGGCACCAAGGCTCTGGTATGAGGACATTGACGGATACCTGCAATCAATTGGACTCACACAATCGGCCGAGAATCCAAACCTCTACATCCAACCAGGCGTACTTCTGGTATTATACGTGGACGATCTACTCATTGCGCACAATCGGATTGAAGGAAAGGGGCACCAGATCAAACAACTATTGCAATCGAAGTACAAGATGTGTGATCTGGGTGTGGCGAAGAGATTCCTAGGAATTGAGATTGAGAGAACCAACGACGGCGGATTCAGCATCTGTCAACAAGGATACATCAACACAATTCTGAAACGATTTGGACTACAGAATGCAAAGCCAGCAAAGACACCGCTCGACCATCAAGTAAATCTCACCAACACTCACTGTGAGGACAGAATTGCCAACCGCAAGGAGTACTTGTCAATAGTCGGATCTTTGATGTATGCAGCACTCGGAACTCAACCGGACATCTCATTCAGCGTTACTGCACTCAGCCGATACAATGTACAACCTCTTGAAATGCATCTTACTGCCGCAAAGCGTGTTCTACGATATCTGAAGACTACCTCTGACCTCCGCATTCACTACTGTCGCCTTCCACACCCATATCTATTTATCATCGGACATACAGACTCTGATTGGGCAGGCAACCTCAAGACTCGGAAGTCTGTTGGTGGCTGTGTCATCAGTCTTGGATATGTTGACTCAAATCAGGAACTCGTCACATCTGGCCTGATCCACTGGCAAGGAAAATCCCAGAGTGTTGTTGCTCTTTCAACCCTAGAAGCAGAGTATATCGCTGCCTCAAATGCCACCCGAGAAAGCCTCTGGCTTAAGCGCATCCTTATGGAAGCAGCAAATGGGATGTCGCTTACGATTTCGGATGCACCAGTACCGATCTTCTGCGACAACCAGGGCGCAATAAAGTTGATCACCTCCGGAGTCATACGACAGAGGTCAAAGCACATCGATGTCAAATACCACCGTGTTCACGATGAGCAACTCAGAGGATCGGTCAAATTCCAATACGTTACCTCAGAATCCAACCCAGCAGACTTACTCACCAAACCCCTTGCCGCGCCGCGACACGAGCAACTACTCGAGCTCACCGGACTGGCTCCGATCGATTAGCAACTGCATGGAACAGGCAAGCCACACTAGTTGAAAAAAGGGGGTGCTTGCAAACAAAAGGGATGAGGGAGATAAGTGCTCTGATTTTGTTTCTGTGTTCTTGCATCATGTCGGCAAGCGAGAGTCGACACTCTTTTCCCTACTAGCAAGTGTTTTCTCCCACTGGGTTTTTCACTGCAGAGGTTTTAATGAGGTCGACGAGGATTTATTGCCTGTATTCTCATTTTTGTCATATTGGGAGGTATCAGTGCGAGAAGAGGGGGTGTGTTGGAAATGCTTCTCGCTGCGGTGCTGGAATGGATGATGAGGCAGGAATGGATGACGAGGCCGGAATGGATGACGAGGCCGGAATAGATGACGAGGCCGGAATGGATGACGAGGCCGGAATGGATGACGAGGATGGAATGGATGACGACGTAGGAATGGATGACGAAGAATGTGGAAGGTCGATATCGGCAGGCCGGTGTATAAAATGTCTCTGTTTTCCTTGTCTTGTACTCTTCTTCATTGCTTTAACAATATTTCAATATACCCACTACTGTTCTATCTTGCTCACTACCGCTCAAACTCCTCTTGTGCGCTCCCTTGCTGTCATCGGGACCGACCAATCTCAGGCTGAGAATATTCCTCCTCACACTCTCTCTCTCTGCTCTCTCACTATAAGACCCAAGGATAACTGGAATTTTTAGACTTATCAACATCTCTTACTCCACTACCAGATCATATATGTTGCACAAATTCACCGTAGGTCAATTGCATGGTGTGTTGATTGATTTCTGTTAGCTTTGGTTCATTTCCCTGCAAGGTGATCCTTGGGTTCGCAGGATGTAGGAAAACACAATAACACTTATACAACTGCCATTGCCAATCGAAACTGCATCTCATTGATATAAAACCTATATGGCTCGACTAACACACTCAGGGTCGGCTCATTTCATAATTTGGGCTGTGTATACGATATTCTCCGTTTTTTTTTCTTTCCGTTTATTCATTACTCACATGCGACCAAGATAGATCATGGCGAGGAGTATGTACAGTCCATTTCCCGGCCGCGGTCTGCGCGAGACGACTCAGTGCAGGCTCCCCTTTGCCCTCCGCCCAGGCCTATTCCTTGAAGATGAAAGAGCGTACCAAGGAAATTACAAAGGAAAGAACAAAGGAAAGACGCGACTCCCCCACCCCTACTCCTCCTCCTCCGCCGATGCCATGAAGGGCGGGGTGGGTAAGAACAGCGGTGTTCCTTTCCCGGCCCTCAACCCCTCCTCGGCACCAAGCTCCTCCGCCCTCCTTTCCTCTTCCCGCTCCCGGCGCTCCTGGAGCTCCCACTCGGACACCTCGCTCCCTGCGTCGTCTTCAAATTCCACAGCCGGCACTATCTTCCCCACCTCCGTCGAGGAGAAGAAATCTGGCGCCGCTTGACTGCACCTCCGATCGGCGAACAGCTCATGTCCTTTCCACCAACTCTTCCGCCTCCCTGTTCCTTCCACACCTCTTCCCACAGGGTCTTCTGCTGCCCCTTCCACTTCGGACACCCCTTGAGGAGGTGGTCTCTCGTCTGCACAGAGCATTGACACCACCAGCACTGGGCTGCCGGGCGTGCTTTCGCCCAGTACAGGTACTGCCCGGTGTGGCAGTGCCCTGTCTTCAGCTGGTAGAACCTCGAGGCGAGCCTCTTGGTGCTTCCAGCAACGGTACCATCCGGTCTCTGACTTTCCGGCATCTTGTATTTATTTTTGGAGGTCCGGCCTCCAGCCCACATCCGTGCCTCCGCCCACTTCTTCTCGGAGATTTCTCGCCTGATGTTGGCGAGGGACCTTGGGAGCGGCATCGAGTGTGCCTCTGACCGGTCCGAGTAGGTCAACCACTCCAGCCCTTCCACCCCTCGAGCGTCCGGCTCGTCCACCACTAGCTTAGCCCAATCGTCTGCCTTCTCGTTCCCCTCCACCCCCTCCTATGCTAGGCACCACCTAATTTCAATGGTGATACCCGGCACTACCCTTCGGAGCGTGGCGATGTGCTTCCTTGCTTCGAGCGCGTACTTCTTTCCCGGTCCCGGCTCATCGGATGCCATCCGTCTAATCGCTACCTGTGCGTCGGTGAAGATGGTGATTCGGTCTAGGATCGTGTTCCTTCTCGATGCGGATTCTAGTACCGTGCATGGGCTGCATACTCTGTGTCATAGGCCTCCTGGTTGTACCCCATGTGAGTCTTGATGCCCTTCCAGGATCGGCCATTCTTCCACACCACCGCGTATCCAGCAGCTCCATCCTCCGTCCGGGACCCATCTGTGAACATGATGATCCCCCGCCTCTCCTTCTCCGCCTCCCTCTTCGCTTCCTCCAGTTCCCCTAGGATCAGCTCTACGTCAAAGGTTTCCAGTTCCTCAAGTAGAACTGTTTCGTCTGTTGCCGTCCAGGTGTACTTCAGGGCTGCTGCCAGCCTCTTGCCAATCGCCGTGTCAGCATCGACTACCCCCCTGGCCTTCTCCCCCCGTGGCAGGCTGATCAGCCTCAGGGCGAAGCGCCGTTGTCTGTTTTCCAGCTGGTTGGTCGCTGGTCAGAGCCCGGACTCCATGGTGTGTATATGATTTGGTGGGGAGTAAGAAATGATCATGTCTCACAGCCAGCACTATTTCTCACTCGGATTACTAGGCACTTTTTCAGTCTGAAGTGAGACCTCGTGTGATACCGCCGAAGGAAGATCGAATGGAGGCTTAGGATGAGGAACACGGAAGTAAGGGCAAGGAAGCGGATATCAGAGTGGGCGAAAAACCGGGGAACGAGAATGGCGAGGACGAAGAGGAGTAGAGACCGGAGGAGAGGGCGTTTTCTTTGGATCGTGGTACGAATTGCCTGTCGTTATCCTTGTTTACGTTTTCTTCTTCCTTCCTTCGTTTCCGTTTCGTGTCGATTAGTCCAGAGTTGGGGAAAGGCCAGGCAAGGGCAGTGGGATTTGGCGGGCCTCCAGCGGACTGCTAAGAGGTCGCGGCGGACAGCGAACGGGAAACGACAGTACATAATATCGCCATGATACAATAGGGTCACACGTTCAGTGGGTCCTCATCACCAACTCCTCTCCGTCATCCTCACCGGTGCCCCGCTCGCGGATGGCGTCAAGGACGGAACCGGGCTGCAGGCTTTCGCTCCCGGTGGCCCTTTCATTCTCGCCATCAAGACGATCAAGTAGGCGTTCTCGAAGTTGTCCGCCATGTGTGATTCGTGTCATTTCCAGTACACCGACCACGGCCACTTTGAAGTCGTCAACAAGACGGCACACTTAGCAGCCTAGCAGCCGCAAGCGGATCGCCGACAACGCCGTCGAGCACGCCGTGGACGGTTCCGAGTGTATTGCGCCTACGAACATAAATAGCGTCGTGTTGCTATCTAGAATGGCCTGCTCAAGGCGTGCATCGGTCACAAGGTCATGCTCACCTACTTTGCGCCGCTAAATCCTCCGGCTTCCTTTACTGCCCCTTCCTCGACGCCGCTGGATGCGCGCCGTCGCCGGTGACAGAAAATGTTACCAGCCCCCGTCGGTCGGTCGTGGTCCCACTCGGCGCGAAACGCGATCTCGGCGAGGGCGAACGGAATCATGGTCACGCCTGCTGGATGGTTCTCGGACGTCATCAGCGATGCAAAGGACATTGCCATGGACGCTCCGATCTCTTGCTACCCGGTCATGACTGGCGCCGCGCCGCCGCCGAGAAGAGTGTCTTCCACCAGCAGGCTGCGGGGAGGTAACTGCTGAACGCTATGCCGCGCGAGTGTCATCCGCACAGCTTGCAAGAAAGCCTCCTCTACTAGACCTAAAAGTCGGGCCGCGCCCGGCGGGGACTACGAGTGTCTTCCAGCCTCCCATCCAACCAGAAGCATGGAATTTATAAATTGTTCCGAAAAACGGACGTCAGATGCATATTTATTGACTCGACACATTTTATTTATTGACAAGTCATTTTATTCCCACTCGAGTCATTATAGTTATTGACGCGAGTCATTTTAGTTATTGATTCAAGTCCTTCTGTTTGCTGGCTCGAGTCATTATAGCTATTGATTGGAGTCATTTTATGTATTGACTTGAGTTATTCTATTTACTGACTAGCAGCTTCACGTATTAACTAGGCTCATTCTACTTATTAACTTGCGTCATTTATTTTTTTATTGATTCGAGTATTTCATGTATTGACTTTCCGGTCTTTATTGACTCGAGCCAAGCTATGTATTGATGCTAGTCCTTCTATTTATTAATTCCTGTCATAATCCTCCGACTACATAGCGTCATTTTATTGATTGACCCTCGTGAAACTATTTGAAACCCCCAAACCCACTCCCAAAACAAGAAACGCCCACGTCACTCTTCTCTCTCCAGTGCTCTTCAGTGTGTGCACGATTTTCTGTCTCTGATGTGATGGTGGCCGATCGCTCCCCGGAAAAGCGAACTAGACGCTGACAGGTCACGGATTCTCACTCGGTTGTTTTATGTACGCGGATCCCTGAACCGTGACGCCATTGCGATGTCATTCTGCTGTTGGCAAAGCGACTCCCTAGAGACAAGGAGGTAGGTCTTCAGAGATTCCATCGGTGTATAGCAGTCGACATTTGTGGGTTTCCGCGTTTTTTGGCGTTAGGCTGTAGTTGACTGTAGTTCGTCCTGCCCACAATTTTTCGACAGGTCCGGCTGAACACTGCCCTCAGATTGAATGCCAAGATTTAGTCCAGTCCAGTCTAGTCCGAAGGACGGATTGGACTGCTTCGAATACTGCCTGCCTCCAAGCGGCAGAATCTCGACGCCAGCCGCTGATTGATCTTCGCAGGGGCCCGCGTTCGGTTTGTGCAGCACCTTAAGCTGCCGGCGGTGCTGTCGTTTCTTCCGAGTAACCCGAGAATCCGGTCATCAATTATCTTCCTACCACTACTTTTCCGAGATTTCCCGCCTGACATGTGCAAGGGATCTGGCAAGGGGCGTTGGCCGTCTGCCGTACCGGCCTGTGTATTGCTGCCGTTCTTGTTGGAATATAGGGATCGATAGAGACGAAGATAGTGAACTGATTGATTGATACAAGGTCGAAGGAAAAACATTCTCTCTATATACAACGCGCCTGAGGGACTCGCCAAGGGGAAAGGACGGAAGACTGTCTCCTGAGCCGGTGCTCGGTGACTAAGGCTGCTGTCATCTCCGGACATGTTGCCTCTGGTCCGTCATCTCCGGACGCCGTCTCCGGTCCGTCATCTCCGGACGCCCCTTATTCTGACAGTTCTCATCTGAAGGAGTCGGACTCGCCCACTATCAGCTTGGTCCACTCGCCGCCCTCCTTGTTATTCTCACGTCGCCCGCTTCGATCGGCCCCTGGAACGCCTTTTAATCTTGCCTGGGAACCATTGGATTTTAATGGTGATGTCGGGTCTGGACATTCGAAGCGTCACGATGCACTTCTCGGCTTTGATATCATAGAACTGGCCAGGGTCAGTTTTCTGTAGGACTATACGCTTGATAGCGGCGGGCATCTGTGAAGATTGTGACACTACCCGTTTGACTTTCGTCTTGCGTCAGTTTCCAATGCTCTGGTGGGGGCGACACATCCCGTATCACTGGTTTCCTGGCTGTGCTCGCCACAGCCCAGGGTTTTTTTCGTTTGTTTAAATGAGCTTGATGATGATGATGCTTCATTGATCGTGTGCGACCCTATTGGATCATGACGATATTATGTACAGTCCTTTCCCGTTCACCGTCCGCTGCGCCCTCGAACAGTCCGCCAGCGGCTCGCGGTGACTCCCCCTGCCCCCACCTGGCCTGTCCCAAGATACGAAGGAAAGAGAGAAAGACAGTAGGAAAGAAGAGAGAAAGAGGAAGGAACGAGTGGCAGAAAGAAAACGTAACTAAGGTGACTGTGCCCCTCCCTTCTCCCTCTCCCCCCCCGGGTCTGGTGGCCCCGTCCTCGCCCCCACCGCCGTCGTTCTCAAGAAATCCAGGACTGCTCCAGTGCACCGCTCGCCCGCAAACATTTCCCTAATCGTAAACCGGTTCTTTCCTCTCCCTGTCTTTTTCCGTATCTCCGCCCACATAATCTTCTGTTGCATCCTCCACCTGTCGCAGTTCTTGAACAGGTGTTCCCTTGTCTGCGTCCTGTACCGGCACCACCAGCACTCCGCCGTGTTGGAGTTCTTCGTCCACTTCAGGTATTGTCCTGTGCGGCAGTGCCCGGTTCTGAGTTTTTGTTTAAATGAGCTGATGATGATGATGCTTCATTAATCGTGTGCGACCCTATTGGATCATGACGATATTATATACAGTCCTTTCCCGTTCGCCGTCCGCTGCGCCCTCGACCAGTCCGCCAGCGGCTCGCGGCGACTCCCCCTGCCCCCGCCTGGCCTGTCCCAGATAGAAAGGAAGAGAGAAAGACAGTGGAAAAGAGAAAGACCAGTAGGAAAGAGAAGAGAGACAGGAGAAAGAGAGAGGAGCGAGTGACAGAAAGAAAGCGTAACTAATGAGGCTGCACGCCTCCCTTCTCCCTCTCCCCCCCCGGGTCTGGTGGCCCCGTCCTCGCCCCCACCCTCGTCGTTCTCAAGAAATCTAGGACTGCTCCAGTACACCTCTTGTCCGCGAACATTTCCTTGATCGTAAACCGGTTCTTTCCTCTCCCTGTCTTCTTCCGTATCTCCGCCCACATAATCTTCTGTTGCATCCTCCACCTGTTACAGTTCTTGAACAGGTGTTCCCTTGCCTGCGTCGTGTACCGGCACCACCCACACTCCGCAGTACTGGCGTTCTTCGTCCACTTCAGGTATTGTCCTGTACGACAGTGCCCGGTCTTGAGTTGATGGTACCTCCCTGCCAGCCTCTTTGGGGCTCGCGCTACCAGTTTGTTCTGGTGCATCGTTTTCGGCATTTGGTACTTCCTTCCTCTGACCCTCTTCTTCGACCACATCCATGCTTCCTCCCACTTCTTTTCGGAGATTTCCCGCTTTAGATTGGTTTGTTTAAATGAGCCGGTCGCAGTTCAGGGCTTCAACAGAGGGAGGCGAGTGAGACCTCATGATGTTTAGCATGTTCTCAAACGGAAATACCTACACTCTTACAGTACCGGCGATGCGGCCAACGGGATTTGACGACGGAACGTATCTATCGGCATCTTGGAGCGGGGTTTCAATACCCGAACCTGTTATTTGGCAGCTATAAGGGCAAGAATGTGCATACCTCCGAACTGTAGAACACTGCGGGTCTGCCCACAGGGAATTTGCGCCTCAAACGGCCACGCGAATCGGTCTGTTTGCGAACGAAAAAAAGCAGGCCGGTGAACAATACAAGTAGATTATTTTTTAGCAGGCTATTACGGAAGAAGAACCAAAAAAAAGATGACCGACACCACCGCAGCTCAATAGTAAATGAAGTGGAGGAGCGGGTGCGTCGGATCACGGATGCGAAATTGACGACTGAGTTGAGACGAACTTCGCCATCGCTTGCTGTTTCTAGGCATATGTCGATATTAGCCTGGCTCCGATAGGCGCGTTACCACACATGAAGAAGGCGAACTTTCTACGCAACAATCAAAACACTTGGACGGACAATGAAACCCACCCGAGCACCGAGTGCTGCGGCAGCTGAGGGCAGAAGCTGCTGCTGCGGGGCGGCAGAGGCTGAGGATGCGGAAGCGGCAGGGAGGCCTGCTGCTGTCGGTCTCTGCAGTTAAATTCCCTGAGGTGGCTTGCCAAGGTCCCTGACCTCGTTAACCCCTCATGGAAGACAGGGCACACGAACCTCGGGCTCCCGTGCTGAGTCTCCATGTGGAACGTCAACAGATATCAAGCCGCAAACGGGCCGCGTGACGGAACCTATTCCAAAGGCACATCTTGGGGTCCCTTATAGAGACCACACCAAGGATGTCCTTGTCCGAATGAACCAAGTTCAGATGGGTTTCCAGCTGCATATTGTCGCGCAACACCATGCCGCACCCGCTCCAGAGGCAGGTGTGAGCAGCGCGGGGGAGATCGCTGGATCAGCTGATGGGAGGACTGCCGGCGCAGTTGCTGAGTGGGCTGCCGGACCATCTGCGAGGGGGTTCGCTGGAATCACTGCTTTCGTCGTAGATGCAGGTCGCTGCGCACGACGAGTATCGGCAGGCAGCGAAGGAATAGCCACCTGCACTTGACTGTCCGATGTCTCCGTCGCCTCATGGTACGACTATCTCTCCAGATCGGAGGGCAGCCGGGTTTGGTGGTTCTGGTACCAATCGCATTTAGGGTTGTAGCGATCCTTTTTTTTTTCTGGAGAGGAGTAAGGGTCGGGGAGGAATGGGTGGGAGGGTGGGAGTGCTGGAGCGTGTGAAAGAAATGGTTTGGAGGAGGAAGGAGGAGGTTGGGGGTCAGTCAATGGTAGAAAGGGGACAGAGAACTGCGGTAACCTCCCCAGCTTATAAGGGGGCGATAGGTGGGATTTTTTGGCCGACGCTACTTTCGCAGTCCTACCCTAACTCCTGGGTGGCGGTGAAGGCACTTTCAATATTTCGCCGCCGCTAAGACTGGCATGGCAAGGTAGCCTGAATGGCAAGCAGGTCGCCTAGTCTGGGTAATCTCCTTATTGACATCACCCCTACGCTCGCATGGTCTCCAGTGAGCCTCCGATTGCCGGGAACCCATCAGATGCGATTTTAGCTTAGGTCCGTAGCCTCCAGGCTCGCCGTCGCCGAGTCGCTCATCCGAGCTTCTGGCGAACTCCCTTAGTCTGAGCCGCGTATTAAGGTGCCTGACTGCTGTTTAGCGTTCCAAGGGATGCGATGTACAATGTAAAATGTGTGTATCTCTCCTAGCGATCCATCACCCATAGCGAACCACTGTCTTTCCTTCCCCTTCCCAGTACAAGATCCAAGAAAGTAATGAGTCAAATCCGAAGGATTCTCCCTTTGATTTAGTCTTCCTCTCGTGTTGTGCGGGACCCACTGCCGGTCACCGTGACTACAGACTGCTTACGAACTGTGATTTCTCTGACCGAGTGACCAGCTGCAGGAGCCCTGATGACGGCTATTCCGTCGCGGGGATTGTCGTCGCGGCGTTGTTTGCCACAACATTGTGTACCGCAATGGTCAGCCAGCTGCTTGGAATATCGCCTACATCCTCCACCTGAAGAGTTCACATTCACAACGAGTAGCTAGTTTCGATTTTCCTAGTGGAATTTCCGCCATACAAGACACAGGCTGGGCCTAGAGGAATTTGGGTTCCACAATTCAGTGGTTGGCACATTCGACGTCGGGACGAACTGCTGTCAGTGCTCCCCAGCCGATCCTTCGTGCTACTGCAATGTGAATTTGTGATAGCCACTGTTGTGATCAGAAGTGAAGCGCCGCACCGATCCCCCTAGCGTCTGAAACCCACATCCGCCACTACCGCCGGCAATCTATGCACACACCCCCCTTGGGGCGGTTGCTGGGAGGAGGTTTTCTGTTTTTGTCAACTCTAGCTCTTTCCCATTCGAATTGGACTTTTATCTGCTGGCACATTTGTAATTTGCCACACAGGTATCAGTGTTCTCCATAGACTCGCCTTGACGGATATAAGCAGTCGAGTAGACGCTGAACTTCAGACGGATTAGGCAGACGGCTGTCCATTGTTACCATTTCTGTGATTTTACGAAGTTTCGAAATCACGTGATCGCGGCACTGAGGATTTCCCACTGTGAACACTCGGTTATAAGGAGTACCACACCCCACCTATTTTGGCGTCGGGCACTTGGCGAGTGGGACATCGAGTATGTAAGACTGGGACGTCTGGTCTACGTTGGAGTCAACAGTAATACCGAATCAGGATTTCCGATAATTTTGGGTTACGTTGTTGTATTGCCTTCGGCTCTGTCGCTTCATTTCCTTCGGCTCCGTTTCTACATTTCATTCGGTTCGGACGGACCATTGAAGGATTGTGATCCGTGGGTTTGTGGAGGATTGACCACCCCGGTCGGTATATGTAGAGAGCGGTGGAGCGGAGTTGGTTCTAGGTCTTAGTGAATTATCCTATCCTTGTCAATCACCGTATCCTATCGCAGTCAATTATCCTCTCTTTTATCCCTCCCTCTTTTCGTCGTTTGTGACATCGGACCTGGCATAGGTCCTTCAGTGCACAGGGGAGCCACGATGCCGCCACACTGTGGCGAACTCAACAGACTACAGGGCGAAGCGATGTTCGTCACACTAAACCCTTCCATTGAGACTTTGTAGATATCTAGCGCCCGCCGTCCGTTGCTTTGGTTAATGCTCGGTGATACTAGAGTATCTCGGAATCGAACGGCTTATCCCTCCCGAGCTAGATGGTTTTTTATTTCGTAGTATTATCGAGCTCTTGGTACACACGCACGAAATAGCGTCTCATTGCAAACTCCCCTTTGCCCCGCCCAGGTCTGTCCCATGAAGATGAGAGCACACCAAGGAACCTACAAAAGAAATATAGGAAACACCCCCACTCTCCGCCTACTCCTCTTCCGCAGAGGCCATGAAGGAGGTGTGGCAAGAAAGAGCGGTCGCTCACCGTCCTCAGCGCCAGCCCCTCAACCTCTTGTCTTCTCTCCTCTTCTCCTTCCCTCCGCTCCCTCCGCTCGCACTCTGACTCCTCGCTCTGCGCGTTGTCCTCCGCCAGGACCAGCCTTCCCATATCCGTGGTGGAGATGAAGTCCAGCACAGGCTGGCTGCGCCTTGTATCGGCAAAGAGGTCCCGGGCTTGGAACCGGCCATTCTCTCTCTCTCTCTCTCTCCGACTCTCCCACTCTCTCCCTAACCTGCGCCCACGGGATCCTCTGTTGCGCCTTAGCTGGTCCGCGTGAAAGGCGGTGGAGACATATCGGGGCATCCAGCTGTAATGATCCAGCAGGGCGGAGGCCATACGGCACTTCGAGCCAAGACGTGGCCCCAATCGCAAAGGGGCCGCCGGCCCCGGGTGTTCGCTGTGAGGACGCAGTGAAGGGCCGCGGCAAGCGTGCAGAGTGACGGCGAATAAGCAATTCCGTGGGTGAACTGGAATTCCAGCCACGACGATTCGAGATCCAGTCACGTGACCGTGCCCGCTCTTTTAGACAACATCGCCTTTCAGCTCGCCCTGTATCGCAGTCGGAATCTTCGTTTCTTAATCGGTACGGGGGCCGTTCGAAGCGGGGCGGCGAAGAAAATAACAGCACAATTGGATCTGTTTCCTCTCTGGCTGGTTGCGGTGCTTTTTCCTGCGCACACCTTTTTTTTCTTGTTTTGATTATTCATTACTCGTATGCGACCTGGCTCGATGGTGACGAGGGATGCTTTGCAGTCGGTTTCCTATCGGCAGTCCGCGCGAGGCGGCTTGTTGCAGGCTGCTGCGCCCAGCTATCCGAAGAACATGTGACGCGTACCTGCGCGCACCTTGGTAGATAGTTACCCCTCCGCTTCACTGTCACTTGATGACACAACTCCCGTCGATGGCGGCAGAGATAAGTAAGCCGGCGGCTTTAGCGACCATCAAGGTTCTCGTCCATGGAGCCTACATCTACCGCGTCGCTTCCCTCTTTCCCTTCTTAAGTTCCGTTCCAAGAAAGGCGACCATGGCGACCCATGAGCATATCCCCGCTACACGTGACTTCCGACGATGCGACGACATGGAATCGATGTGCTATTGAATACTGGACAGCCCGCGCGATCGACGACGCTACAATTCCGCACTCGACTGCCCGTCCGCTCGCTCGCACGCCCGCACCCTCGTTGCGGACAGAAGCATATCCGTCGATATCACTCCTCACTGCGGCCGCGGGCCGCGATCGGTCGCGTCGTCGGTCTGTCGCCGGCGTCGCTCTTGTCTCTTGATTGGTCACGTCTTCGATCCATCGCTGTGGTCGCCCTCCGTCCCCGTCGCTCCCCGGCCACTTCATGGGCCCGTCGTCTCCGGTCTCGTCACTCCCAATTCTACGATCTCGTACTAAGGTCTAAGGACATTGTCGGAAACTACAACGCCCACAGCCTGGCACTCCCACCTCTCCGCCCAACACATGTCGTCCTTCCCCTCACGATCCTCTCCCGTGAGCTGCTCCGATAGGTTCCCGCCCTCCAGCAAGAACTCGGCAACGATAGAACTTGGTATGGTGGCAATTTACCGTCTCCCCCATCCATCGAGTTCGATTGGGAAGCACGGTTCCGATTTACAGTCACGCGAGGTCAAAGGTTTGTGGGGAACGTTCCTTGATTGCCACAAGTAACTAACAACAGAAAGGGGTTTAAAGACCGTCCACAGCCCCGCAGCAAAAAGAAATTGGATCTCCATCCCACCCGTCCGACCGTCCATTCATCGGTCCATCGTAGCCGCGCCGAGTCGGGTCGGAGCAGATTTAGTGCTGGCTTGAATGTCAGCGCGGAGAGAGGAAGCGAGGACAGCGGAAGGAACTTACGGAGCAGCTGGTGCAGGCAGAGCAGTCGCCGGTGCAGGAAGCCGGGCAGCAGGCGCAGGTGCAGGGAGACATTGTCGGATTGGTTTGGATTGGGGGATTGGTTTGGTTTGGTTGTTGTGTTGGTTATGGAAAATGTTGTGCGAAGATTGTTGTCTAGCCTGAGGAAAGGACGAACTGACGGGAGGAAGAGGGGCCCCTTTATACCGTGGGATACCGCTACAGCTCTCCCCACGACCACGACGGGGGTGTCAGTGTTGAGCGGGCTCGATAGACGGACTATGACCGGACCAACAGTCGTGCCCCTCCCTGCCTCCCTGCAAACTCGGCCGACGCGACGATGATGCCAGGGGTTAGCTGTCACTTGGTGTGGGGGAACGGGGGACGTCACCCACCTCGGAGCTATGTGCGCGCAACTTGCTGGACGGAATCGCGATCGCGGGAGGCGAGTACGAAAGACGATGACGACTCCTCAGGTTCGTCAACTCCTGACGGACCTGACGCCGGCGCCTCCTTCGTCGAAATCCCTCGAAGCAGCACGGAACAAGCTTGCTTCGGTGTTGCACAGCCAAACTCACTTGAAGGTCAGACTGTCCAGTTCGACAGCCAGCCCATCTAGCTGACGACTCTAAGCCCCTGAGCGCCAATTGACCAGCCACCACCACCACCACCACGGCTTCCTCCTTCTCGCCCTCCTGCTCCTCCTACTCCCATATGACCTGTCGCGAGGTTTGGGCGTCTCGGCCCCCACCAACAGGAAATCAGCTTATCGCGATGTCCATGAGTTCCAGCGTCGGCACAAATCGCAACTTCCTCTGTGGATCGCTCGTACGTCTGTCGCACCCCAGTCAATAGGCTAACTATACATATAGCCCCGGATTTCGCGCCCTTGCCGTGGTGGACAGCAGTGCCCGCCCTTTTTTCTTTTCCCCCCCTCTTTTATACTCCCCACGTCCGGCTCCACAGGATGCTGGCTGCCGCGGCGGGGAACCGGGAGCTCGTAATTGCTTGTTTGTGCGGGCCAACGAACGACGGCGCTCTTACACGCGAACGCATATCTTTTCTTCTCGTTGCAGGCCATGTTTTGGTCGGCGACGGGGTTGCAGCCGTCGCGGTGGGGCGCGTCGTGTGGTTGGCGGTGGGCAGTCGCAGGGGTCTCCAACGCGGGTGGCGAATCCCGCAGTCCGATATCGCGACGCCAGTATGAGTTGGGGAAACATACAGTGGAACTAGCAGCATGTTATGGATGTCGGAGCAAAACGGAGCGGAATGGGGCAGCGCATGTAGGGGTGCCAAATGACCGTCGCATCGGGTTCGTGATGGTAGTTTTGTCATGTTACATTGCAATACCTTGGCAGTCAAGATACACAACTAATCACATGACGGCTGAGGGTGTTGCTTTTTTTTTGTTTATTCATACTCGCATGCACCGTAATGGATCATGGCGGCGTACATTTTACCCAGTTTCCCTGTCCGCAGTCCGCGCGAAGCGGCTCGTTGCAAGCTCCCTAGTGCCCTCCGCCCAGGCCTTTCCCGATGAATTAATGCGCACCAAGGAAAACGACATAGGAAAAGACAAAGGAAAGAGCAGCCTCCCGCCCTACTCCTCCCCCGCCGATGCCATGAAGGGTGGGGTGGGTAGGAACAGTGGTAGTTCTTCTCCAGCCCCCAGCAACTCCGCCTCCACCCTGCGCTCTGCTTCCCGCTCCCGACGCTCCCGGAGCTCCCATTCCGATACCTCGCTCCCCACGTGGGTTTCCTCTCTCACAGGTTGCACTATCCTTCCCACGTCTGTTGTTGTGAGAAAGTCCAGTATCGCCTGACTACCTCCTATCGGCGAAGAGGTCCCGGACCCTCCACCGGCTCTTCCACCGCCCAGTCTCCTTCCTCACCTCCGCCCAGAGGATCTTCCGCTCCACCTTCCACTTGGCACACCTTGAAAAGGTGCTCCCTTGTCTGCGAGGGGCACTGGCACCAACCGCATTGAGGGTCGGGTCGGCTTTTGGCCCAATGCAGATATTGTCCAGTGCAGCAGTGCCCCCGCCTTCAGCTGGTAGAACCGCGAGGTGAGCCTCTTGGTGCTCCCAGCGACTGCACCCTCTTGTTTGTGGGTCTCCGGTAGCCTGTATTTCTGCTTGGAGGTTCGTCCTGCTGCCCTCCGTCTTGCTGAGGGCTTTGCAACAGTGGCAGATGGGACGCTAGCCACTAGCCACATATACCAGCCACTTTATACACCTGATAGTGGGTTTGGCAAAAACCAGTAATCGTCATAACTTTTACAATACTGTCACGTTATAGATAATTACGCGTCATGCCATTCCCGTCGCATGACAGTTGGCATCCTTAAGCACATGGCTTTCACTTAGCGCTATCCAGCAACGTGAGTACGAATCCGTGGTTGGTGCGAACCTATCTGAGCGGTTGGTCGCAGGAGTTAGTTGCGATGGCCAGGCGCCGGGTGTTCCTGTTTTTGATTTGCTTGGTCCCAGCGTGCACTGGCCGTGTGGTGCCCCGGCCGCAGCGGACGTCGTGCCCGCGAACCCGCAGCAGAGCGAGGAAGCAGCAATGGCCGGAATCGATTTATGCGTTGGGTGATGGTGCGGCTTTCAACTATCGATCCATGGCCGTCGACGGGCTTGACGGAACGTCCGTCCGTCATGTACTGGCTCGGGCGGCGTTCGGCGACTGCTGTCTCCACTCCCGAAGCCCGCGGGATTCGGGTTCCCAGTTGCGGGGCGAAGCCGTAGGTACGTACCCGTCATGCGGACCGCCTGGTGAGTGGCCTGGACTGAACGTCCCTACTTTTGGCGGGTGAAAACAGCCACTGCCGTCTCCATTTCTGCCATGTAAGAGCGAAAGCCATGCTTTCGATCCTACCGGAGCACAGCAACAGCAGAACAGAAAGCAATGGAAACATGCACCTGCACCGCGAAGCACTCAGCACTGACGATACTTGCACCAAGTCTGCGCCCTCACGGCGCCGTCGCAACGCCACAGCCCATGCACCTGGTCCCGCTGGCCCGGGCATCGAATCGCGTCGCGTCGCCGCCGGTGTTGCGTGCCACGCAGCCGCCGCAGCTGTTCGCCGCATGCCGGCGGCGCAGCCGTCGGTGGGTGGCTCGCGCGTGGCGCGGATGGGTCGGGTCCGCTCTGGCCGGACAGGGACCAGGGGCGCGACTGAGGCTGAATGTGACTGGTGCTGGATGCGGGTCGGTTGGTAGGCTCAATGTTGTACTTTTCTTTCTTTTTTCTGTTGTGTGGCAGATTCGTTCGATCGCACCAGGTAGTTACTCGATCCCAGACCACGTCAAAACGACGCACTTAGATAGCGGCTGTGCTTCACCTTGTTCCGTGGCCCCCCGACCGGCCGAATACGATCGCATGATTGGTGACATTTGTTGGGCGCGATACCCACTTCCCGCCATGATTGCCCCGCACGTACGGGTTTCCAGCTGGCTGGCACGGATGGCGAATAATTAGCTAATGAGCCCGCGTCTAGCCGTGGGGGTCTATTTCTGGGCCGCAGATAGGTACATACACGGTACTCATGCACGTCATTGCGGACTGCTCACAGCTCCGCAGCAAACAATGCGTGCGTCATAACAAGCGCTATATATATGTACGCATTGACTCTCGGGGATCGCGGGCCGGCAGCATGGATGCGTTCCGTGGGGAAGAATGTCTCAGTGGTGTGGGACTTCTGTCCAGTCCACACATCACGTTACGTACTGATGTGCGCTGCTAGCGGCCAGGCCGGGCGGGCGGCCAATCGGAGTCTGGGGCGACGGAAATTCGCCATCCCAGCCAGTGGGCTTGGCGCACGCCAGCTTCTCTCCGTCTCAGCCGACATCGGGTCTCGATAGGTATGTATGTTACTCTACGGATAGAAGTGATCGCCACGCTGCGGCTCCTTCCCCTGGTTGGCGTGTATGGCGGAGCCCTGTGGCGCCGTGGCGTTCTTCGACGCGGCGATGTAGCTTGGGCAGGCAATCTTAGGCTTCCTCGTTACCACAGATATTAAGATGCTAGTCCCGAAGCCGGCTGAGAAGGACGCCCAAAGCTAGGCGTCGGAGTGGAAACTCCGGGAGCGGAACGAAAGGAAGGGGAGTAGGAGGCCGGGCGGCGGCTTTCCATGTCTTTCCTTTGTCTTTTTCCTCTGTAATTTCCTTGCTGCGCTCTATGACTTCCGCGACAGGCCTTGGACGGAGGGCGAAGAGGGGCTTTCAACGTGCCGCTTGCAGACTGATGGAGGCCGGGGTTGGACAACATATGGGAACTATACTTGATTGTTATTGCCATTGAAGGGAGGTTGCACGTGATTGATGAATAACAAAAATGGCACTTGCCTCATACTGTTGTAATATCTCACTCGTTGCTTAGTCACGGCGGCAGGCATGTGCCTAATATTCTCCTTATCTCTCGAGGCTTCAGCCTTACTTAGACGATACACACGTTCATCACTTTCAACAGGTTATGAGCCCGGCCCAGCGCCTTATTCAAAACCATTGCGAATAACCTCCTACCGCGAATAACCTCTTGATCCACTATTACCTCCCGCAACAAACTTGCCTATTATCCAACATGGTTGAAATGTACAAATCGATGTATGGATCTATCGAGAAACTCTCCTTGGACAACTATGACACCTGGAAACCGTGTATTTCGGCAATTCTCTCTGCAATACTCGCCCTCAAGATCGTTACAGGCGAAGAAGTTGAAGACGATCTTCCTATCGGAAACTCCCCGGCAAACATCGCCAAACGCGAAAGCCACGAAAACCGATAAGCTCTAGCCACTACCGCAATCCTGCTCTCCTGCGCCCACGAGGTTAGCACCTAGCTGTCCGGCATCACCGATCCGAAAGCAATGTGGGATACGCTCGCAGAGCAACTCAGCAGCGCATCCTCATTTGGCCGACGAGTTATAATCGGCAAGAACTCCAACAATGCCCGTCCGAAGACCGGCGAGAGTATCTCAGCACATCTCTCACGCCTGAGAGATATTCGAGTTCAACTTGCTGGGACGGAAAGAGCCATATCCGACGAGATGTTTCTGTACCACATCTACCGTACGGCTCCGGAGTAGTACCAACTAATGCTCGACATGATGCAGAAGTGGCCGGCGGGTATGGCCAGTATTGCATCTGTATCTGAAGCTCTCCGAGATGCCGAGCAGAACAAATTGGCCTGGAAGGCCGATGGAGAGGGAGTATCTGGTACAGCGCTATTTGCTCGTGGAAGAGGTGGAAGAGGAAGAAGAGGTGGAAGAGGAAGAAGAGGTGGAAGAGGAAGAAGAGGTGGAAGAGGAAGAAGAGGTGGAAGAGGAAGAAGAGGTGGAAGAGGAAGAAGAGGTGGAAGAGGAAGAAGAGGTGGAAGAGGAAG
>Ga0307516_10003269_pt1 | contig 20995 bp, 8 predicted proteins | sample 19_EM_MG_FD_203310 | JGI IMG/M metagenome (GOLD analysis project Ga0307516, IMG submission 203310) | Populus trichocarpa ectomycorrhiza microbial communities from riparian zone in the Pacific Northwest, United States - 19_EM | ecosystem: Host-associated > Plants > Roots > Unclassified | place...
AGTTTGCAGAACTCATTGCCGTCCATTCCGGGCATCATTACATCGCTGATAATAAGATCGGGGAATTCTTCTTTCGCCGCAGCCAGCCCCGAAGTTCCATCTTTCGCCTCCGTGATATGGTACTGCGTACTTAAGCTGTCCTTTAAGAATTTTCTTAATTCCTCATTGTCGTCCACTACGAGGATATGAGGGATCGCATGCAGTCCTGCCGACTCGGGAGCTGTAAGGGGTGTTTCTTCGAGGGATGGAAGATAATGCTCGTATTTGGAATGGATGCTTTCCAGCCTGGGACCGCTTTCTTTGTTGGCCTTTACCCATCTTTCGTCCTTTTCGTAATCTTCCTTGCTGACGGGTATGCCAATAATAATTTCGGTGCCTTTGTTACGTTCGCTGTAAACAAAAATATGCCCCTTGTGCAGCAGGGTCAGACTTTTTACGAAGGCCAGCCCGATGCCCGAACCCATATGAGATTCCGTGATCTTGTAATACCGTTCGAAAAGATGGGGGATCGATTCTTTTGAAATGCCGATCCCATTGTCCGCCACACGCAGGTAGATGGTTCGCTCCCCCTTATAGTCATTTTTCAGGATCAGCTCATTTTCAAAGGCGGGTGAAAAATGTTCGAGAGATTCCAGGGTCTCCACGGTGATAGCGCCTCCGTCTTCCGTATATTTAAAAGAATTACTGATGAGATTGATCGCGATCTTTTCCAGCACCTGCCGGTCAAACCAGATCTCTTTGATCCCTTCCGGCACGGTGACCTTGAAATTTATATTTTTCTGAAGGGCCAGTTCACTGAACTCTTCATAGATCTCATTCAGGAATAGTTCCAGGTTGCCCGGCATCGTATTTAGCTTCAGAACGCCCGACTCCGATTTCCGGAAGTCCATGAGTTCATTCGTCAGGTTCATGAGCCGGGTGGCATTACGATAGATCACCTTGTAGTAGTGATTGAAGGGGGATTGAGCATCTTCCTTCTGCAGTTTTTCCAGGGGTCCGAGGATCAGCGAAAGGGGCGTACGGAATTCGTGGGAGATATTGGTAAAGAATTGTAATTGCACCTGGTGCATTTCCTCTCTTTTTCTTTCCTCCAGCTTTCTCAATTCCAGCCGCCGCCTGAACTGGTAGAATCCGATGATGCCGGCGATCACCGTTACCAGGGCAAGGATCTTGAACCACCAGGTGTCCCAGAAAGGAGGCGTGATCGTGATGACGATCGCCGGTCCCTGTTCGTTCCATGCCCCATCGTTGTTCGAAGCTTTTACGCGGAAAGTATAGCTCCCCGGGCTCAGATTGGTGTAGGAGGCTTTTCGCTCATTGCCCACATAATTCCAATCTTTATCCCACTCCTCCAACTTGTAAGCATACTGGTTGTTCTCCGATGCGGTATAGTTCAAGGCTGCAAAACCAAAGGAAAAGGTCGACTGCTTGTAGGAGAGTTTGATCTTTTTCGTCAGGCTGATATCGCTGTCCAATGGAGAGGCTCCCGAACCCCCAAAAGTGGAGAGGTCCCCGGCAATGACCTTTTTATTGAAGATCTGGAAGTCGGTGATATACACCGGCGGGATAAAAGTATTGATCCTGATATTTTCCGGGTAGAAGGTATTGAAGCCGTTGACGCCCCCGAAGAACATCTGCCCGTCCGTCGTTCTTAAATAGGCGCCCGCCTCGAATTCCAAACCCTGCAACCCATCGGCGGTATTATATTTCCGGAACGTCAAGGTCTCTGGGTTGAATTGGGTAAGACCGTTGGCCGTCGAGATCCAGAAATTACCCTGTTCATCTTCCGTCATACCTTTTATGAACTCCGTAGCCAGGCTGGCCTTGTCCGTATAAATGGAAAAAGTCTTGTGTTGGGGGTCAAAAAGGTAAAGGCCGGTCTGACCTACCCATAGCCGGCCCTTGCTATCCACGAATACAACCCGCAGATCGGGAGTTTTCTCCTCATTGTTGAAATAATGAGTGAAGCGCCTGGTGGCCGAATCGAGGCAGTTCAATCCTCCGTCATCCGTGCCGATCCAGATATGGCCCTTTTTATCTTCGTTGATCGATACGATATTATTCCCTTGCAGACGGGTAGCCTGCCCGGGATCTTCCAGGACCCGGGTGAATTGTCTGGTCTTCCGGTTGAACAGGTTGAGGCCCCCGAAATAAGTGGCTATCCATAGGTTGCCGGCCTGGTCCTCGAAGATCTTCTGGATAAAATTGGAGCTGATGGAATGCGGATCTGACGGACTGTTCAGATAGCGGGTAAAGTTGTTGCCGGTCCTGTTGAAAAGACAAAGGCCTCCTCCCCAGGTAGCTACCCATAAATTTCCCTGACTGTCTTCCATAATATCCAATACTTCGTTGGAACCGATGCTTTTCGTGTTGAAGGGATCGTATTTATAATGCCGGAAGCTATTCTTTTTCTGATCGAATAGATTCAATCCTCCTCCATCCGTTCCGATCCAGACATTTCCCTGCTTGTCCTGACAGAATGCTTTTACGTCATTATAGCTTAAACTGTTGGCATCGGGCTCCTGCCGATAGAGGGTAAATTTTTCGGTGTTGGGCATGTACAGGTTGACGCCTCCGCGATGGGTGCCTACCCACATATTTCCCTGATCATCCTGGAAGAGGGCTGACACCGTCCTTTGCGACAGACTGAATACATTCTCGGGCTCGTTCTGATAATGGGAGAAAGAGCCGGTGGATTCATGAAAGAGATCGAGTCCCCCGTTGATGCTGCCCACCCAGATATTTCCCTGTTTGTCGGTGAGAATGCTTCGTACGAGGTTGCTGGCCAGGGAGGAAGGGTCTTTTTCCTGGTGACGGTATTGTGAAAAAAGCATTTGCTTATAATCAAAGACAAGAAGTCCGTTGTCTTCTGTCCCCAGGAGCAGGTTGCCCAGGCGATCCTCCTTGATAACCCGGATCACATGGTTGGCCTTATTATTATCTATCGGGTCTTTATAGGGTTTGAAGCTTCCGTTGTCCCTGTTGAAAAGGTTCAGTCCATTCTCTGTGCCGACCCAGAAATTGGCCTGGGAATCTTCATATAAGAAATTTACGCTATCGTCACTAAGGCTCCGGCTCTTACCGGCCTGGTGGCGAAAATGGATAAAGTCGTCTTTTGCCGGGATATACTGGTTGACCCCCCCGCCGAACGTGCTTACCCACAAATCCCCTTTCAGGTCTTCGCAGATGCAGGTGACGAGATTATTGCTCAGACTTCCCGGATTGGCGGGATTATGTTTATAACGGATGAACTTGTTTTTTTCGGGGTCAAATCGATTGAGCCCATTGATCGTTCCCACCCAAAGGGTATGGTTGTGATCTTCATAGATATAACGGATAAAATTATCGCTGATGCTATTGCTATCTTTTGGATCATACCGGTAGACCGTCATCTGGTAACCGTCGTATCGGTTCAGCCCATCCCGGGTGCCCAGCCAGATAAATCCTCTTTTGTCCTGGTAAATGGATTCGATCGTGCTGTTCGAAAGGCCCTGGTCGTTGGTAATGTGCTTGAATTTGAGTTTGGGCGCCTGGCAAAAGGATACAGAAGGGAGGATGAGGGTAAAGATAAAAAAAGAGAGGTTGGAATATTTGGATAAAAAGCTCATGTAGAGACAATCGTTTGATTAATAATGGCTTTATGCAAGGGTAGCCCCTGTAAATATAAAGGAATCTCAAGGGCCGCCACACCCTAAGATCCAAATTAGTCGAATCGGACCAAAGATTAGGACGTAGGGATAAAGCTCTCAACGGGGGCAAAACTACATTTGTGATCTAACGAACAAAAAAACAAAACTGCTTAAAAATGAAAAAACGATTGCGACCCCTGATCATGGGACTTATTGCCCTGGTCACATGCCTGAGTACCTTCGGCCAGCAAAGAACGATCATCGGGAAGGTAGTCGATGCGGATAACCGGCCCTTGCAGGGGGTATCTGTCTCGGTGAAATACAAAAGCAATACTGCTACTATTACAAAGGAGAACGGCGTTTTTAGTATTACGGCCTCTACGGGGGATACCCTTGTGTTTACCTCCATCGGGTTTGGAGAACGGGAGGAGAGGGTCGCCGGTAATACCCTGAACGTTACCCTGGCAGCCACGGCGAATAACCTCAACGAGGTGGTCGTCGTAGGGTATGGTACCCAGCGGAAAAAGGATATCACCGGCTCCACGGTGACGGTAAAGACGGAAAATCTCCCCCAGACGGCCAATACCTCCATCAACGACCTGTTACAGGGCCGGGCGGCCGGGCTTAACCTGGATCTTCGTTCGGCGCAGCCGGGCGGCCGGCTGAATGTCAATATCCGGGGCGGTCAGAACCCTCCTTTATATGTTATCGACGGGGTGCCATTATTCAATAACAACGCCGCCGAGCCGGCCATCACCACGGTGAGTTCTTCGACGGAAGTGGGTTTTAGCGGGGGAGTGGACAGGGACCCCCTTAGCTCGCTCAATCCCTCCGATATCGAATCCGTTGACGTCCTGAAAGATGCCAGCGCCGCCGCTATTTATGGATCGGCCGCCGCCAACGGGGTTATCCTGATCACTACAAAAAAAGGAAAGGCGGATAATAAAGTCACCACCGAGTACCGGGGAAGCCACACTTTTCAGACCCCCAAGAAATACTTTCAGCTCCTGAATGCAAAGGAATTCATGCAGCAACAGGTGCGTTTGTCCCATGATAAGTTCCTCTATGATAACAACCTGCCGCCTTACGGGACTTCCACCGCAACGCCCGTCTTTACCCCTTATTATACACAGGCGCAGATCGATGCGGCCGGGGCGGGTACCGATTGGCTGGGACTGCTGATGCGGAATGGAAGCATCGACGAACACAATCTTTCCGTGTCGGGCGGTACGGATAAAACAAAGATCTATACCTCTTTCAACTATTATAATAATAAAGCGATCCTCGAGAACTCGGACTTTGCGCGTTATTCCGGCAGGGTCAACCTGGAACAAAGGATCAATAGCCGGGTCAAGCTGTCGGTGAATCTCACCATGAGCCAGGTCAACAGTAATAATGCATCCACGGGGAATGGCGGACAGGGCGAGAAATATAATTCCCTGCAGGCGGCTTATGCATACTCGCCTGCTGTAGGCATCTATGATACCTCCGGGAAGTACACGCATACCCTGAATACGCAGATCACCAACCCCGCCGCCTTCTTGGGGATCCATGACAAACTGAGGACCAACCGGTTCTTCGCCGCGCCCAACCTGGAAATTAAAGTATTGGATAACTTAAAGGTCAACCTCGTAGGAGGCATTGACAAGACCTCTTCCGATCGTAAATTCTATCTTCCGGCCAAGGCCCAGAACTATCTCTTCCCCCAGGGGCTGGCGCAAGTATCCACGCAGTCGGTACAGAACTACAGTACGGAAGGATATGCCACCTATACCAAAAATTTTGGGGAGCATAGCCTGTCGGTCGTCGGCGGGGCCGGATATTATAAAAGCTTTACTGAAAACACCTCCATGCAGGGGGTAGGATTCTTTACGGATGCACTGGGCTTTAATAATATCGGATTGGCCAGCAACGTCCTGCAAAATTACATTTCGTCTAACAGGTCCCCCGATCTTATCAAGGTATCGCAGTTCTTCCGGGCGAATTACTCGTATAGATCGAAATATATCTTAACGATCAATGCGCGTAATGACGGATCGAGCTCTTTCGCGGAAAATAAGAAATGGGGATTCTTTCCCGGTGTCTCGGGCGCCTGGCGCATAAGTGAGGAAGCGTTCCTGTCGCATTCGAATATCATCTCCGATCTTAAGCTCCGGGCAGGATATGGAACGGTGGGGAATGATGCCAATATAAATGCCCTGGCCCTCTATGCCCTTAACGGCGGGAATTTTCTGATCGGGACTACCTACTACCCCAGCGTAGCCCTGTCACAGTTGGCCAATGTGAATCTTTCGTGGGAGACGGTAAAATCCACCAATATCGGTGTGGATTACGGATTGTTCCATGGCCGCATCACGGGTACGATCGATGTATTCAGGAGAGATCGGATCAATATATTGGGCAATGTGCCGTTGCCGACCAACAATGCGGTCAATACTTTAAATGTCAACCTGGGCGCTCAACGCAGCGAGGGGGCCGAATTTGCCATCAATACGATCAATCTTCAGGGGCCTTTCCGTTGGGAGTCCTCCTTTAATATCGCGAATTACAAGAATCACTGGACGAAGAGAAATCCATACGCCGCGCTGCAACCCTATGAGCATGCGGACGACCGCACGGACATCGTCTATGGCTGGAAGACGAATGGTATCTTAAAGAGCCTGGCCGACCGCCCTTCCTATATGCCGAATGCAACCCTGGGAAATGTGATCTACCAGAATCAGAATAAGGATAATGTATTGAATGCAGGCGATGTCGTAAAGCTGGGGAACAGCAGCCCGGCCTGGAGTTTTGGTTTTGACAACCGGGTTACTTTCATGAACTTCGATCTGGATGTCTTTGTATATGGGAAGCTGAAACAGTATCTCGTCAATAACCTGTCAGGGTTCTTCGATCCGGCGCGCATAGCAGGCAACAGCGGGCAGAATACCCTCGCCAATATCAAGGACGTCTGGTCTTCGGATCATACGACGGGGTTCCTGCCCGGAATAGCGCCTAACCCTTACAATGGCGCCAACCCCAGCGGGAACAATGATTTCTATGGCAAAAATATCAATTACCTGCGGGTCCGGAATATCACCCTGGGCTATACGCTGAATGGCCTGAAGGTCATTCGTTCGGCAAGGTTCTTTGTCGATGTGCAGAATGTGGCGCTCTGGACCAATTATAAAGGGTATGATCCTGAGATCGCCGGCGGATTGGAAGGCAATCCCTATCCACAGGCCCTGTCAACAACCGTTGGTATCAACATAAATTTTTAACGAGCAAATCTCTATCATCATGAAAAAATATAGTATTAGCCGAATGCTGTTGGTGTTGCTGGCAGCAGGTGTCTTAACAACGATCACGAATTGCAAAAAGCAATTGGAGACAAAAGTAAATTCCCAATTGACCCCTCAGAATTTTTACCAGTCGGAAGGGGATGCGAATGCTGCCCTGATCACCTTATACATTCCCTTCAGTTCTAACTGGGGCAATCCCGATCCGGGTAACGGGCTTTGGTTCGCATCCCTGTACAACGCGGATATAAAGACCTATTTCTCTCGCAGCGAGGTGGGTACGGACGAGCTTACCAATACGGGTACGGATGTCAATACCGCCAATATCAGCAATTTCACCTGGGGGGCTTCTACCTGGACCCTGGCCAGTGGCAATGAACCCAACTATGCGAAGATCTCCTATGTAGCCAAGGCCACGGATGTGATCGGAGCTATTGGTAATTCGGGTGCGGTCAGTGCGGCCGTCAAGAAAAGTTATATAGCCCAGGCCAAGGCGCTGAGGGCCTGGCTGATGTATGTCCTCTATGATTTTTACGGTCCTGTGAATGTGAAGACAGACCCCAAGACCCTTACCGATACATCTGTGACGCCTCGTCTCTCTACAACGGATTATGTGGCGCAAATGGTGAAAGACCTTACGGAGGCTATGCCGGACCTAACGCCAAAATACAATGGCGACGCAGCGAATTGGGGTAGGGTATCGCAGGGGGTGGCGCGGATGCTGCTGCTGAAAATATATATGCATACCCGGCAGTGGGCACAGGCGGAAGCCGTGGCGAAAGATATCATGGGCATGGGCTATAGCCTGTTGACAGGACCCTCCGGCTATATGAATGTATTCAGGAATCTACGGAATAATGAGATCATCTATGCCGTGCCTGCCAATGACGCTTCTCCCAATTTCTGGTCACAGGAGGTCTTCCCCCAGGATTTTGCTTCATCGGATGGGATCCCTGCGAGAGGCGTCGGCTGGCTCACGCAATACATGCCCTGGACCTTCTATGATAAATATGACGTCACCGACATCCGGAGGAATACGACGATCATCGACCATTATACGAATACTTCCAATGTTGTCAAGAATCGCGCGAATGGCATGCCCGGCGCTATTCCATTGAAATATACGATGCTGACCTCGGCCAATCCGGGTCAGGCAGTGGATGTGGTCGTATTCCGTTATGCGGAAGTATTGCTGTCCCTTGCCGAAGCGATCAATGAGCAAAGAGGTCCTGCGGACGCCTACCAGTATGCGAATCAGGTGCGGCAGAGGGCGGGAGTACCCGATTTCTCCGGGATGACCCAGGCCACCCTCCGGAACGCCTTGCTGGATGAAAGGGGACGTGAGCTCTATGTGGAAGGCGCACGCCGGCAGGACCTGATACGGAATGGCAGCTATATTACCAATGCATTGGCGAGAGGTAAGACGAATGCCGCAGCTTATGATACCTTGTTCGCGATCCCGAATAGCGTTATCGTACAGGGTAAGGGGATCCTCAAGCAGAACCCGGGGTATAATTAAAAATAAATTTTCATGAGATTAGCCTTGCTCTTCCCGGCCTTGGCGGTGGCTTTTATTGTCAGTAACGGACTTTATGCGCAGAACCCTCCGAAAACAACCAACCTGGTCTATGTCGATCCGCAGGGAGTGTTGAGGTGGACAAAAAATAAGGCAGAGGCCAGCTTCTTCGGTGTGAACTATACCCTGCCCTTTGCTTATTCCTACCGGGCCCATAAGGCCTTGCATGCAGACCTTGAACAGGCGATCCGGCAGGATGTGTACCATTTGGCAAGACTGGGGCTGGACGCTTTTCGCGTACATGTCTGGGATACGGAGATCTCCGACTCCTTGGGCAACCTTTTGGAAAATGACCACCTGCGGCTCTTCGATTTCCTCGTGGCCGAACTCGAGAGACGAAAGATCCGGGTATTGATCACGCCGATCGCTTTCTGGGGGAACGGGTATCCGGAGAAAGATGAGCGGACGCCGGGTTTTTCCCGTGTGTACGGAAAAGGGAAGGCCACTTCAATGGAAGCAGCCATCAAGGCTCAGGAACATTACCTGCAGCAATTTTTCAAACATGTAAATCCGTATACGAAACTTACCTACGGCACCGATCCGGATGTGATCGCCGTGGAATTAAATAATGAACCCAGCCATAGCGGTCCCAAGAGCGGCGTGACGGATTATATCAACCGGCTGGCCGCGGCCGTCCGAAGTACGGGATGGACCAAGCCTTTGTATTACAATATCAGCCAGTCGCCTTATTACTCCGATGCCGTTGCGAAGGCAGCCATCGATGGGGTGAGTTTTCAATGGTATCCTTCCGGGCTGGTGGGCGGCGAAGAATTGAAAGGAAATGCGCTCCCCAATGTCGACCGCTACCTGATCCCCTTTGATACGGTCCCTGCCTTCCGGAATAAATCCCGGATGGTCTATGAGTTCGATGCCGCGGATGTTCTGCAATCGAATATGTATCCTGCCATGGCAAAGAGTTTCCGGGCAGCGGGATTCCAATGGGCCACGCAGTTTGCCTATGATCCGATGGCCCTCGCTTATGCAAATACGGAATACCAGACCCATTATTTAAACCTGGCCTATACTCCTTCGAAAGCGATCAGCATGCTGATCGCCTCTGCTGTCTTTCATAAACTGCCGAGGGGGAAAGATTATGGGACCTGGCCCGGTGACAGTGTCTTTGACGCTTTCCGGGTGAGCTATAAGGAGGCATTGAGTGAAATGAACACGGACCGGGCTTTCTATTATTCAAATACGACAACGACCCGGCCGCTGAATAGGTTGGCATTGACGCATCTTGCCGGGGTGGGTAGTTCGCCCGCCGTTCGTTATGGCGGATCGGGCGCTTATTTCCTGGATAAGGTGGAGGAGGGAGTGTGGAGACTGGAACTGATGCCCGACGTTATTTATATTAGAGACCCTTTTGAAAGGCCCTCTCCTTCTAAGGAGGTGACCCGGGTACAATGGGACCGGAACCCGATGCGGATCATACTGCCCGACCTGGGACAGGGGTTTAGTATAAAAGGATTGAATGAAGGAAATGCTTATTCGGGTAATGCCGATGCGGATAGTCTGCTGGTAGGCCCGGGGACTTACCTGCTGGTAAGCCGTCAGGGAAAAGCTGCCGGGAAAGACGTCAGGGGGCTTATTGAAAAAAATGGTTTCATTGAGGGAAAGGACGCCGGGGGCGCGATCCGGCTGAATGAATTTGTAGCTCCGTCTTCTTTCTCTACCGAACTGTTATTACGACATGAACCTTTTACGGAAGTAACGCCGGGCAGGGCCTTTACGATCGCTGTAAAAGTAGCGGGTTTCGATACGGGGCGGGCAGCCCTGCAGATCAGCCGGGCAAGCGGAGGCCAGCCAAGGTTGATACCGATGCTGCGAAATTCTCCTGTTGATCTCTCGGCAACGGTTCCTGCGGAGATGGTGATACCCGGCGAATTGAACTACCGGATCATTTTGCAAAAAGGAAAAGATTTTACTGTTTTCCCCGGGAATAGCAAGGGTGATCCCTTTGCATGGGATAATATAAATAACGAGACCTGGAAGACCTTTGTAGCTGCGGAAAATGGGAGGCTGGAAATTTTTAACCCTTCCAGGGACAAGGGCGCCTGGATCTTCCCTTCCTTCCGAAGGGGGTTTCAGTCTGCTTATAGTACGGGTGAACGGACGGGTACCTTGATCCTGCGGGTGGAGACCAAAGAAATGCCGGATGCTCATGGAATTGGATTCCAATATGCCTTTAGCGGGAAGCTGCGGGGGAGAGAACAGGAGCTGGGCTCCTTTGGCAGACTAATGATCAGGGCCAGGTCGACAGGGGATCAGCCTCGCGTGGTGAAGATCGTTCTAACGGATGCGGACGCCTTTTCCTTCTCTACGGAGATAACGCTTAGTAATGAATTCAGGGACGTCGAAGTGCCTTTGACCAAATTGAATTCCGATTCCATGTGGATCATGCCAAGACCTTACCCGGGATTTCAACCATTGCTCTTTAAGGGCGCCGGAAATGGGCAGGTATTTAAACTGGGGGAACTGGAAAAGATCCAGATAAGTGTTCCTTCGGGTGTGCTGGAAGTGGAATCTGTTTGGATGGCAAAATAAAATATTTTTATGCGGATACTGCGGATAGGTTGTTTTATCGGATGGGCGTTTTTGATGGCTATGACTTGTTCTGCACAGACGTCGCCGCGAAAAAAAATAAAGTTTGACGAGGGCTGGAAATTTCATTTCGGGAATGCCGGCGATCCCAGCCGTGATTTTAATTTCGGGATCGTCCCTATTTTCTCCAAATCCGGCGGCGCGCAAAGAACGGCCATCGATGCGCGATTTAACGACAGCAGTTGGCGGAACCTCGATCTGCCGCATGACTGGGCGGTGGAGTTGCCGTTCGTGAACGTTCCGGATTTCGGCGTGGAATCCCATGGGTATAAGCCAGTAGGCGGGCGCTTCCCGGAGACGAGTATCGGCTGGTATCGCAAACATTTTATGGTGTCGTCCGCGGATTCGGGAACGCGCTTCCAGGTGCAATTCGATGGGATCTTCCGGGATGCGAAGATCTGGCTCAATGGATTCTACCTTGGCGATAATATGAGCGGGTACCTGGGAGCTGCTTACGATGTGACGGACTACCTGAGATTTGACCGGGACAATGTACTCGTGGTGCGGGTGGATGCCACTCAATACGAGGGATGGTTCTATGAAGGGGCGGGTATTTACCGGGATGTCTGGCTCAATCAATATGACAATCTTCATATTCCCGATGGCGGGATGTATGTACATACCGATGCGGAAGATAAGGATGCGACCGTTACGGTCGAAACGACGGTGGAGAACAGCAGCCTGTCCATGGCTAACGGCGCCGTGTATTCCTATATAACGGATCGGAATGGAAGGCTGATCGCCCGTACAAAGGAACAGCCCCTGTCCCTTGCTGTCAATGGACGGGAGACGTTGAAACAAAAAATGCTGATGAATACGCCCAGGCGATGGTCGCCGGAGGATCCTTATTTATACCGGGTCGTTTCCGTGATCCGCTCGGGCAACAGAACGATCGATAGCGTACAACACCGGATGGGGATACGGACCTTCCGATTTGATGCGAAGGAGGGATTTTTATTAAATGGTCAGCATCTGAAGATCCAGGGTACGAACAATCACCAGGACCATGCGGGAGTAGGGAGCGCCTTGCCCGAGACCCTGCAATATTATCGGGTGCGGCTGTTAAAAAATATGGGGGTCAATGCCTGCCGCACGAGTCATAATGCCCCGACCCCGGCCTTCCTGGATGCCTGCGATAGCCTGGGCATGCTGGTGTTGGATGAGAACCGGTTGTTAAACAGCAGCCCTGAATATATAGATCAGTTCCAACGCATGATCTTACGCGACCGGAATCATCCCTCCGTATTTCTCTGGTCGATCGGCAATGAGGAAGGATGGGTCCAGACGAATAGCAATGGTAAAAGGATCGCACAGACCTTACTGGCCAAACAAAAGGAATTGGATCCCAGCCGGACGAGTACCTATGCGGCGGATCTGGCGAATACTTTTACGGGCGTGAATGAAGTCATCCCTATCCGCGGATTTAATTATCGCCAGTTCGGGGTCGCTGATTATCACCGGGATCATCCGGGGCAGCCGATCCTTGGTACAGAAATGGGAAGTACGGTGACTACGCGCGGCATCTATGAAAAGGACAGTATACGGGGCTATGTACCCGACCAGGATATTACAGCGCCCTCCTGGGCCAGCAGGGCGGAGGACTGGTGGGTGCTGGCAGCGGAGAACCCTTTCTGGATGGGGGGATTTGTCTGGACGGGGTTTGACTACCGGGGCGAACCTACTCCTTATGGCTGGCCGGACATCAATTCGCATTTTGGGATCATGGATATGTGCGGGTTCCCCAAAAATATTTATTACTATTATCAATCCTGGTGGACGGATAAAGATGTGCTGCATATTTCGCCGCATTGGAACCACCGGGAAAAAAGAGGGCAGCCTATCGATGTATGGGTCAATACCAATGCCGATAACGCGGAACTCTTCCTGAATGGAAAAAGTCTCGGGAAAAAAGACATGCCCCGTAATAGCCATTTGCAGTGGAAGGTGAACTACGAGCCCGGCACGTTGGAAGCCGTTGCCTATAAGAAAGGAAAGAAACTGACCACGAAGGTGGAGACCACCGGAGCGCCCGTTGAAGTAACGCTCACTCCCTATAAGACCACCATCGTCGCGAATGGGCAGGATGCGACGGTGATCAATATCAGTGTCGTCGATAAAGAGGGACGGGAAGTGCCGGATGCCGATAATAAGATCCGCTTCTTTATTTCGGGTGCGGGAAAGATCATCGGTGTGGGGAATGGCGATCCCGGTAGCCATGAGCCGGACAAATGCATGGAAGGCGCCTGGGAGCGCAGCCTGTTCAATGGTAAATGCCAGGTGATCGTTCAGGCGGGTAAGGACCCCGGCGCTATAAAATTTGAAGCCAGGGCCGTGGGGCTGGCGACGGGCTCGACGGATATCCTCGTTATTGCGCCCGGGAGTTTGTCTAATGTCGCGGTGGATAAAAATTATGAGCTAAAGGGGGAGGCCGCCCGGCCAAGAGAGACGGAGAAAATGCTGGGAGCGGATATTTCTTTTCTACCGCAGTTGGAGGATCGGGGTATGAAATTCTCGGATAAAGGAGTGGAGAAAGACCCGCTGCTGATCTTAAAGGACCATGGATTCAATTATGTTCGTCTGCGGATCTTTAATGATCCGGCCCGGGATAGCGGGTATTCGAAGGGCCGGGGTTTTTGCGACCTGGAGCATACCAAAAAAATGGCGCGGCGCGTAAAGGCAGCGGGTATGAAATTATTGTTGGACTTTCATTACAGCGATAACTGGGCCGATCCGGGCAAGCAGTATGAGCCCGCCGCCTGGCGGAATTTATCCTTTACGGCATTGAAAAAAGTTTTGTACGATTATACAAGGGAGGTGGTGACGGCTTTGAAAGATCAGGGCACCCTGCCGGATATGGTACAGGTGGGTAATGAGATCAATCATGGCATCGTCTGGCCGGAAGGGAATATAAAAAACCTGGATAGCCTTGCCCAATTGCTGTCGGCGGGGACTGCGGCCGTAAGATCGGTGGACCCCCGCATCGTCATCATGCTGCATATCGCCCTGGGCGGACAGAATGAAGAATCTGTATTCTTTTTGGACCAGATGTTGGCAAGAGGTGCAACTTTCGACGTTATTGGCGAGTCTTATTATCCAAAATGGCATGGGACCCTCGATGATCTCCGGGACAACCTGAATGACCTGGTGCGGCGCTATGGGAAGGATGTGATCGTCGTGGAATATTCCGCGAAGAAGGAAGAGGTCAATAAGATCGTTTTTGAACTGCCGGGGGGAAAGGGGAAGGGTACCTGTATCTGGGAGCCTTTGAGTACCTGGGAGAAATTTTTTGATACCAGCGGAAAGGCGAATGAGCTGATCGGCGTATACGATGAGATCAGCGCGAAATTTTTGCGGCAATGAGGAGCGTGCATGGTGAGTAGTCAATGAAAAAAAAGTATATGCATATAAAAAATCTGGGAAAGGGAATGCTGGCATGCCTCTTATTAATGGGGATGACCGGGATCGATAGGGATCTGCCCATAAAAGAGGACGCGACGAAGGAGATCCCTTTATGGCCGAATGGGGCTCCGGGGTCCGAGGGTAAGACAGGAGCGGAAAAAGTCAGGATAGCGGAAGGAGGGGATCATGTGGTCTCCGGTATCCACCATCCTTCTATCACTCCCTATCTGCCTGCTGCGGAAAAGGCGACAGGCGCCGCGGTGATCATCGCCCCGGGAGGAGGACATGCTGAGCTATGGATCGATCATGAGGGATATAATCCTGCGCAATGGTTTCGGGATCGGGGGATCGCCGCCTTTGTGCTGAAATACAGGTTAGCCAAAGAAGCTGGCTCTACCTATACGGTAGATGGGAATGAATTGGCCGATATGCAGCGCGCGATCCGGCTGGTGCGCAGTCGTGCAAAGGAATGGGGCCTGGATACTGCCCGTATCGGGGTCATGGGTTTCTCGGCTGGTGGAGAAGTAGCGGGTCTTTCGGCTATGCGATTTGACGATGGCAACCCGGGGGCCACGGATCCTATCGATCGGCAGGGCTGTCGTCCTGCATTTCAGGCATTGATCTATCCGGGTAATTCCGGAAGATTGGAAGTGGTAAAAAATGCGCCACCCTTATTATTGGTAGGCGGCTATAAAGACCGGCCCGATATTGCAGCAGGCATCGCCAGGGTCTATCTGAAATATAAAGAAGCGGGAGTGTCGGCGGAGCTGCATATCTATGCGAATGTCGGACATGGGTTTGGCATGCGATCCACGAATAAGGGAGCAGTGACGGGCTGGCCCGACCGTGTTGCGGAATGGATGTCGGACCTGGGGTTCCTGAAGAAATAATTGAAAATTAAGTCTCTTTGTATGGTTAAGCGATTCTACCTCTTCATCTTCTGTGCGTCTTTGGGTACTTCTCTCCATGCCCAACAAAAACAATCATTCAACAGGGATTGGGAATTTGTGAAAGCAACGGCTGCCGATACGGCCTGGTCACCGGCGCTGCTGGAAAAAAATAAAGGAGTGAAATGGGAGAGGGTCTCCCTGCCTCATACCGCGAATATCGAACCCATTGAAAAAGTTTCCCAGCAATGGCAGGGCCTTTGCTTTTACAGGAAGTTTTTTTCAGTACCCGTTTCTTCTCGCGGGAAACATATAGCCCTGCAATTCGAGGCCGCCATGCAACAGGCCGAGGTCTATCTCAATGGCAGGCATATCTTTCGGCACCTGGGCGGATACCTGCCTTTTTATATGGATATCTCCGATGGGATAAAATTCGGGAGCGAGAACAGCCTGCTGATCGTGTTGGACAACCGGGACAATCGCCTGATACCTCCCGGCAAACCTTTGAACGATCTTGATTTTAATTACTACTCCGGTATTTATAGAAATGCCTGGCTCATCACCAAAGAAAAACTGCATATCTCGGATGCGGTGGCGGCGGATCATATAGCAGGCGGCGGCGTCTTCGTGCATGCGGAGAAAGTCGGTAAGCGCATGGCCACATTAAAGGTGGAGACCGAACTTAGAAATGATGGATCGGCCCCCGGCCAGGCAAAGATCAGTTATACCCTTAAAGACCGGTCGGGGAAGATCATTGTTCAAAGTTCATCGGAAAATGAATGGGTAGGAAAAGAGAGTGCAAAGACCTTTACCCGAAGCCTGGCTGTTCCCGATCCCAGGCTATGGTCACCTGCAAACCCCTACCTGTATCGGCTAATGGTGACGGTGGAACAAAATGGAAAGGTCATCGACCGGCAAGGGGTGAGGACGGGGATAAAGATCCTTCGTTTCGAAGATGGTGTGCTGGTGTTGAATGGAAAGAAGGTAAAGATCAGGGGGACCAACCGGCACCAGGACTACCCCTATATCGGGAATGCCCTTTCCGATAATGCGCAATACAGGGATGCCTGGAAGATAAAGCAGGCGGGATTTAATTTTGTACGATCCTCGCATTACCCGCAATCCCCTGCCTACCTGGATGCCTGCGATGAATTGGGGATCATGGTCATGGATGCGATCCCGGGATGGCAGTTCCCCGGCAATGATAGTTTTCGGGTGAACAGTTATCAAAATATCCGGGATATGATCCGGAGGGACCGTAATCATGCAGCTATTATTTTGTGGGAAGCTTCCCTGAATGAATCGGGCATGAAAAAAGAATATATGCAGGAAGCTCATCGGATCGTACATGAGGAGCTGCCCTTTAAAAATATCTATTCCGCCGGGTGGATCGACGATGTGTATGATGTATTCCTGCCCGCCCGCCAGCATGCGAAGGCGCCGGCCTATTGGAGGAACTATAAAAAGAACAAACCTCTTCTCATCGCGGAATATGGAGATTGGGAATACTATGCGCAGAACGCGGGTTTCAATCAAAAGGAATACAAAGATCTGAAGGAGGAGGAAAGGACCTCGAGGCAATTGCGCGGCTTTGGTGAGAAGCGCTTGTTACAGCAGGCTTTAAACTACCAGGAAGCGCATAATGATAATTTGTATGCTCCTGTGGCGGGAGATGCGAACTGGCTGATGTTCGATTACAACCGTGGGTATGCAACGGATATCCAATCGTCGGGGATCATGGATATCGAAAGGCTGCCAAAATTCTCGTTTTACTTTTTTCAAAGTCAGGCGGGGCCGGAACTAAGAGAAATAAATAGTGCATCGGGATTTGGCGGGCCCATGATCTTTATCGCGAATTATTGGCAGGATGTTACCGATACGGTGGTAAGGATCTATAGCAATTGCGAGGAAGCCGAGCTTTTTTTAAATGGGAGATCGATGGGAAGGCAAACTCCGGATAAAGATGAGGTTTCCACCAATTTAAAGCACCCGCCTTTTACTTTTCATTTAAAGTCCTTTCAGCCGGGCACATTAACGGCAATTGGCTATATTAGTGAGCGAAAGGCTGCGGAGCAGCAGCGGAAAACACCCGGTATCCCGGCCCGGATCCATCTTCGGGTGGATAAGAGCGGGAAGGAGCTGAAAGCCGGTGAGAATGATATGGTCTTTGTCTATGCGGAGATCACGGATAAGGACGGGACGGTCATACCGGGGGATCATCGGATGATCGAATTTAAGGTGGACGGCGATGCGTCTGTACTGGGCCCGCAAGTGGTAAGGGCGGAGGCCGGCACGGCTACGCTGTTGTTAAGAGCGGGAGAAAAAGCCGGCGAGGTAAAGATCTCGGCGAGTGGAGAGGAATTAAAAAGCGCCGAACTGGTGCTGGATCCAAAATAATTTTACATGAGCGTTCTATCGGAAATACTGGAAAATAAAATCGTAGCCATTATCCGCGGGGCCCGTCCGGCTGATGCCTTGAAAATAGCCCGGGCCTTGCAGGAAGGGGGAGTAAAGGTATTGGAGATCACATTGAATTCCCCGGATGCCTTGTCTGCGATCTCGTTGGTGGCGGAGGAAATGGGGCCGGACTTACTGGTAGGCGCCGGAACGGTACTGGATGGCCGCGATGCGGAAGCTGCTATTACCGCGGGCGCTCAATTTATTATTTCTCCCACCCTGGATAAGGAGACGATCCGCGTAACAAAAGAGCATGGGGCTGTAAGCATTCCCGGGGCTTTTACGGCTACCGAGATCCTGGCGGCCTATCTTTATGGCGGAGATATCATTAAGGTCTTTCCAGCCTCCGTAGGCCCGAATTATTTCAGAGATCTGCGGGGGCCTCTTCCTCATATCCCCTTAATGCCTACGGGTGGTGTCAATCTGAATAATATCCGGGATTATCAAAAGGCCGGCGCCGTTGCCTTTGGGATCGGGAGTGCGCTGACGGATACTTCCCTTCCGATGACTAAAGAAATATTGCAGCAGTTGACGGAAAAGGCGAAGCTCTTTGTAAAGGCGATCACGCTGGGGATCTTATTCTTTATAATGCTCTTTGCCGCCGGTGGCGGATCGGCAAATGCTCAATCGGGCGCCGGGTCTCCCGGACCGATGCCCGGCAAATCCTGGAGCCTGCCGTTGGAGAATAAACGAATGCTGGGCATGGCATGGATCGCCCCGGGAACCTTCCTGATGGGCAGCCCGGCCTCGGAGCCCGGTCATAAGCAGGACGAAGGTCCGCAAAAAGAAGTAAAACTTACCCGGGGATATTGGCTGGGGATGACGGAAGTGACGATCGGCCAGTGGAAGGCTGTGACGGGTGTCGGCCTTCGGGAGAAGGTGATCCGCATGCTCAAAGACGATTCGATCTATGATTTTGATGGCAGGCAACAACGGTTGCGTGATTTTATGCGCTTCGACCCGAATGATCCGGATAAGATCATGGCCAATGAAGAAGAAAGTCTGCCGATGTATTTTGTGAGCTGGTATGAGGCGGTGGAGTTCTGTAAACAACTCACCATGCATGAGCAGGCTGCGGGCCGATTGCCTAAGGGATATGTCTACACGCTGCCTACCGAGGCGGAATGGGAGTTTGCCTGTCGTGCGGGAACTTCCGGTGAGAGCTTTGCCGGCCCGCTGATCCTGCAAGGAAAGGATGCCCCGGCCCTGGATCCTTTTTCCTGGTATAATGGCAACAGCGCTATCGGTTATACGGGAAGAGGTCTTGGCAAGTCTGCGGCCGGTCCGCGTAATTCCGGTGAGAAATTACCAAATGCATGGGGTTTACGGGATATGCCCGGTAACCTGTGGGAATGGTGCAGGGACTGGTATGGGAGCTACCCGGAGGGAAAAGCGGTGGACCCTGCGGGGCCGCTCACGGGTATGGATAAGGTCAACAGGGGTGGCAGTTGGGGCAGTGATGCTGCAGCAGGCCGTTCTGCCAATCGGGCCAGTAATCCTCCGGCTGAAAAAAGTGCTTACCGCGGGTTTCGTTTGGCGCTTTGCGCGGTGGAATAATAATAGATCCATGGAAAAATTTATCAGTTGCGATTGGGGCACTTCTTCTTTCCGGATAAGGCTGATCGATGCGTCCAGCCTGGCCATCCTTGCCGAGCGCAGCACGGAAAAGGGGATCGCTTCCGTCTATAAATTATGGGATCGGCACGGGGAAGGGGAGCGAAGCAGGCCGCTTTTTTACCAGGCTATTCTTGCCGAAGAAATAGAAATGATGGAACGCGAAGCAGGGCTGCTTTTGAAGGGTACGGACCTGATCCTTTCCGGGATGGCGTCTTCCTCCCTCGGTATGCTGGAAATGCCTTATAAAAGACTTCCTTTTTCCACCGATGGATCCGACCTGTTGGTAAAGACCTTCCCTGCTACGACCCTGTTTCCTTACGAACTGACCCTGATCTCGGGGGCCAGCACGGAAGACGATGTGATGAGGGGGGAAGAGACGCAATTGGTAGGATGCGAGGGCGATCTTTCAGAAGAGCAGCTCTTTATATTCCCAGGGACACATTCGAAGCATATCCTGGTAAAGGAGAATAAAGCCATCGGGCTTAGAACCTATATGACCGGTGAGTTTTTTGAGCTGCTGTCGAAGAAAAGTATCCTTGCGGATTCGGTAGATCCGGGCGCGCCTGATGCGAATAAAGGGCTGCTCGGCAGCGGATCGTTGCAGCGCTTTGGGGACGGGGTCATCGACGGGGCCTACGGGAATTTATTACATAGCGCTTTTATGGTGCGGACCCATCGTCTCCTGGGTACGATGACGAAGGAAGAAAATTATTTCTATTTGAGCGGCTTATTGATCGGGACCGAACTCGGAGAACTGGCCGGCAGCCGGAAGCCTTTGACCATTGTCAGCAATGAGGTCCTGAAAAATTATTATGAGACCGCTTTCCGGAAACTCGGGTTGACGGGCATTCGATTCCAGGATGCCGCGGTCGCGGCCATCAGGGGGCAGCGGAAGATAGTGAGCTAACCCCCCAATTTTTATTGGGCGTGGGCCCCATGACCAATTCAAGGGTGCCGCCCGCTACGATGTCTTTATGATCCAGCCAGCAGGATTGGTAGGGTTTGCCGTTCAGGGTAGCCGCCTGTATATAGATATTTTGCGGAGAATTTCCTTTGGCTGTGATCGTGAATTTTTTTACCCCGATATTACCGTCCATATGGATCGTCACTTTCTCAAATAGGGGGCTCGTGATCTCATACCTTGTGCTGCCGGGGCAAACAGGGTGGATCCCGCTGGCGGCGAGGACATACCAGGCCGACATTTGACCCACGTCCTCATTCCCTACCAATCCTTCTACCGAATTATGATAAGCGCGCCGGCATATTTCCCGCGTCCATTTTTGTGTCAGCCAGGGTACTCCCAGGGAATTGAAGAGGAAGGGGACATGGTGTACGGGCTCATTGGCATGGTTGTAATATTTATTCCAGAGCATGTCTTCGGGGGCCTGTTCGAAGAAGTTCGTAAGATCGGCGATGGCTTTATCCTTGCCCCCCATCAGGGCTGCCATGCCTGCAATGTCCTGCGGTACGAACCATCCCTGCTGATAGGGATTGCTCTCCACACAGCCATAGGACTCTCTCAGCCGGCCATCCGCGGGCCAGGGCTCCCAT
>Ga0307516_10003270_pt1 | contig 20980 bp, 29 predicted proteins | sample 19_EM_MG_FD_203310 | JGI IMG/M metagenome (GOLD analysis project Ga0307516, IMG submission 203310) | Populus trichocarpa ectomycorrhiza microbial communities from riparian zone in the Pacific Northwest, United States - 19_EM | ecosystem: Host-associated > Plants > Roots > Unclassified | place...
GGGGTCTTCCACCCCCCCCCCGCCCCCCCCCCACCCCCCCCCCACCCCCCCCCCCCCCCCCCCCCCCCCCCCCCCCCACACACACACACACCTCGCACACGCACCAGTCGAGGGGAGGGCTCGGTCCGCTTCTTGACATGCTAAAGTTGTAGACCAGGGCAAGCAGAGTGGAGAATCTGTGTAGGGATCGGCTTCTGTCCTGCCGCGGTAACGAGCCAGCCGAGTACGAAACGTCCGTCCCCTCCAGGGATCTGTTATCCCAGGCGAAGCGTTGAGATATGATACCTTATTTCAACCTGGACGGGGCGTGAGCGCATTGACACCTCTCTGCTGCTCTGTTGCTGCAGGAGAGGAAAAAAGAAATGTACTGGAAACCCCCCTTGCCCCCCCTCCCCCGCGAAAATATCGAGTGAAAAAAAAAGAAGAAAAAAAACCGGCTCTCTAGAGATGGCCCAGATCACGCCGATGTGGTCCGCTTCGTCGGCTTGACCTCGATGCCGGTCTGCTTGACGAACCAGGTGTTGTGCTCGACCCACTCGCGGCCGCTGTCGACGAGCTCGACGTCAGACGCGCGGAAGAACTGTGGGACTAAGCGGTGGATCTCGGCCATGGCGATGTTCTTGCCGATGCATGTGCACGCGCCGGCGCCGAACTGGAACATGTAGCGGTCCATGGTGGCGGCGTCGGCGCGGAACCAGCGGTCCGGGTTGAAGTCGTCGGCGCCGGTGCCGAAGATGGTCTTTTCGCAGTGCAGCACGTACGGGTTGACGCCGACACGGCAGCCCGCGCGGAGGAAGTGGCCGCAGAGCTCGCGGCCGCTCGCGGGCACGTGGCGCGAGGACGTCAGCCCGATCGACGGGTGCGCGCGCATCGCCTCCTTGACCACCGCGATCAGGTAGGGCAGCCTGAGCGCCTGCGCGTACGTGATGTTGGCGCTGAGCCAGCCTCCGGTTTGCGCGGCGTCGATCTCGGCCTGCAGCTTGGCTCTGGCGGCCGGGTTTCGCGACAGGTGGTAGACGATCGTGCGCATGACGATGGCCGTGGTGTCGCCGCCGGCGAAGGTGGCCGTGTACGACTCGGTGTAAACGTCGGTGGTGTCGAAGTCGGGCGCCTTCTCGTCGGCGACCCTGAGCAGCTTCGCGAGCACGTCGATGCGCGATAACTTGGCGCCCTTGCGCTCGTCGACCAGCCGGATGCTCTCGGCCGCGAGCGAGTGAAGACCCTGATGCTGTGGCGCAGGGGCGCCGAAAACGGCAGCAGCAGCACCTGGAACGGCCGCATCCAGCTGTCAAGGACGCCCATGCGGACGGCGTGGGGCAGGATGATGTCGACGGCGCCGATGTAGCCGCCGACGTCGCGGCGCCCGCCAATGAAGCCGAACATGCGGCCGAAGAAGAGTTCGCCGATGACGTCCATAGCGTACCTATTGCGGTTCCTCGCCAGCAAGGGTTTGATTGCACCGGGGAGGCCGGAAACGGTACCATCGCAGGTACTCGCCCATGTTGATGGGCTTGCCATTCTCGGCGTGCTCTTTCAGGACGGCGAAGGAGGCATTGGTGGCGTTGTCGATGTACATGCTCGGACTCCAGGATGGAGGACAGCGGTGGGGGAGGACACGCACAGAGGTTGGGAGCCTGGGTGGGGTCTGTACGGGGCGTCAGTCGGCGAACACATCAAAGCAGACACACTCTCCCTATCCGCCCCCGTGGGAATCTGCAAGCATGCGCTGCGGCCCATGCTCGAGTCTGCGGTGGGAAACGCTAGGGAAACATCCATCCCCACCCGGCAGCAGTCTCCACCCGACAGCAGGATCGAGTGCGGGCACCCGAACCTTAGTGTAGCCAGCATTGATGGCATAGATCGCCTTCATGGCCGCGGGGTCCGAGACGGAAACCTCATTCGGGGCAATCCGCACGAGGGGGCCTAAGTGGGAAGTGTCAGTCGGGTTCGCTCTCTCTCTCTGTATCGGCGCAAATACCGTGTTTCTCGTGCAGCTCCTTCGTGCAGCGGTGCATGTCCTTGGCGTTGATGCGTTGCAGGTACCAGAAGCGGGTGATGGACGCCCAGAACGGGCCGGGGATGGCGGCATAGGGCGAATACACGCGCTGATGGACGACCCAGCCGACGGCGGAGGCTGCCAGGGCTATGGGATAGAACAGAGGATTCGAAAGCAGGGCGGCGAGGAGCATCGCCGCGACGCCTGCCGCGGGTGGATTTTTTTCGTGTGGTCGGCCGTCGTCGTCGTCGTCTTTGACGGAAACAGGAAAAAGGAGAAAGACACGACAGGCAAAACAAGAAGAATCCATAATAATAATAATAATCACGCGGGAGTGCGAAAAAGGGTTCCTGGGTTACATAGGAAGTGAAGACCGAGTTGGTATGTATGCAGCAGATGATGTAGGAGAAATATAGAGAAATAAACGTGGGAGGAAGGGATTTGATATTGGTACCTGTGCGGACTCGGAAGCAGGAGGAGAGCCGGGCTCGCTCTCGCTGACATGGCCACGCCGCGGCGAAGAGATTGGATGCGCTTGTCCGTAGCCGCAAAAGGAGCGCCGTATGGGGGATTTTTCTGCTTCGGGGTTCTCCAGGGACAGGACACCGCATTCGCGCGCGCACTGCTGCCGCTAGCAATCGATATCCAGCCAGAAGACACCCGGCTCGTGGAAGGAGCCGTGCGTCCGCTGTTCCACCAGCAGATACTCGGCCACGCTGAGCGTGGCAGGATGCAACCACTCGGACAGGCAAAACGAGCAACGTTCATCAGCCAAGGGATAGTTACTCCGGATGGCCAGCAGCTGGACGTCCCCGCCTCAAGCACGACGGCGAACACAATGGCGGCGGTATGCACGCCCTCCGTTCCCCGTATACGTGCGTGTGTGTATACGGAACCGGGCCTGGAGCACCAGATATGTCGGCATGTCGGGCATCGTGTTGGCGGTGTTGGCGATTGCGTGCTGCCAGCGTCTCTCCCAGCGTCTCTCCCAGCGTATCTTGAGTAGTTATCTGGAAAGGGGGAAAGGAAAGGGAGGAAATACTGGCGCTAAGCCGTCCCGATATGTAGCCGGCGGGCAGGCGTTGTCGTGACGGGTGGACGGCTGGCAGTGCAGGTGGGGGATGCGTGCTGGTTGACTCTGCCACTGCAGCTGGAATTGGCCCTCCCTTCCAGCGTTGTGCATAGGTACATAGATAGACAGCTCGAGAGCTAGCAGAATATCTATTGCTGCTGCCTTTCCTTTCCTTTTTTTTTTCGCTACCGGAACAGAGGGTTGTCAGAGGCAAGACCGAGACAGACAGGAACAGACGTTACCGACGGGTTTGCTAGATAGGCAAGATATAGTATGCTTCGCCGTCGTCGTTGTCACCAAAACACACACACACACACACTTGCGCCGCGTCCTGTTTGGCGGGAAACAGTCGGGCTCTTCCTCGAAACGGCGAGACGGGGTGTTGGTTGGTTTCGTCATCTGGGCTGCAGTGCGGGTGGCTTGATGATCACGGACGCAACTTCCTGATCGAGAATAGGCACGATACGAGACGCGGGTCATGATCTGCGCGGGATGGAAACCACGCGCTGGCGATCGTTTCTGCAAATGGGCGTGTCGGGTCGCTGCTAGAGTATGTATCTAGATATGTAGCTAGAGTAGATATGTACCAGATATGTAGTTGGTGCAAAAGTGCCGCTAGATAGATACATGGATATCCGCGGGGGCGGCAAGGAAGGTGGTGCATATGTATCTACTTGCTAGATATGAGGTAAGTATTTATGTCGAGAGGACGATGCTTGTCCGAGGCGCTAGTAGATACTTATGTAAGTACTCTATCTTTGACGCCTCTGCTTACATAAGCAGCCCCCCCAACCCACTGCACGTGTCTTGCGATTGGTTTCCGCATAAGGGTAGTTGTCCGGAGCAACCTCTCGCTCCCGCTGCCACTGCTGATTGGAATTGCGATTCCAACTCGACCGGTACGCAACCAGCTCCACCTTTTCCTTCGTTCCTTGCCCGGGACGTATGTAGGGGCGGCTGCTAACACCAACCGGCCAACCAACTGCGTCTCGGTACTGATGACCCGGTACCTATGGCCGACAGTTCGTGCCATGTCTACTACTGTACATCGCTGACAGTTCTTCCAGGTTCCTCCGTTACTACGGCCAGACCTGCCGTCCATCGAGCGGATCGTGACAGCCATCAGCGAGGGGGAGGGGAGAGAGGAGAACAAGTCAGATCTGCACCGCACGAACGCACGCCTTCCTACCAGCAATTGCCGGAGGGGACTGTCGGATCGTGGGCTGTCTCTCTCACGTGCCCGGCGGAACAGCGGACGACACGGCGTGGGAAAGCGTCGGCGGAGGGCGGACGGAGGAGGCAGGCCGGCGACACGAGACCGGACCGCGAACCAGGGCCGCCTTTTCGAGGATGCTAGCGGTGTTGGAACCGGTGGTGCGGTGGGCGGCGCTCTCATTGGAAGTCGAGCATCCAGAGACACAGACGGCTAGTCGTGTTCGGCGTGCGGTTGGCGTGGATGGGCGGATTCGTGGTCGATGTGTTTCTGGCGAGACGTCGAACGGGCCGCCCGTTGCAGCAGTCGGAGAGGAAAGAACGGGGGAGCAAAATTCCGCAGCAACACGGGGGGAGGGGGCCAGGCGGGGGTTGGAATTAAGATGCTGCGAAGATATTGCCTGAGTGGGACGTAGCTGGAACAGGATGGATATGGAACTGGGGGAGCTGTTCGGCAGCGGCACTGCTGGCTAATGCAAGAGCTTGTTTTGACATCTGCGGGCGCCGCCGTCCTCCGTACTTTACATGGACTATGCCAGGCACGCATACGGATCTGCTCGGAGGCACCGAAGCTGCCGGATTCGTCACAAAGTTTTGCGGCACTGCGGCCCCAGCGGTGGTGGGGGGCAAGGGCGGGGCGCCGCCGCCGCAAAAAAAAATGAAACAAAGCAAAGGGGAAAAAAAATCAAAAAATCAATTGGAGGACCAGTAATCCTTCGACACACTCGCACACACACTCACACGTACGGATTCAACTACGCCGCGAACAAAAATCGAAAGGGAAACAAAAAAAAACAAGAAAAAAATGGCCGTCATGCCGGGTCTGCCTCCGATGGGGGAGGACTACGCGAGAACGGCGGGTTTGGAGGCTGGCTGCTATGTGTCTTTCGCGATCGCCATGCTCTTCGTCGCCGCACGGTAGACCGTCCCAGCGCCGCCGCCCCTCCCCCCAGAGCCGAGGAACTGACCCTTGTGCCGAAAGACTGCACGCTCGCATCTTCATCGTGAAGACGTTCGGACACGACGACTTCTTCCTCGTCGTAGCGGTGGTAAGCCGCACACTCCTCCCCCGCCTCGCGGATCCCCTGGCTGACTCGCCCGCCAGCTGTGGTCGGTCGCCATCATCGTGTGCGTTCCGATCATGTTCCGGCTCGGCATCGGCAAGCACATGATCAGCATCGACGTGGACGGGTTCCTGATCGCACGCAAGTGGGCGTGGCTGTCGCAGATCTTCTACTACGGCGCGCTGGGCGGCGTCAAGTGCGCCATCATCGCGCTGTACCACCGGCTGGCGTCGCAGCCGAAGCACAAGACGGCGCTCAATTGGATCGGCGGCGGTCGTTCCCCGTCGGCTGCATCGACATCCTGAGCTTCAACTACTTCAACGCCGCCTTCCACATCTTCACCGACCTGCTGCTCGCCGTGCTACCCATCCTGATCCTGCGCGGCCTTCAGATCAGCCGCAAGAAGCGGCTGGCGCTCGTCGTCGTCTTCGCCGTCGGCGCGCTCACCATCTTCTGCACCATCGCGCGCCAGATCACCAACGCGATCGCGCTCAACATGGACTTTTCCTGGTGCGTCCGGCCGGCCGTCCCCCTCCCCCCCCCCGTTGCGCGCGCTGACCGGACGGACAACAGCAACAACAGGTACTGGGCGTCGGCGGAGCTGTGCACGTGCGTCGGGGTTAACATGGGCCCGATCTGCACGTCGCTGCCGGCGCTGCGGCCGCTGCTCAAGAGCGTGTTCACGGGCCTAGGCTCGTCCGGCAACGACTACGAGATGAAGAAGAAGTCGGCGGGCCGCAGCCCGTTCCCGTCCAAGCCCGGCGCGTCTTTGCCGCTAAGAAGAAGGGCGCCGGCCAGCTCGAGTCCGGCAACGACAGCGAGGAACACATCGTGGCGCCGTCCGGCCCGATCCACGCCGTCAAGGACGTCGAGCACGCGGTCGAGTACACCAGCGCCGTGTGAACAGTTGCTGCTTTTCTTTTCCGGGTATTGTTTCTTGCGGTTTGGCTGGCTATCTAGGTTGTTTCGGTGCACGGCGAATCCTTTTTTTTTCTCTTTTTTTCCACTTATCTTCGGCCAGGTCACTATAGAGAAAGAGCCTGCGTGTGTTCTTTTCTCTTCGCCGTGGGTGCTCCCACTGTGTCCATGGGCGGGGGCTGGCGGTGCAGGCTTACAGTGTCAGTACATAGCAAGAGTACATAGTAAGAAAGCTCCGAAGAGTAGGAACGGTGCTCATAGCGGTGGGCAAACCCGATCTCGCCGTCAATCAATATCTATATAGTACATACATATGTACCTCGTATGTATGTTTCCCAGCGGGTGCGTACGTACTACTCTGCACACGTCGCAACTGCCGTGGCTGCCGGCAATGCGTCGCCTGCTAGATAGATATCTAGATATGTGCCGTTCCGCGCTAGGGTGCAGGTACCGGCGACGTCGGTCGGACCGGGGAGAGAGAGAGCTATGTAGCCGACTAAGCGACATCCGTCTTGGCTGGCAGGGCCAGATCGCTGTGGTGCGGTAGATAGCGGAGGCGGGGAGCACGTACACGGGGGTGGTTTGTGACTTCACGACGCAGCACTCGACGCGGCGGGGACCCCGTCGAGATCAGCTCGGACAGTGGAGCGTGTGCACGCGGTCCGGATAGGTCGCATGCTTTTATGTATCTCCCGCGACCCGTGATTTGCACTTGGATATCCGCGATAGCCGATCGCTTGGCGGGTCCATGTCGCGCAGTCGAGCAAGCGCCGGCGCCGGACGGGGAAACGCGTAGCAGCGAGGAGAAGGCAGTGGATCCGACAGCTCCGCAGCTGGGTCGCTCGGGAGGCTGGGCTGTCTCGGCGAAGGTGGACAGCCAGCCAAGCAAGGCGTGCGGGGCGTCTCCGCTCACGGCGGGAAGCCGGCCAGCAGAGACGCAGTTGGGAAGGAAAGGACGCAGGGAGAGAGTGAGTCGGAAAAGGTTCGACTGTCAGATATTCATGCCGCCGCTCGTGGAGCTACAATGCCGGGAAGCACATACCGTCGGGAGTATCCAACGACTGTTAGTTGCTCGTAGCTCTGTGCCTGTCCGCATCCGGCAGTACGGACGGGGTCTGCCAGAGCCAGCGCGAACGCGGCCCCGGCACCACCCCCCGGGCCCGCAGCGCGGGCCTGGCACTGGCACTTGAGCCGGAGAGCCCGGCGACAAAACGATGGCATTTTAGGAGATTGCCGTCAAGGTGGCTCTTGCCCAGGACAGTCCGCTTTCGACACCGCCGCAGTGCGGAGATGGCGCCGAGGACCTATTTGCGGCCGGCAGTTGCCGACTTGCTGGGGCCGTCGGTAACGTTGGATATTGTTGGGGGGGGGGTGCTCAATGCGTTGGAGAGAATGCTTCGCTGTGCGGATTCTCCTGCCGGGTGCAGCGATGCCAGCGATCACCCGCGTCCGGACGGAGCCGTCGAAGGAAAAGATCCCACTGGGACTGCATGCGGCTTAGCTAACCAGACTGGCAAAGCGGGGCAATACCGGATGTGATCCGCAGCCCGAGTGATGGCTCAAGAACCGACTCACAGCGGACGGAGCGGGCGCGTACTCGGCTGGGTGGTCGGTGGGGAGCAGTCTGCGGGAAAGTCGATTCTTCCGCCGCGAGGTGTTCCGGTTCGAGTTGATCCGGAGTGGAGCTGGTGCTGCCATCCAGGCGGCCAACCCCCGACGAGCCCCCCGTCCCGGGAGTGCGATGGCGTATGGCCGAACGACGACGACGGCAGGGCCGAAGCAACTTGTGTTTTCCCGTGGGTAGATGTCCTGCGGCATTCCACGACTCGCAGCATTCTCGCAGTCATCCACGCTGCTCCCGGCCCGGAAGTCAACGCAGGGACTCCCCGAAGACGTGCGGCCAACGCTGCCGCGACCGAGTCTCCTCTGCTCGGCGGCGGCGGGGCGGCTACCGCACAAGTCGGCCGAGCCCGCCCGGCACCGAGCAGCAGCAGGGCCAGCCGCATTCGCCCTGCCACCGCAGGGCAGACATGTCGGCTGGCCGTGAGTCCTCACAAGTGCAGCTCGGTAGCACTGTCCACCCAGCACACAGCGAGTGCCCGTCTCCAACCAGCACGTACACAGCCGTTGGCGGGCGGCTGCTGGATCTCGCTGCAGCTGGCACACCGGCCGCTCGGGGGAGGAGAGCATCACGCCATCGTCTGGCTATTCCAGCGCCTGGCTCTCCCCCCGGCACGAGCGGTAAGGGGCGTGTGTGGATGCAACAGATGCGCGCGCCGGGGAGGAACGGAAGCAGCGACTCGACGGTCGGCCGATATCGGCAGTGGCCGGCGGTGCGACGAGGCCATCGTTCCATCCATCGTTCCATCCCGCCGTCCCAGGCGCCAGTCGCCCCCGGCGCCCATCGCCATCTTCCGTCGGTAGCACCAAGAAAGAAGGAGGGGGGGGGGGGAAGGCGGCCGCATCGCACACGGTTGTCGGATTCGGGGAGCGCCGGTCGAGTGCGTGCGGGATCCGCTTCCGATAAGGCGGCAGAGGCATTTTCGTTCCGTGTTCCTGTTTGTGCGGAGCCATGCTAGTCGCCGGGGAACGCGGATGCACGGAAGCACGTACACACACACACACACACACACACGATACCACGTTCTTCGTACACGCTACATACAAGCGTCCGTGGGACCGGTGGCCGCTTTCTCTTCACGGCCCCACCGGTTCGGCCGCGTATCCGGATGACTTGCTGCTGCGCACGCCGGTCCGTCGCCAGCAGCCAATCGCCGCTGGCGGCTGCACTCCGTGTCACCCCCGATCCCCGGAGAGGGCGTGGCTACGGCGGAGCACCGATCGTTCCTTCCGTAGGGCAATCTAGTTAACTTTCCCCCAGATCACAGATCTCACGTATGGCTGGCAGCTAGCATGCGTGGTGGAGCTGGACGCACGTCTGGCTGTCCGGGGGCGTCAGCGCGTCCGGTCCCTGACATCTGTGTCCCACCGCCCAACGCCCGGCTTGCCACTTCCCCGGGGAGTGTTTTTCTCCTTTTCGTTGGCGGGCTGCGTCGTGCGTGGAAAGGGGTGCATTGCCCGTGCACGCAGCCTGTAGGCGTCCTGTCTCTGCCCGGTTCCGCTCGATACCGGCGCGCCCAGTGCGAGCACAACCGACAACGACGAGCCATGGCCGACAGACAAGTCACTCCGTCCCGTGGCGCGTCGGCGAGGGGGGGGGGGGGGGCGTCCCCATACTAATCTACCGACAGGATGGCTACTTTTTCCCCAGAACGGAGCCCTGCTGCTGCCTTCCGCACCCGTGGGAAATTTGGCTGTCGTCCGTCGTCCGTCGTCCGTCCGGACAACCCTTGGCTGGCGCTCCACCCGTGACGTTCTGCCCGTTGCTGGGCCGCCGCCGTCTGGTCCGAGGCCAACGGCGGCTTCACGGCTGCGTGCGCTGAGCCGGGCTGCAGTCGTCCGCAGGCCGCTGTCGTTCGACGCACCCCCCCTGCTGGCCACGGCAGCGACGACGACGGCGAAGGCCCGTCATCGCTTCCGCATCTTTTCCGCGTCGCGCCTTCACACCGTGACTTCCGTTCGTCCATCCGCCTTCCTTCCATGGCTCCGTCTTTTCCTCGCTCCATCGCCCAACGCCGTCTCTTCCTCCGCCCAGCCCGCCCATCCATAGTCCATCCGGGCAATCCCAAAGCGCGTCCTGCAACCGCGCGTGGCCGGTGCCGATGCGCTGGATGGCTGGGCGGCCGAGGTGACGTTCGGACAGCCGACGACGGTTGTTTTCGCGGAGGATATCTTATCTGGTCCGATGGACGTGCATGGCGTAACTGCAGCTGTAGTGCCCGGCGGTCGTGGCGCGTCGGGTAACGTTGTCCTGCGTCGCAGCAATAAGAGCGATGCTGGGTGGGTGGGATATGTGGGCAGATATGTATCTGGACATCCGAACGCAACAGCTCCAGTTACCTGCGACTCGATGCATCTGCAGAGTCCGTACATTGCAGCGCATAGGCCGAGGATTGGGCTGCGGTGTCTGCACATGCACTCAGCTACCGTCCGGCTGGCCGTCCGCGTGGAGAGGAGCATGTAGTACGGTTGCACGGATTGCGGAGGGGGGCGTAGGACGGACGGCAGCGAAGGCGAAGGCGCCGACGGACGGGCAAAGACGATGGCGGTAGCGGCGGCGAAGGAAGGCGAATCGAAAGCGAAGCCGCGGAAGCTGGCGAAGGAGGAGAAAAAGAAAGAAAAAGAAAAAGAAATAAAAAAAAAAGGCGAATTTCGCACTCCCCCACGTGGGCAGCTGGGCAGTCTGATCGGTGGGCCCGGCGAATTTGCATCGTGTAGTACATACGTGTGTGTGCGTCCGTGCGCGTGCGTGGACGTGTGTGTGGGAGAGGGCGGGGGGCCGCCTATATGCGGGGCTGCCTCCTTCGTTAAGCGGCAGGTGGGCGAAAGATTGATGTGGGATCAAAGCCGGGGACACTGGAGATTAGGGTAGACAGATGCGCACTGCAGGCGGGAGATCCTGGGCGATTGGCTGGCCAAAACGTTTCGCGCGCCTGCCCCGGGGCTGCTCCGTTCGGGGGGGGCAGAGGCCGGTGGTTCGCGGGATTGCGGGAGGTTGTGGTCGCGGCGATGGCAGTGGTGATGATTGATGACAGCGAGCTCGCGCTCCGCCAGCAGGCGGCTCCGACGATCGCCCGACGGCCCTGTTGTTGGCCAGGGCAGAGCCGGAGCCATCTCGACGGGACCAATCCGTGCCGGCTGGCGCGCACGGCAGTGTGACTGGCGGCGTCGAGACCGTCCGGGCTCTGCGTTAGCTCCTGCGACGGAAATGACATGGTTGACGGGCGGCAAGGCCTGACCGACGGATCCGCAAGCTCGCTGCGGCTGCAACGGGCTGATTGGCGGACCGGAATATGTGAGCTCACAGGTTCGTCTCGTCCAGAGACATCTTGCACGGCGCATATGCCATCACGTGCCGTGGCACCGTCGAACCAGAGGAGGAGAGAGTGTGGGGACGGGGAGGACGCTGAAGAGCAGACGCTGTCTGCGCTGTCCGCCGGCCCACGGCTGCCCCCACTGGCAGCGGCAGCGGGCTCGGACGGCCGGCCAGCCAGCAGCTGCAGCTAAAGCCAGCCCGTGTCGGTCTGGCCAGCTACAGAGAGCGCAGCCGCCAAGCCATGGCAGCGTGTGCGTGTCCTCGGTCTCCCATTTCCCATTTCCCATCCCCCATTCTCCTCGCCTTCCCGTCTCCCCGTCGGCGCAGCCATTCGCCGGATGGAACGGGGAGGGGAGATATGCTGACACTGAACACGGGCTGTGGCGGCCAGCGCGGCCCGGGCGTGCAGCCGGACTAGCCTTGAGCATTCGTCCCGAAGGCAAAAAAAAAAGGAAGAAAGAAGAGCAGAAAGAAAGAAATCCGTACGACAGCGTGGGGTTTGGTGTCGAGGGAGAAGGATTGACGGCGACTGGCATCCGGCGGGGGATGCCGTCACCCGCCTGCCGCTCCCGCACCTGGCGCCCCGGAGGATCGCGGCCGGCTGCACCGGGCATTCGCGGAGGGCGCAGAAGGGACGGTGGGACGCACCGGCGACGGGCCAAGCGAGACACTCGAAGCTCCGTCTGGGGGTTCCCGTGCCCGCAATCACGAGCCTCCCCCCTCCCGGTGGCATGCGCCCAGGCGGACCGGCGTGGTGTCCGCGGCGATCGTCGACTGCATACGTCGTCGTCGCCGCTGCTCGCCCAGCAGCCTGCAGGTTTTTCGTCGACGCGGTGGCGATATCGAACCATGGCCCGCGGCGTGCTGCCCCTCCGCCGCTCGCCGGGCCTAGAGCAGCCGGAGCGTTTGATGTGCTGCGCAACCGTGTGTTCGGCCGTCTCGTACGCGGTTCGCACGCACTGCATCGTCCCTGCCGGCCGGCCTGCCTTCCCTCCCCGTCGGACCCCAGTCGCAGCCAGCCTGCTCTCTGCGGCGCTGCGTCGGCAGGTGTCCGGGGCTGGCTCCGTCGGTCTGCCAGAGCACAAGAGAAACAGCCAACGTCCAACGGCTGTCCCCAACACTTGGGCTGCGAGCGCGGTGCGCTTGTAGGTCAGTTGTTCCCCCCGCACCGGAAGCGAGCACGCACGGCTTCATCCGCCGCCATCCCTTTGCCGTCCCCTCCGTTGCGCTGGAGCGACACATACACGCACCCACATTGCCAGCGTCGCCACCGCCAGCAGGAGTGTTTGCTTTCCGCGATGCGGTTCGTCTCGCGGAGCCGGTGGGGGGCGGCGATTGCCGGCAATCCGGCGATTCGCGCTCTTCCGCTTGGGGGACTCTCCTCGCGGCGCCCATCTGGTCGTGGACGCAATGTGATGGATGGGGGTTTGTATGCGGCCCGTCGTCCGCCAGTGGCCACGCGCGCCGGACGCCCCAATTGCGGGCCGGGAGACGCAGTGCCAGTGGCTTGTTTTCCGGCCAAACTGCAAAAAAAAAGGGAAAAAAAGGAAAAAAGAGGAAAAAGGAAAAAAGGATAAAAAAGGAAGCAAGGCGAACCGTCCAGCTCCTAGTGTGGGGTGTTTGTGTGTACCTCCTGGACTGTCCGGTTGAGCCTGATGCGACGCCGGGGCTTCACGCCCATGGACATTACAGTGCATTCGCTCCACCCCCCCCCCCCCCCCCGGCCACCCCCTCCTCCGGTATTCTCGACGACAGTGGAGGGCTGCCTCAGAGCTCCCTTCTTATCGATCGTATTCCCTACCACCTGTCGTCGCTGTTCGCGTGTCCGGAAGTCTTGGGCATCCAGCAATCCACCGGCGAGCGAGCGCCACCAATCTGCGGGCATATCAAGTTTGCGTCTGGGTATTTAAGCCCGTCCCGTCTCCTTCTCCTCCCCCTCCTCCTCCTCCTCCAGTCAGTCCGATATCGAGCCTTGCAGTCCTGCCGTTCCTCACGTCTCCACTCGGTCATCTTCCCAGCCCTCCGCACGTTGTTCCCCTGCCTTCCCAGAACAACCCGCTGTGTTTCCTCCTCGGCGGCGCCATCCTCCTCCTCCTCCTCTTCCTCCCCTCGAGCACTGTACAATCTATCTACCCGCGGTCAGCTCCGGGGTTGCTTGCAAGCTGATCCAGATCTCGCCTCTCGCCTCCCTTTCTTCGGCCCGTTCCGCCAGCCGTTTTTTCTTCCCGCCTCTGCACGTTGCACCACCCCAGTAAGCCAATCCGGGGCAGCTGGCCTACCCCCCCAACGAACCTGTCGATCATTCCCCACACGAAAAGCGAGAGGGATATATATATATATATAAAAACATCTCTTCGGAGCGTCCTCGGGTTCTCCTCCATAGCTACCAGCCGGACGATACCCTTCAAACCGACCAGAAAATAAAACCAGAGAAAAAAAGAAAGGAAGAAAAAAAAAAGCCGTAAGAACCACACACGCACGAGATACAGCCATGTGCAGCTTCGAAAAGATCACGTACACCGACTGCGGTCACGTCATTCGACGGTTGATCGGTTACTGCCACTTCGCGAGGAACGATCCGTTCCACCAGTGCTTCGGCGTCCAGACCACCAAACGCGAGCGGATCGTTGAAGGGCGGAAGTGTCCCCATTGCGGCTAGGACGGTTGGCTTCTGGAGGCGGAAAAGCTGCTGGGCGCTCTCGGTTCCTTTGTTGCCGTATCTTCCTTTTCTTGCTGTTCTGCGCCATATTCTTCTGTCGTCCACTTGTTCTCCTATGTCTCCTTCTCCTCTCTTCGCGGATTGGCGTCACGATTCTCAGGCGTCGGGGTTGTCTGTTGCCAGGTAACTAGTCTTTTCGTTCGCGCATCCCTAGTCGTCCATTCTGTCTTTCCATTTGATATCTCCCTTCTCTTTTTTTTTCTTCCTCGCCCATCTCTCACGTGCAACGAGCCCGGTCTCTATTCTTGTAAAAAGCCGGTTTGGTAGTCTGATATACACCTTTTATGCAGCCACCCTTAGCTACCGGCCAGTTTGAAAGATTGGATGGGCCATTTCTTCCCCCCCCTATATCATCCCTACCCTCCGTTTTGCCAGCCGGAAGCGAAACAGCCACTGCTGTGGGCTCGCGTGCGCTGCGTTCTGCCTACCTGCAGGCAGCTCATTATATTACGGCGTTCTTCGTTCTTAGCTCTTCCGTAAGTGTGCGTGCGAATAGTACTTCGTCTCGTGTGATTGGTGACCGAATGATGTCTGATGATGTAGGGGAAGAAGGAAGGGCATATCTGGCCGATTGAGGTGTGTTGCGTCGATTCGCTTTTTTGCTTCTTGCGGTATATTCGGGGTTTCAGCAATGTGAGCTATGCAAGTGAAGATCACTTACTCGATTCTATCAACAAAAAAAAAGCCATGGATATTTCTGCCTCGTCCGACAACGCCTTGCATCGTCCACCATCGGAGGGGAGATGTGTGTCACGACGTCCTTACGTACAAGAACGTTCCTCGCAGCACAGTCGTGGGCCGTCCAGCTGCGACCCCACAGAGTCCCCGGACGAAACCGGACAAACAGCTCGGAGCAGCGTAGCACATGCATGGATAGGTCTGGCGGGACATCAATTTTTGAATTCGCGTGCAACGGATCTTGTCAGAACTCACCCGCGCCGCGGTTGCGACCACGCCGACCGAATCACCGCCGGTGGTTGCATCGCGCCCGTTGCGAAAACGCCCAGTCCCCCCACCCCCCCCCCTCCGGGGGGGATCGCCACATGCCATGCACGCGCGTACACGCCTCAGCTCTTCCACATCGCCAGCCGCCACGTGCGTTGAGCCCGGCTGCCGGGTTCCCCCCCTTTCCCCCGAGCCGTATGTATCTATCTCGCTAGTGACTGCGCGAGCTTTCTCGTCGTCGTTCGTCGGGGATTGCGGGGAGAGGGCGGGGGTGGGGCTAGATGGATCCGGCTCTCGCGCGATAACGAACGACTCGACTCTTTTCTGCAGTTTGAAATCCTCATGTCCTCCCGCACTCGGAGTTGCGTCCCTGCTGTAGGCTGTAGGCTGTAGGTGTGTGTGTGTGTGGCAGCCGCCACTCGAGTTGCCTAGCGGTACACTGCGTTGACGTAAGGGTCGCCGGTGTGCACGATTGGGGAGCGCCGGTCAGGGTGGTCGCATGTCTGCTTCATCCCCGTCAGTGAGCCGTGAGCGACGGCTTATGACTGGGAGGTTATCTACCTTTCTGTCGAGTGGGCGCTGCGCCGATGTATTATGTGTGGCGCAGACGCCACTGAGGCCGGAAGATGGTGAGGAGAGGAAGAGGAGGAGGACGGGCTAGTAGTGTAGTGTAGTGTGTTGTGATGTGTTGTGATGTGTTGTAGTGAGGTAGTTAGAGTGGGGTGGAACTGTCGACAGCGGTTGTGTCACTGTGTCGCGTCACGGGATTTCGAAGGCAACCGGCTCACCAGCGAGTGCAATTCCGAGCGTGCAAGCCCGGGCACATCTGGCGACTGCGCTCCGCTCCTGGCCTGGGGGAGGGGATTTCCATTTGTCATGTGCAGATACGGACTGTCGATCACCGACTCGCGCAGACCAGCCCAGCTGCGCTTGGGGGCAAGGAAGGTGGGGATTCGCATTTCGGATTTCTGCCTGATCTAGTTAGATATGATAGATGCAGCGCCAATCAAAAATCGTTGTGATTGGATGGATCGTGTCTCAGATAAGCCGCATCTCCTTCGCCGTCATGAGGTTGTTTCTTGGATACAACAGTAATAGAGGGAGAACCCCAGAGAAGAGCATGGAAACGACAAAAGAAACCAGTGGTTGGCAGCGGGTGTAGCAACCCTTCGCACCAAGGACTACCTGCACCCGAGAAGGCATAGACTTCCACAGCGCCTCAAACTTCTTTCACCTTCTCGGGGGCGTCCGGCGTAACTGCTTCGTTGGTAAGGTCAGGACAATCCGCTCGGAGCTGGCGGTCCCCCCGAGTCCAGCACTTATGTGCAAAAGACGAGCATTCGTGTGTCCAGCCTTTAACTTTGGCTAGCGAATGCTTCATAGGGTGTTGACAGAGCAAGTGATCGAGGGGTGGGAAGAGAAACATCGGGGGCATAGATCCGATGAATTTGCTCACGTGCATCTGCACTGCCGATGCTTTCCGTGGTTACGGGTTGCCTGCCCTGTTCGGCTCAAGCCGTATCTATTTTATTAACCACACGAAATTGTGACAAGGTGGAAACTGCGCCACAGGTATTTTGTGTATTTCACTTGTGTTCATCATCAAACCCCACTGAAGTCTGAATCCGTGTAATAACATTCACGATGTCTGGTCTCAGACTCCCAGCTTCTTCATCCCAGAAAAATTTGCCTGCCATTGCAACTCCCGTTGCCCAATACGAAACTCCTTCTCATACCCCTTGTATCCACCGGCCTCCGCTATGTGGAAACACTTCTATCCCCCCAAAACCCACCAACGTATCCTCGATGTCTTTCGCACCCTGCGGGATAGTACAGTGTGGCGTAAAGAGGTTGTCGAGTGTAAAGTGGTGATGCCAAGCAAGTTGAGATGTCGGGGCGCTGAGATATACGGAGCAGTGTACCCCCTCACAAACCGACGATGGTAGAGCCGAACGCCATCGTATTTCACCGTCGTGCCTGGTGGAACACTGCTCCGGCCGCTCGTGCAATGATTGGTGCCCCCGTTCACACCTACCCAGATCCGACAACGAATGAGACGATTGCGAGATGGATGGCCGAGTTCGCGGCTTGCTGCCAGGTTGGGGGTCCGTGACGAGGAATGTCGGGGCCGCAGATGCCACACCCAACAAGAGCGATTCCACCGAGGGCAGCACACTTCGCCAGCCGACAGAGGATCGTACGGCCTGCACCCTTTCGTATGAGTAAGCAATCAGATACCAGGAAACGATAGAGAGCATACCTCAGACAGCGGTGGCCCGCTAGCACGCGCCGCACGTAGGCGGAAACGGAGGCCGCAACAAGATCATTACATATATCCGAACGCCTGGCGGCAACCTTCTTGGCTGGCAGTGCGCAGAGAACCCCCGTCGCCAGACCGGGTTGTGTTTCCGTCCAGTTGTAGTGGTCCCACGTCGTGAAGGTGATGACCCATTGGCAACGCTGGCCGCCACCGGTGGGAGAGCTGTCGGTCGGTTGCCATGCGGTGAATAGAGCGGGTCGGGCAGCAGGTCGGGGCTGTAGATCGACGTCGCAATAGGCGCGGTGACCGAGGTGGAAGCCACAGCTGGCAATGCAGGGGAGCAAAGGCAGTGCTAGGCTGTGGATCCCTCGTGCGGACGAGTTCATCGGTTTCGTTGTGCTCATTGTCCAGGCTCGCTCGGTCGGCTGGGGCAGCGGCAGAAGGGCAGCAGTCATGACGCGGGCCATTGTTGTCAGTGACCGGTTATTTCGCAGCAAGCTCAGCAATCGAGTCCTCTCGCATAGACATCGTCACCATCAGTCGGAACATCCTTTTGAGCATCCACGATACCTATAACGGCGCGTGTCTGAGCCCGGCGATTGTTGAGTGTTGAGATCTGTTAGGAGTTAGGGTTCTGTCTAGGAGGCATTGTAAAGAGCATGCGCGAGAAAGTGGTGGAATGCGTGCGGGAGCGCTGGAATGACGGGAGGAGGAATGGCCAGAGGAGCCACGGGATCCCATCGACTTCTGCACGCATATAAAGGGGCCTATCCCCCCGCCCTGTGCTGTCTTCTCTTCCCCCCTCACGTGACCTCGGTCCATCATCGCGAGACCAATGTATGTACGGCATCTGAATCCTGTCCTCAAATCCTGAACGCGCGCGGCGTCCGAACTCCGTTACCGAACCAGGAGCAGCCTTTACCAAAACCACCACGAAAGCCACCACCAGCAGAACAGCCCACCATCAAATAGCGCCACAGCCTTCCATTCAGAGGAGATATCGGCCCATTCTTCTTGTGTCTCCACCGTCCGAGGCTTCGATTTTCCCTCGGGATTCCTCCGGCGCGTGGATCACGACGTTCAGTGTGACGGTGGAGAGAACTTCCACGGCGGAGGAGGGAGGAGCACGGGGGGGTAGTATCTAGTCCCTTCCAGGCCAATGCGGCTGGTTTGAGACACGATCTGAGCAATCACGAAGACTTTTCACCGTTGCTGACACGGACAAGGCATTACATAGATACATAATGTAGTCTAGATGGGCGGAAAATAAATCCCCGTGCATGCGCATCTCTCATCCCAACCTAAGATCGAGGCATTCCCGGCGGCAGAAACACGAGCTGAGTGCTTGGTTAGTTTTGGCTCGAAACGAAGCAGAAAACAAGAACGACCATCGACATAGTTTCCCCCCACGACATCGCCAGCATACGGAGGGTGGGCATCAAGCGGCGGATTGCATGGCGGAGAGAGGGCCCGCTGTCCACCCGCCCCCCCCGATGCCGGCCTGCCGACGACAGACAGATAGCCATCTGCCGGTATTTGCTCTCGGCTGGCTGAATCCCCGTCCCGCCCCTCCCATCGGCAGCTATGTGCGTACGTACATATGCAAGCCGGGTGCTTGCTGTGTGCTCTGCGGGGTGGGTGGGAGTCTGGACTGTCGTACGGAGCCGAAGGGTCGGACCCTGATCTTCTGCTAAGATCGTCACCACACCACCGCACCAACAGCACCGCCGCCACCACATCTGCTGCTGCTGCTGCTGCCGCCGCCTGGGCAGCCGCCACTCATGAGCTGCCAGAGAACGAATGGGGTCCTACCCGCATCGGGGATGGAACGCCGAGTGGAGCGATTGTATATATAGTACGGGGTTGTGCAGATACTTGTGCCGCCTGCGTTGCGCCCGCTTGTGTCGGTGGCCTGGGGATCGCTGCCTGTGGTCCTGTACGAACGGGTACTACGGTGGGCAATCGTGTACTCTACTCTACATAGAGCACGTTCTTGTTCTCTGCCGTCTTGCTTGGCGTTGCGATGGCGATAATAGATAATGGTGGTGAGACGTAACACATGCGCTCGCTGGAGGATCTCACGCGATAGGGACGAGAAAGTCTGATTGAAAGCTCCGCGATCGATCCGTGGCAAACCGTATGTCCATTCGATTAATCTCCGTCCCGAGTTCCCCCACCAACTGCAACCAGACACCCCTCATGACCGTCCGTTCCAACCGTCCGTTCCTCAGGGTTCGACCTACAGGTCTGCGCGCTGAGAGACCTTGCCAATGATGTTGTAGCGCTTGCTGAAGAAGGTGAACCTGTTGCGAGGAGCCTGTCAGCGCCGAGGAGGCTGCGATATGGGGCTAGCGCGGGACGGGATAGCAGCTACCAATCCTCCAGCGACTTCTGCTCTTTGGGGCCCAGGTCGGACCACTCCGGCACGGCATCCTCCTCCTTCACCGAGGACTTCGCGAACCCGCGGGATGCGTCCTTGCCGGCAAACACTGTTCAAGCGTGAGCATCGGAGTCTGGGCCGCAAGGGGGGCTGGCAGGATGGGGTGGGCATTCCCGACACGTACCATTGTAGGATCCGCCGGGGACGTAGCTCTTGTTGCCGGAAACGTCGAAGACCACGCCCTGTTCGCAACGATCCAATCAGCCCCGCCCTGCGGGCTCGGTGCGATCGGATGCTCCGACTCACCTTGATGGCAACCCAGACCTTTTTGGGGTCGGACCCTGTGTGCGTTTCGCCGGTCAGTCGGCCGTAGACGCAGCAGCAGAGCGGACAAACTCCGACGACGACGACCAGCTGAGAAGCCAGACGATGCAGAAAGCCACACAGGAACGAAACGACGACGGCAGCCGCGGCAAGCCAGCACGAGGGAGAGGATGAGAGCTTACCGTCTGCAGTTGCGAGCTGCTCCACCGAGATTGGGTCGTCCTTGGGTGGGTTGAGACTAACCGGCGTCTTGGGTTCAAAGCTTCTGGGCTCGGGAGCAGACATGACTTCTGATATTTTCTTCTTCTGGCGTGGGAACCGGGGGTATTTTTTTTCTCTTTTGCGATGGCGGTTGTGAGTGCGGATGAGTGACCGAGGACGATGATGCGGGCTGGATGGCCGTCGTCTAGTCGGGGAAAGGGATGGTGCGGGGGAGGAGGAGCTCTAGTGGTGGTGGGGTAAATGCCAAGACGAGAATTAGCGAGGCGCACGCTGCCCCACAAGCCGAGAGGAGGAATCCGATCTGCATGGACCCAAGGGCCATTCGTGGGGCATCATCGAGTCGAGACGATAGACAAGATAGCTGTCGATTTGCCGCATTGCATCGACGCACCGCAAAATCCACCACTGGCGGGAGGGGACGGAGGGCCGATCGTCCACAAGCCCCAAAAGAAGAAAAAAAAGTGTAACTAACTAATGCGCGGACTGAGTCACGATCAACCTCTGCACTCCCACGCCATCCAGCGAGCAGCACAGACATGTGCACCCGGCAGTCGGAGGAGGAAGAGAACCCAGGGCGCGCTCTGGGGAAAGCAGGACAGACAAGACACAGACAGATGCTCCGCCCACCAGCCCCGTCCAACCAGCGCCGGGCAGCGAGTGGTGTGTCGATAAGGGGATCGTCTGCGGAAACGGAGCACCCTAGAAAGCTCCAGCATCCGGCATTGGAGCGATCTCGATTTCTCGATCGTTGTGCTGGAGTCATACTTTATATCCAAAAAAAAAAGGAAAAAAGAAAAGAAAAAGAAAGAACGGAAAGCTCCGACCACTCAGCAGGCTGCGGGATGGTTTTGCCCGCCGTCCCGCGCCGCAAGTGCAAGTTGTGCCCGTTTGCTGTGCCCGCACATGGGGTTATATATGTTTATATATATACC
>Ga0307516_10003271_pt1 | contig 20976 bp, 24 predicted proteins | sample 19_EM_MG_FD_203310 | JGI IMG/M metagenome (GOLD analysis project Ga0307516, IMG submission 203310) | Populus trichocarpa ectomycorrhiza microbial communities from riparian zone in the Pacific Northwest, United States - 19_EM | ecosystem: Host-associated > Plants > Roots > Unclassified | place...
AAGCTCCTTGCGACTAATGGTTTTTCTGGCTGCAACTGCCACTGGACACCACAGCCTAGCGGAAGTAAGCTCTGAAGACTAGATCCAGAGTCAAACTTGACAAATGGTACTATAAGGACTCTCAACTGAGATGGTAAACAACGGTATCAGTCAATTGTTGGCAGTCTGACATCAGGAAAAAAATTCTGTGTCCGGACGCTGCATACGTGTTGGAAACGTCTAGACTCTCAGGACGCAACGCGGCAAGGTATTCTCTGTCTGGACGATGCATGTCAGCGCACATGCTGCACCGAACGTGACCTGCCCGTGCATATGCATACTAGACAGAAGTGGGCTGCGCATTGGCCTTCGGGACGACTAATGTCAAGGCAAACAGTGTCCGGACGATACATGCCACAGCATCTGCCTTCTGGACAAGGAGTGTCAGCGCATTTACCTTCTGAATGCAGCGCGTTTCTTACAGACGCAGAATGTCAAGGCAAATGTAGACCAGACGACACGTGCCATGGCATCCGCCTTCTAGACGAGGAGTGTCAGGGCATTTGCCTTCTGGACGCAGCGCGTGTCTTACAGACGCAGAATGTCAAGGCAAATGTCTTCCAGACGATGCATGCCACGGTATCTGCCTTCCAGACGAGGAGTGTCAGGGCATTTGCCTTCTGAACGTAGCGCGTGTCTTACAGACGCAGAGTGTCAAGGCAGATGTCGTCCGTACGAGGGGTGTCAGGGCATTTGCCTTCTGAACAGAGCGTGTGTGTTACAGAGGGAGAATGTCAAGGCAGATGTCGTCCGGACGAGGGGTGTCAGGGCATTTGCGTTCTGAACGCAGCGCGTCTTATAGACGCAGAACGTCAAGGCAGATTTCTTCTGGACGCAGAGTGACAAGGCAAATGTCGTCCGGATGACGCTTGCCACAGCATTTGCCTTCTGGATAAGGAGTGTCTTCGCCATACGGACGCAGCTCGTCGTACAGACGCTGAGTGTCAACGCAAATGGCAGACGAGGCTTACGATGGCGCGCCACACATAGGTAACAGAGTGGTCACGGTGATAGCATCGAAACGCGACCGTCAGGGCACGGTACATTGCAGCAAAGACTATTAAACTCAGATTTGGTTCCAGGCATTGTGACTCAAGCCAGTTCTATTCATTACATCGAATTTACATCTATCTACCATGTCACTGTAGACAGCATAGGTCTACGTCACCGTAGACAGCATCCCTCTACGTGACCGAAACGAAGGCAGTTTGCCGGATGAGACACGACGCGATGAGGATGATGTCAATGAAGATGGCGGTGAGGCTGCTGGCGGCAAAGACGATAGCAAATATGACGCGGCGAGACGGTCGACGAGCATCGTGAATTGTTAGCGCAGCTCTCACAGGGACAGTGGGAAGTTGTACAATATGACGCGAAGAGTACGATGTCGAAGAAAAGAGGATGCCGGCAGCGTGGATGACATCAAGACGCGACAAGTACGATATCGATGAAAAGAGTATGCCGGCAGCGTGGATGACATCAAGACGCGACGAGTACGATGTCAACGAGGATGGCAGTGAGGCTGACAGTGGCGGTATGGACGATAGAAAATATGACGCGGCGAGATGGTCGACGAGCTTCGTGAATTGTTAGCGCCGCACTAACAGGGACAGTATGAAGTTGTACAATATGATGCGACACGATGAGTATGATATCGATGAAAAGAGGATGCCGGCGGCGTGGATGACATCAAGACGCGACGAGTACGATGTCGATGAAAAGAGGATGCCGGCGGCGTCGATTACATCTAGACGCGACAAGTACGATGTCAATGAGGATGGCGGTGAGGCTGCCGGCGGCGTCAATGATGATAGGAAATATGACGTGGCATGAAGATCAACGAGCTTTGTGAATTGTTAGCGCAGCACTCACAGGGACAGTGGGAAGTTGTTCAATATGATGCGATGCGACGAGTACGATATTGATGAGGATGGCGGTGAGCTTGATGCCGGCAGCGTGGAAGATAGCAAGATGCGAGGAGTGCGCTGGTCATGCGTATGATATGATGAAAGTAGAAGAAAAAAGGGGTGGACTTGCGGCCCGTGCTGTCGTATTCAGCCAGCCGTGCTGTGGCAAGCGAGCCAAACCGTACAAAAGCGCAGGCACTATCAAACGCTTGGCACCTTGCAAGTTGCATGCGAAATCCCTCGCAATCTGCGAAAACTGCGAATTCCTCTCCCACAGTCGTCGATACCCCGGAACCCGCTGTTTACAGATGCATAATTATTCCCTATTATATCAATTCTGTCCGACCTAAAGTTTGTGCCAACTGGCTCCTGATTTGCAACCTATCGATGGTGCTGTCCTGAATCAACTTTTTCTGCTAGGAGAATCTCTACTATATATAACGCTCCACATCTGTATATCATTCATGTTTTCAGTATTACAACTTGAAAAACAGCAGTAAGTAGTCACAAACTTTAGGTCCGACTGAATTGATATAATAGGGAATAATTGTACATCTGTAAACAGCGGGTTCCGGGGTATCGACAACTATGGGAGAGGAATTCGCAGTTTTTGCGGATTGCGAGTGATTTCGCATGCAACTTGCAAGGTGCCAAGCGTTTGATAGTGCCTGTGCTTTTGTACGGTTTGGCTCGCTTGCAACAGCTTGGCTGGCTGAATACGACAGCACGGGCCACAAGTCCACCCCTTTTTTCTTCTACTTTCATCATATCATACGCGCGACCAGCGCACTCCTCGCATCTTGCTATCATCTACGCTGCCGGCATCAACCTCACCGCCATCCTCATCAATATCATACTCGTCGCGTCTTACTTGATGTCATCCATGCCGCTGGCATCCTCATTTCATCGACATCGTACTCGTCACATCTTGATGTCATCCATGCCGCCGGCATCCTCTTTTCATCGATATCGTACTCGTCGCGTCGCGTCATATTGTACAACTTCCCACTGTCACTGTGAGTGCTGCGCCAACAATTCACGAAGTTCGTTGATCTTCACACCGCATCATATTTGCTATCGTCCTTGCCGCTGCCGGCAGCCTCACCGCCATCCACATTGACATCGTACTCGTCGCGTCTTGATCTCATCCATGCTGCTGGCATCCGCTTTTCATCGACGTCGTACTCGTCGCGTCTTTATGTCATCCACGCCGCCGGCATCCTGTTTTCAACGACATCGTACTCTTCGTGTCGTATTGTACAACTTCCCTCTGTTCCTGTGAGAGCTGCACTAACAATTCACGAAGCTCGTCGACCGCCTCGCCGCATCATATTTGCTATCGTCTTTGCCGCCGCCAGCCTCACCGCCATCTTCATTGACATCGTCCTCATCGTGTCGTGTCTCATCCGGCAAACTGCCTTTGTTTCGGTCACGTAGAGCTATGCTGTCTACGGTGACATAGAGCTATGCTCTCTACGGTGACGTGGTTGATAGATGTAAATTCAATGTAATGAATAGAACTTGCTTGAGTCACAATGCCTGGAACCAAATGCGAGTTTAATAGTCTTTGCTGCAATGTACCCTGCCCTGACGGTCGCGTTTCGATGCTACCACCGTGACCACTCTGTTACCTATTTGTGGCGCGCCATCATAAGCCTCGTCTGCCATTTGCGTTGACACTCAGTGTCTGTACAACACGCTGCGTCCGTATGGCGAAGACACTCCTTGTCCAGAAGGCAGATGCCGTGGCACGCGTCGTCCGGACGACAATTGCCTTGACACTCTGTGTCTGGAAGAAATTTGCCTTGACATTCTGCATCTGTAAGACACGTGGTGTGTTCAGAATGCAAATGCCCTGACACCCCTCGTCTGGACGACATCTGCCTTGACATTCTGTGTCTGTAAGACACCTGCTGCATTCAGAACGCAAATGCGCTGACACCCCTCGCCCGGATGACATCTGCCTTGATACTCTGCGTTTGTAAGACACGCGCTGTGTTCAGAAGGCAAATGCACTGCCACTCCTCGTCCCGAAGGCAGATGCCGTGGCACTTGTCGTCCGGACGACATTTGCCTTGACTACCTACATCGGTAAGACACGCGCTGCATCCAGAAGGGAAACACCTTGCCACTACTCGTCTAGAAGCATATGCCGTGGCCGCTGCGTTCGGACGCATGATCCCGTGGCGCAGTGTGTTGCGACGCACCGTGTCATGGCAAGTATCGTCCGAGTTAAGCAGGTTGTGTCCAAAACGTCTAGTGCGTCTCGACCATCCGAACGCTCAGGACCCAATTTTTTTTTTCCTGATGGATGTGGCTAATACTATGCTCTTAGCCAGACCTTGCATTCACTGTCTTCATGCTGAGCAAATTCTCCTCTACCCTGACTACCGAGTACTTGTCAGCAGCCACCTACATGCTACGATATCTGCAAAAGACAGCCAACCTTGCTATCAAGTACAATACATCAGATTCCATATCCACCATGCCTATGAGCTACACCAACTCAGACTTCACAGGAGATCCTGATGACTGAAAATTGACATCGGGCTATGTATTAATCATTGCCGGAGGTGCTGTTACCTGGCATGCTTGTAAGCAGCTCCTTGTTACTTTTTCAATGTGGAAGCCAAATATATAGGTGCTTCCGATGCCACAAAAGAAGCCATTTGGATTCACTCCTTATACACTTGCATATTGTATGCAAGATCCTGCACTAGCATACTGAGCAATGTCTCCAATACGTATGCTCAGACAATGACTCAAAGGCTACCAAGCCCCAGCAAATCTTTGCTGACAACCAAGGTGCAATCCAACTTGCAAAAAACCCGAAGTTTTATGTGCACACCAAGCATATCAGTACCTGCTTCCACTTCGTCCGAATTGCCTGAGAACGGAATCCCTTCAAAACTACTTACCACCCGAACTCCAACATCCTCATCGACATCATGATAAAGAACCTCCCTTGAGACACTCACTCGAAGCACATTTAGGGGCTTTGGCTTGTAAGCTAGGACTCAGGGGAAGTCTCCGACCAACCACAAGTCAAGTGTTTGAAATAGGTTCCTCTTTCTGTTCTTTCTTTGGAGGATGCACTCTTTCTCCTATATCCGTGGTTTTCCCTTGAGGGGTTTTTTACATGGTTATGAGTTTCATCGAGATATCTGAGGATTCCATTTTCTCATTCTCTCCTGTGTTCCTTTGAATCTTCCTAACAAGGGGAAGTGTCAGAATAATAGGCATCCAGTGATGGTAGACTGAAGGTGGCGTCCAGATATTTCAGAGTGGAGGTGGCATCCAGACATGATGTAGCAGAGGTGGCATCTGGCCATGCCTGAGTCCCCAAGCACCGGCTTGAGGGGCAGTCTTCAGTCCTTTGTCCTGGCAGCCTTCCTCTATATTCAGAGATCTTGTGCCCACAGAATCATGTAAAACAATCTTCATGTTTATCGATCCATATATTTCAACACCCATATTCCTTTTTCACCTTTCAATTAGCCCACCACAGGTTACGTCGGACATTCTGTATGCGCCCTATACCTGCTGGCTGTCATCTCTCCCTCCCAAGGTCCTTCTGCAGCTCCGTCAGATCTTCCATCCAATATAGCTTTGACCTGCTGCCCCACCTCATCCTCCTGGTCTGGCTGGTAAGTGCTCCTACCATGGCCTCCCACAGTACTCCTGCTGCTTCCTCTACCTGTTCAAACATGCTGGTGGCATCTAGTACTGCAGTTTTGTTCCCCACTCTTAGAAAGCATTGCTGGAACACCACTTTCTTTCACTGCATGGATTTCTGCTCTTCCTTGCTCTTTCCAGTCCCCTTTCATCCACTAATGTCATACCCTGTCATCTCCTTGCTGCTCTCTCAGCTGCCAGGGGTCCCTCCAAGTTTATTCCACACTATAATCTCATGGTCAGAGCTGGTCGCCTATTTGCTAACAATGTTCCAGTTGAGCTCAATACTCAGTGAGGTGAGGATGAGGTCAATGATTGAGTGATTGTTGTTGCCCACCTGTTGGGCTTCCTTGGAGTTCCACACTACCAGTGAGTGGTAGCTTTTGAGGTTCACACTGAATGTAGCATTTCATCTCAATAATGCCCTCCCATTCCATATCTGGCTCTGGGTGTTCTTGTCCCCAACAATGAGAGTCTGGTTATGTCTTGCAATTGCCTCCCAGTTGGCCCGCTGAGTCAGCTACTCTCTGCTAGCACCGATCTGCCCGTGATCATAGATATTGACAATGACGATCAAGGTACTACTCAGAGGCTTGACTTCCAGTGCCTGCACGTAGTTTGCACCACCCCTTGTTAGATCCTTCAGCTTCATTACCTGATACTAAGACTCCCAGTTGATTGCCACCAAGTACTTGGCTGTATTTCCCTTCTCCCCCCTAACAAATTTGAAGCTAGGGTGTGAACTTGTACTATACTTTTCTCTCTTCCCCTGGGGTTCCAGAATCAGTACAAGGTTCTCTTCTTTCTGAACCACTGACTTCAACACCGCCTCCAATACTTGACCCCCCTAGTGTAGGTATGCCGTAGCACCAGCAGCTTCTGGGTTCCTGATAGGCCCACTATCAGACACCTATAGATGGGGCATTGCCACTTGATTCCATTCCAGTTGCCTCTATCATGTCTTCTGTCCAGTCTGGTGAGATCTCCACCAACATGTGTCACAGGAGCCAGTTTAGCAATCTGTCGGCAGGTGCTGCATTTGGCCAGGCTGGTTGAGCTGGGTGTTTGGGCTGTTAGGTAGGAGTTCCCTATTGCGGCCCTCCTGCCTGCATGCCTTGGATGATCTCAATAACAGCACACTTTGCCAGGTATCTGGCATCCTGGGAAGGGTGTCCACCCCTGCAGTTGGGGCACTTCATTCCCATATGCAGACATACCTTTTGTACCTTTTCACACGTTACCACCTCTCATCGGTGCTCCGCAGCCTATGGCCACCAGCACCGCTGGTATAGGTGGCTTCAGCCTGCTGGCACCGGAAAGCTCAGAAACCTCATCAGCTGCACATGCTATATAGGGTGTCAGCCTTGTTAGGGATATAGAGGAAGGCACAGAATTTGTTTCCCACCATCCACATTTCCACCAGCAGCTTCTAGGCTGCCACCTTGCCTGGTCTCTTGAAGACCACCCATGCCATGTTCTGTGGGAGGCAGCCAGCCTGGAAGTGCTGCTCAACGGTCCTTACTGACCGTATCCACCGTATGAAGAATGGGGGGGTCACAACACCTTCGTTCTCCACCTCAATCTGCACCCTAAAGTCCGTCAGCCCATTGGGATACCAGTACCAGTTGTAGGGCACTAAGACCTTGAGGTATGCCCAGGTTTCGTTAGTGTCAACATTGATTATCGCCAAGAAAAAAATTTTCCTTCTTGAAGTGTAGGAACTTTGCCAGTAAGGCCCCATAACCCACTGGTGTAGACAGCCTTCCCTACACCGAGAGTTGAAAGCCCTCCATATGTACATGGGCTGGCACCACCTATCTAAGTGCAATGTAAATGTTAGAATATAGGGATTGGTAGAGATGAAGATTACGAATTGGTTTATTGATACAAAGTCGAAGGAGGGTCATTCTCTCTATATGCAACAGGCCCAAGGGACTTTCCAGAGAGAAAGGATGGAAGACTGTCTCCTGAGCTGGTGCTTAGAGACTCGGGCAGCTGTTATCTCCGGACATGTCACCTCAGGTCTATCATCTCTGGATGGCTTCTCTGGTTTGTCATCTGCGGACACATATTATTCTAACACTTCCCCTTATATGGAACATAGAAAGGAACATAGGAGAAAAGTAGAAATTGAAATAAACTGTATACTGACAAACAGTAGTAGAGTAGTGAAAAACAGTGAAACCCCCAGTATCCTTGGATACCTCATTAAAACTCATAACTTTGTAAAAAACCTCATGGGAAAACCACAGACATAGGAGAAAGAGTGCATCCACCAAAGAATAAAGAGAGAGAGAAAGAAAACTTGTTGAACCACCTGCCTGTGCTTCACCAGAAGCTTCCCCTGGATACCAGGCTAATTTCCAAGAAGATCTGATAGATGATCTGTCCCTTTGTCAGCATTGAGAGTAGAGAGTAGCTTCATCAACATCGAGTGTGGTCTGCAGCTGTTCTATGGGATGCTACTGCAGCTCCAGCATCACTGAGCGTGCCCATTAGCTCCACCATCACTGGGCGCATACAGCAGGTCCATCAACATTGAACATCAGGACAAAAAAATTGGCGTTGGAATGCAGTATTGCATCAGGTGTGTTGTAAGCGTTGATACACACTGTAGCCCACTTTTTTTCATTGGAACATGTTCAATGCATTTGTGATAATCCCTACATAGTGCTTGCATTTATACACTAAATCTTATATGTGTCAACTATCTATACAGATTATTCATTCGAATGTTACCTCTGGCAAGGTATCAACTACCCATGGAGCACACACTCACAAATTGTATTCAAACACCACATCTAGTGTATATTGCCTGTCCACACTGTGTATCCGTTGGAATACTATTTCTAGCAAGGTCTCAACTATCCATGCAGAGCTCCCTTATGACTTGCACTCGAACACTACATCTGGCATACATCATCTATCTACCTGGTGTATCCATTGGAAAGCTATGTTTGGTGAGGTGTCAACTACCCATTTAGAGCATTTATTTGAATGCTATGTTCAGCAACATGTCAACTATCCTTGAAGAGTATCCGCCCAAATGCGACCTCTGACTAGGTGTTACCTATCCATGGAGAGTATCCTTGCAACTTGCGATCAAATGCTTCATCTAGTATACATCACCTGTGCACACTGTGTATCCATTGGAATACTATTTCTAGTGAGGTGTCAACTATCCACGCAGAGCTCCCTTGCGACCTGTATTTGAACGCTACAACTGGTGTATATCGCCTATCCATGCTGTTCATCCATTGGATGCCATTTCTAGCAAGACATTAACTATCCACGCACAGCATCCGTTTGAATGCTATTTCTGGCAAAGTGTCAACTATCCATGCAGAGTACCCATTCGAACACTCCCTCTGACAAGGTATCAGTTATCCACACAAAGTACTTTTGCACCTTCCATTCAAATGCTTTATCTGGTGTGGCGTCAACTATCCAGGCAGATTACCTCTGCAACTACTGTATGGACACTACGTATGGTGTGGCATCTACTATTCACAAAGTCTAAGGTTCATCATACATGGTGAAAAATATCTGTTTACAAAATTCAGGAACAACAACCTTCACACCCTAAACGATGGAACATCAAGTGACAGTATGCAAAGAATACATTTGAAATTTGCAACAAGAGAGAAATGAATTGTGAGTAAAGACAGCATTTGGTGACAAGGTGAAGTATGAAACTCTGACGTGCAAATCCAGTGAACTAATGCCCCAAGAGAATCCTGCAAGAGAATACAGAGAGTGAATTTGGCAAGCATATCCACGAAGCAAATTCAGGAAGTGAATGCAGCGAGAGAATCTAGTAAAAGACAGTGAGAGGATCCAGTGAAAGAATCAGCAAGCGAATCAAGATAAACAGTGGGAGAATCAGCACAATAATCAATGAGAGAAATCCAGCAAATGAATCAGCGAGGGAATCTAATAAGAGAATTCAGCAAGTGAATCGACGAGAGAATCAGTGGGTGAATCCAGCAAGCAATCCAGTGAGCCAATCCAGCAAGAGAATTTAGTGTGCAAATTCAGCGAGCAAATCCAGCAGGAGAATCAGCAAGAGAATCGACAAGAGAATCAGTGGGTAACTCCAGCAAGCAATCCAGCAAGCTAATAGCAAGAGAATTGAGCATGCAAATTCAGCAAGCAAATTCACCAGGAGAATTCAGCAAGTGAATCGATGAGAGAATCAGTGGGTGAATCCAGCAAGTAATCGAGCAAGCCAATCCAGCAAGAGAATTGATCATGCAAATTCAACATGCAAATTCAGCAGGAGAATGAGCAGCAGAAACCAGTAAGAGAATCGCTCAATCGAGTGAATCCAGGGTGCAAATCGGTCAGAGAATCAACAAGAGAAACAGTGAGAGAAACGGTAAATGAATCAACATGAGAAACAGCCAGAGAATCAGCAGGAGAATCAGCAAGAGAATCAGTGAGAGAATCAATGAGAGAAACAGTGTTGATGAAAGTGACACCATGGTGAGCAATACCATAGCAACGGTGTTGGCAGCAATGATATGGCAATGGCAACAGCAGCAACATGGAGAGTAATGGCAGGGGGACCCTGGAAATGATGGCTGGGCATTCTTCCATAGTAGTGTCTTTCATATTCTTTCTTCTATACTCCTACATACTTAGATATAGCATAGAAAAAGACCAAACGCACCTATCTGAGCCGTTTCATCAAACTTCAACGATCAAATCATTTTGTCCTGTCACTTTCTTTTCTCTCTTCCTCTCTGCTTGTGAAGACTCTCAAAGGAACGGTGATCGGACAAACTTTAACAGATTATGAGTTTAGAGCTGTAACTGCTCCAAATACCTACAATACCTCATGCAGATCATCTACCTTCTCAATCATCATATTCTTGTATGAAAAATAGCTCCTCAGGAGCCAGTGGTAAACATGGGGGCAGGCGATTCAAAGGCCCTGTTCTTTAGGTCTCACTTGGAAACTTTCTTCTTGAAATCAAGTGCAAACCATCTCAGCGATAGAAGATCCATGACCAGTGACAAGCATTTCCCTCCTTGCATATCGATACGATTCTCATCATCAGTGAAGAATCATTCAAACACCTGCTGGGCAATATCTGCCTTCTCAATCGTACCAACTACACAGTCTGGAAGGAAGACTATATAAAGGTCCTACAAGGAATAAAGGCTTGGGACATCGTGATGGAGAGGGAAGTAGAACAGGAAGATCTGGAAAGACCCAAAGACTTCACCAGAAACACTGTCCTGGCGCAGAAGGTGTAAAAGGACTACAAGCAACGGAAATTGCAGGTCTTGGCTATCATCTACAGTTCCTGTACCAATACTGTCAAATTGTACATCAAAGGTATAGACGATCCTGTTGAGGCGTAGAAAGATCTACAAACACTGCCAACTCCTCCGTTGGATGAATGTCACTCTTTCAGAAATTCAGCACTCTTCATCCTACTCCCAGACAGCCGCTCAATGCCTCTTAGCCGAACTGCTTGATATTAACACTGAGCTCACTGGTTCCGAAGAAGCAGTCCCCAACATGGTCCTGAAGAATCACATTGATATGACTCTTCCTCCCACCTATGCTGTCATGATCAAGATTCTTCAATCTCGTTGGAAAGTTACAGTTAAAGAAGTCATTGACACCCTCAATGAGTGTGAGAGAAACCGATCGATGACAACCAGACCTGATGCAGTCTCTGCGGGACTTGACATCCAATAAGAAGGAAGAGGTGGACGAGGTGGCTACCAGGGACGATACCCAGGGAATGAGTGCTTTCTGAAGGGGTGCTGTGATTGGTGTAAAACCGGCATGCACGCTACCGCCAACTGCTAGAACAAGAAGAACAACAAATGAGCTTGAGATCAGAATGACTGCTACTATTGTGGAGAAGAAGGACACATGAAGAATGACTGCCCTGCTAGAAGAAAAGGACAGGCCATACGAAATAGCAGAGGAAACAGACGTGACAGACGGGAAGGAATCGTACACACCGGACTTAAAGGAAATGGACACGATGGAAACAAAGGAAACACTAACAAGAGACGTAAAGGAAATGGATGCGACAGACACAACGGAAACACACGCACTCACAGTAGCTCTGCTAACCAGCAATGACTTGCGGGGTCTACCTCGCTCAGCTCAATGGTAATGGTGGCATCATATCGATCGGCAACAACAGCAAGGACTTGGGTAATTGATTCTGGAGCATCTCACAATTACAGCAACAATCTTTGAGACTTCCAGAGGAGCTCAGTTACGAAAACGAATATGATCATCAAGTTGGAAGATGATCATCAGGTACAAGCAAAGAAGAAACGAATTGTATGTCTGGGAGGAGTGGATATAGAGGAGTTATTCGTTCTGGAATTCCAAATATCTCTCCTGTCATTAGGACAAGTCGACAGACATGGATCCACAACAATATTCTAATCAGGGATATGCTCGATTGCTGATGCAAAGGGACAAAAGGTTTTCCAAACCAACCTTGAAGATGGCCTATACATACTATCAACGGATGAATCAGGACATATCTCTGAAATCAAGAGGCTGCGAACAGCTCCACATTCAAACATGATAAATATGAGGCATCAATATCTTGCGCACCTTAATCATCAGAACTTGAGACGACTACTGGAATCCTCGGGCAAGTGCATTACGAATTCAGACGTTCAGCCACTAACAGATGCTATAGACGATGAGCTGCCGATCACCGTTAAACTTGTACCTGACTAGGAAACACCACGATAGTGTACAACCTGTATTCACACGAAACAACAACAACATATCATAAATACCATGGCATTCCAGACATCAATGCTATTTGAGCTTGTACATTCAGATCACTGTAGGCCTATGAAGCACAGTATTGGAGGCATCCAATATTACATCATCTATATTGATGACTGTACAAGATACACTGAGGTGTACTTTCTAATCAGAAAAACCACAGAAGAAATATCAGCCAAGTTTTAACAATATCAAGCATGGGTGGAAATACAGGGATTCCACATCAAACGTTTCCGTAGTGACAATGGATCCGGAGAATAAAGCAACTCGACATTCCTAGGTTTACTGGGAGAGAAAGGAATTACATTTGAACACTCCCCCCTGTACACCCACACCAGGAAAAAAGAAAATTGTGTCCAGACCTTCCGGATGCACCAGACGGTCAAGACGAACTGGACGCAACCTCGCTAACCCGGATGCATCTTACCACGGCGTGGGGCGTGTGAACGCAGCTACCACGGTGGTGTGTGTTCAGAGGCAGCGTACTAGGGCACCGTGCATCTGGATGCAGCTGCTATGGTATATTCGTTTCAGAGAAGGAGTGTCAGGGCATGAACCTTCAGGACGTAACGCTTGTGTTCCAGACGCAAGGTGTCCAGGCAGATGGCGTCAGGACGACACCTGCCATGGTACCTCACGTCCAGACGCAGCTATCAAGGCACAACACGTCCAGACACAGCTGTCAAGGCACAATGCATCTAGATGCAGCTGTCAAGGCACAACGCGTTCAGATGCAGCTGTGAAGGCACAATGCATCCAGACGTAGCTGTGAAGGCACAACACGTCCAGACGCAGCTGTCAAGGTACAATGCATCTGGATACAGCTGTCAATGCATTACGTGTCCGGACGTAGCGGCCGTGGCACATGCCTTACGGACAAGGAGTATCATGGCAATCGTGCTCATGACGCAGCGCATGTCTTACAGATGCAGAGGGTTAAGGCAATTTTCTTCCAACTGAGCAAGTCAAGGCAAATGTCTGGACAATACTTACAATGGCGCATGACACATAGGTAACTACTGAGCAGTCACAATGGTAGCATCCAGACACGACTGTCAGGGCATGGTACATTGCAGCAAAGACTATCAAACGATTGTGACTCAATCCAGTTCTATTGATTACATTTAATGTACATCTATTTACTCGCTTACCCTGTGCAAGCACCTAGCTGTGTGACATCCAATGATGATAGTGGCTGCAAGGACAATTGCAAATAAGACGCGGTGAGAAGATTGACGTGCTTCGTGAGATTATTGGTGCAGCTCTCTAAGTGACAGTGGGAAGTTGTAGAATACAACGCGATGAGTACGATGTCAATGAGGATGTCGGCAGCATGGATGGTATCGGAAGGACCCAATGAGTACGATGTGAGGATGCAGGTCAGGATGATACCACATCAGCAAAAAAATGAAAAGTTGAAGTATATTGCTTTTTTTACAGGTGAGACATAAATTTGAACTAATATTTCTCGAGGTTTCAGCTAAAAATAAAGCACTTTTTTTTTTTAAATCCTTACGGGAGCAAAATATAACTTCTCCACTTATGGGAGTTAGCGATGCTTACGGGAGCTATGGGAGCTACAGGAGCTCCCTAGGAATTCTCAAATTTTTTGCTGATGCTGCTGCAAGGACAATCGCGAATAAGATGCAGCAAGAATTTCAACCTGCTTCGTCAGATTGTTAGTGCAGCTCTCTAAGTGACAGTGAGAAGTTGTACACTACGACGCAATGAGTACAATGTCGATGAGAATGGCGGTCAGGATGATGCTGGCTGCAAAGACAATCGAGAATAAGACACGGTGAGAAGATCGATGTACTTTATGAGATTGTTAGCGTAGCTCTCTTAGTGACAGTGGGAAGTTGTACTATACAATGCGATGAGTATGATGTCAATGAGGATGGCGGTGAGGATGATGCTGGCCACAAGAACAATTGTGAATAAGAGGCGTAAAGAAGACCGACGTGGTTCCTGAGACAATTAGCACAACTCTCTAAGTGACAATGGGAAGTTGTGCAATACGACACGATGAGTATGATGTCGAGGAGGTTGTCGGTGGTATGGATGGTATTGCAAGGACACGATGAGTACGATGTAGGGATGGAGGTGAGAATGATGCCGGCCACAAGGACAATCACAAATAAGACGCAGTGAGAAGATCGATGTGCTTCATGAGATTCTTAGCACGGCTCTCCAAGTAACGGATAGTGGGAAGTTATACAATACAATGCGACATGACACGTACAATGTTTATGAAGATAGCGGTGAAGAGTTTCCCACAGCCCGGATGATAGAAAGTAAGATGGTCAAGTGTGATGGACATACGATGAAAGGTGAAGAAAAAAGGGGTGCAATTATGTCCCGTACTATTGTATTTTGCAAGTAGAGCTGTGGTAAGTGTGCCGAACAGTGGTAAGGGTGCTGAGCTGTAGTAAGCATGATAAACCGTAGGAAAGTGCAGGCACTAGCAAACGCTAACTTTGAAGTTGCATGCGAAATCACTCGTAATGTTTGAAACTGGCCAATTCTGCTCCCAAAGTTGGTAATACCCTGCAACCCGCAATTTGCATTCCCCCAATTGTTTCCTGTCGTATCAATTCACTCTTACCAAAAATGTAATCCGTATTGACTCCTGTTTTTCAAGGTAGTGATGCTGAAGAGTTAAATGATATACGTATTGGAGTGTTATATTGTATGAAATCTCCACAATTGGTAGCTACAGCATCCCAATGCTGTAAAGTAGGAGCTAGTATGCACAATGATTCAACCAGACTAAATTGGTATGACAGGAAAGAATTGGTAGAATATAAACTGCAGGTTCCAGGGTATCGATGACTACGGGAGTTGAATTCACCAGTTTCGCGTATTGCGAGTAATTTCGCATGCAACTTCAAAGGTGGTGTTTGCTAGCAACTGTGCTTTTGTATGGTTTGGCACACTTACCACTGCTTAGCATACTTACCACTGCTCAGCACACTTACCACAGCTCCGCTTGTAAAACACCACAGTACAGGCCGCAATTACACCCCTTTTTTCTTTGCCTTTCATCATACGTCCCTCGCACTTGACCATCTTGCTTGCTATCATACATGCTACGCCAAACTCTGCACTGCCATCCTCATCGACATTGTACTTGTCACATCGCATCGTATTGTACAACTTCCCACTGTCACTTAGAGAGCTGCACTAACAATCTCATGAAGTATGTCAATCTTCTGGCTGCATTGTATTCGTGATTGTCCTTGCAGCCGGCATCATCCTCACCTTCATTCTGACAATGTACTCATTGAGTCCTTATGATACCATCCATGCCACCAGCATCCTTGTCGACATCATACTCATCGCGTCGTATTGTACAACTTCCTACTGTCACTTAGAGAGCTGCGCTAACAATCTCACGAAGAATGTTGATCTTCTTGCCACCTGTTATTCACGATTGTCCTTGCAGCCGGCATCAGCCTCAGTTTCATCCTCATTGACATCGTACTTGTGGCGTCGTATTATACAACTTCCTCCTGCGTTTGTCCCTCTGAAAGTTGCCCTAACAATCTTAGTAAATTCGTCGATCTTCTCACAGCATCTTATTTGCGATTGTACTTGCAGTCCGCATCATCATTGGATGTGACACAGCTAGGTGCTTGCACTGAGTAAGCTAAGTATGGTAAATAGATGTACATTAAATGTAATCAATAGAACTGGATTGAGTCACAATTGTTTGATAGTCTTCGCTGCAATGTACCCTATCCTAACAGTCGCATGTAGCTGCTACCACTGTGACCGCGCTGTTACCTATGTGTTGGGCGCTATCATAAGCATTGTCCAGACATATGCCTTAACATGTTCAGTCTGGAAGAAAATTGCCATGACACTCTGCATCCGTAAGACATGTGTTGTGTCTGGAAGGAAAAATGACCTGACTCTCCTCGTCCATGTTGGAATATAGGGATTGATAGAGATGAAGATAGTGAATTGATTGTATTACAGTATTATGCGGGCACAAGATCTCTCTATATACAGGAAGGCCGTCAGGACAAAGGACGGAAGATGAAAAGGAACACAGGAGAGAATGAGAAAAACAGAATTCTCGGATGCATTGTTAAAACTCGTAACCGTGTAAAAAACCCTTCGAGGGAGAAACCACGGACATAGGAGAAAGAGTGCATCCTCCAAAGAAAGAGCAGGAAGATGAGAGGGAAAGAAAAACGGAAAAAAGAAGGGAAAAACTATTTCAACCGCTTAACGCATGGTCTGTTAACCACTTCTCCTGAGTCCTGGCTTACAAGCCCAAGCCCGTGAGCATGCTTCCAGTGAGTCTCGCGAGGGAGATTCTCCGTCATGATGTCGGCGAGCATGTTGGATGTCGGAAGGTATGTGGTTTTGATAGCGTTCCGTTCGCAGGCATCATGGACGAAGTGGAAGCGGACACTGATGTGCTTGGTGCACTCATGGAACTTCGGGTTCTTTGCAAGTTGGATTGCACGTTGGTTATCGACGAAGATTTGCTGGGGCTCTGTAGCCTTGCCATATAATATGCCAGTGTATAAAGTGCGGACCCAGATGGCTTCTTTTGTGGCGTTGGAAGCACCTATGTATTCGGCTTCCACCATTGAGAAAGCGACGAGCGGCTGCTTATGCGCACGCCAGGTAATAGCACCTCCGGCAAGCATGAATACATAGCCAGATGTTGATTTTCGGTCATCGGGATCTCCAGCGAAGTCTGAGTCGGTGTAGCCGGTGGGCATGGTGGCTTCGGAGTCTGATGCATTGTACTGGATAGCGAGGTTGGCCATGTGTCGCAGATATCGTAACGTATAGGTGGCTGCTGACAAGTGCTCAGTAGTCGGGGTGGAGGAGGATTTGCTGAGCATGGAGACGGTGAATGCGAGGTCTGGCCGAGTGCATAGCATTAGCCACACCAGACTGCCAACAATTGACTGATACCGTTGTTTACCATCTGAGTCAAGAGTCTTTGCTGTGCTGTTTGTCGGATTTAACTCTGGATCTGATCTTTGCAGCTTACTTCCAGTAGGCTGTGGTCTCCAGTGGCCGTTGCAGTAGGGAAAAACCATTTGTCACAAGCAGCTTCCTGACAGCGCGCTGTTGGTGGATATGCAGTATCCATCGTGATCGGTCACGCTCCATCTCTATACAGAGGAAGCAGCGAACTGGGCCGAGGTCGGTCATCTTGTACTTGGCGCAGAGGAGGTGCTTGATTGTGGTGACTCGGTTGGCCGACGGAGAGAAGAGTAGCATGTCATCAACATGCAGCAGTAGAATTATTGGTGTGTCGTTTTTGAGCTGATTGCTTGGAATTCCAGATGGCCAGTGGGGAATCGGTTCGATTGGTTAAGGTGATGCTTGCCGAGAGAAAGACAATCAGACTGTACTCGCATCGCTGGAGACCGAGAGGTCTGAGAAAGTGGTCAATATGCTCATACCTGAGACAGGGGCCTGCTTAAGTCCGTAAAGCGACTTTCTCAGCTTGCAGACTTGAGGTTTGTCTGCCTCAATACCCTGCAGCAGAGCCATATAGATGTCACCGTCAACTTTGGGATTCAGGAAGGTGGTGACAACATCCATTTGTTTGAATTCCCAGTCGTGGACAACAGTGAGGGCTAGCATCATACGTAGGCTTTGCAACGTTGCTACTGGAGTAAAAGTTTCTTCGAAGTCAACCCCCGCCTGCTGTTCAAAGCCTCGGATAACAAGCCTGGCCTTATACCGAATGCCACCTCCTGGCAACTCCTTGGTCTTGAAGACTTACTTGGAGCTAATGGGTGTGACACTGGCTGGAACGTCTTCCAGCCCGACATAGTCCCAGGTTGAGATTTGAGCCAAAGATCTGAGTTCCTCATCAACCGCATCAGACCATTTCTGGCCAAACCTCAGGTGTGCAATGGCTTCCCAGTAGGACACCGGATCTGCAGAATCCATTGGTTCCTCTTCCACCCGGATCCGGTGGGCGACCTCTCTAGGTCTCTTCCGAAGATCATACCGGCCAGTGTTTCCTTCCAAATCAGTCCGCTCGAGGCACTCAGTCTGAGTCCGACCGCCAAGGCGTCGAGTCGGAGTCTGCCCGAGGAATTGAGTTCACTCGAGACGCTGAGTCTGAGTCCGACCGCCGAGGCGTCGAGTCCGAGTCCGCCCGAGGAATTGAGTTTGCTGAAGGAATTGAGTTTGCTCGAGGAATTGAGTTTGCTCGAGGCGCCAAGTCCGAGTCCGACCGCCAAGACGTCGAGTCCGAGTACGCGCGAGGAATTGAGTTTGCTCGTGGCGCTGAGTCCGATACTGACCGCCGAGGCGTCGAGTCCGAGTCCGCCCAAGGAATTGAGTTTGCTCGAGGAATTGAGTTTGCTCGAGGAATTGAGTTTGCTCGAGGTGCCGAGTCCGAGTCCGACTGCAGAGGTGTCGAATCCGAGTCCGCCTGAGGAATTGAGTTTGCTCGAGGAATTGAGTTTGTTCGAGGAATTGAGTTTGCTCGAGGAATTGAGTTTGCTGGAGGAATTGAGTTTGCTTGAGGCGCCGAGTCCGAGTCCGAATGCTGAGGCATCGAGTGCGAGTCCGCCTGAGGAATTGAGTTCGCTTGAGGTGCCAAGTCCGAGTCTGACCGCCGTGGCATTGGGTCCGATTATCGTAGCATCAAGTCCGATTGTCGTGGCATCAAGTCCGAGTACCATGGCATCGAGTCTGACCATTGTGGTAATGAGTCCGTCTGAGATGAGTCGACATCCATTCCGGACGACAAGTCCACATCCACCCTTCAGGCCTTCCACAGTTGTGGTGAAGTATATGAGTACATGTCCATTTATTAGTATTGAAGGGTCAACGATATCTGACTTGCCACTGATGGGGGTCTTGTATCGGTTCTTGGCTTCGCTGTTGATGCCGTCCTAGTATCAACATCAGCTTTTTGTGGATATTGGCTCCACATCAATGGCAGTCTCACCATCGATATCGGTCTCGCCATAATTCTTGCGATTTTCCACTCTTGGTACGCCGGCCGGGGCAGTGATAGCAGCTTCTGAGGACATCCACCTGCTTGACGGATCTGCTTAATCCGGTTGCACTTCCACCCAGATCCGGGTGGATGTAGTTTATGTCTGAGCAGCGAGACTGTTCTGAAACTGGGTATTTCAGTAGATGTCTTCATGTCTGGAATGAATACTCAGCTTTTGGAATGGATTCCACATATGGTCTTTGTTCAATCGGTATCTCAGTGGAGAGCCGACTTAGCAGCAAAGGCGATTCAGTAGCAAAACCGAAAACCACTGGAGTAGTGATTATGCTGAAGTCGCTAAATCCATTGAAATGGCCGTATCCACAGTAGCCTTCAAACGCGCTACAGTAGCGGAAATCTCCGCGTGGTTCTCTGTTGGTCGACAGCTTCTTTTTCGGATGGCTCGTAGGATGGCTTGTAGGACCGCTCGGTCTCATAGGCTGGCTCGTAGAATCGCTTATAGAATCGCTTGTGGAATCGTATGTAGAATCGTTCATATTATTGCTCGTAGGATCACTCGTAGGATCACTTGTGGGATCACTTGTGAGATCGCTGGTGGAATTGCTCGTGGGGTCACCATATCCAAAGGTCCTTCAGCTAGTAGGCCAACGCTTCGCTCGGATGACAACCGACTGATGGTGACTGATGAATGGTTGCACCATTCAATGCGTAAGGCTCAAGTCTGGGCAGTCGCGTTGGCTGGTAGGCCCCTCTATGCCGAGAATAGTGATGCGTTGTCTGGTTGGCAATGTTGTCAGATGCGATGCAGCTCCAAAAAGTTAAGGCTTAAAAAACAAGAGTGCAAGGATGAGACGCAGAAGTGAGGCACAAAGCGGCATATACGGTGGGTGCGATTATCGATGGGTATCGGATTGGCAGAGCGTTCAATCCGGGCTCATAACCTGTTGGAATATAGGGATCGATAGAGATGAAGATAGTGAATTGATTGTATTACAGTATTATGCGGGCACAAGATCTCTCTATATACAGGAAGGCCGTTAGAACAAAGGATGGAAGACTGCCCCCCCTGAGTCGGTGCTCGGGGACTCAGTCATGTTCGGACGCCTCCTCATCTCCGGACGCCTCCTCATCTCCGGACGCCTCCTCATCTCCGGATGCCTCCTCATCTCTCATGTCCGGATGCCTCCTCATCTCCAGATGCCACCTTATTCTGACAGTCCACAAGGCAGACGCTGTTGGAATATATGGATCGATAAACGTGAAGATTGTATTCCAGTATTATGCAGGCACAAGATCTCTCTATATACAGGAAGGCCGTCAGGACAAAGGACGGAAGACTGTCCCCCCGAGCCGGTGCTCGGGGACTCAGTCATGTCCGGACGGCTCCTCATCTCTGCACGCCTCCTCATCTCCGGACACCTCCTCATCTCGGGACGCCTCCTCATCTCCGGACGCCTCCTTATTCTGACACTTCCCCTCGTACGGAAGATGCAAAGGAACACAGGAGAGAATGAGAGAAACAGAATCCTCGGATGCCTCGTTAAAACTCGTAACCGTGTAAAAAACCCTTTGAGGGAGAAACCACGGACATAGGAGAAAGAGTGCATCCTCCAAAGAAA
>Ga0307516_10003272_pt1 | contig 20974 bp, 25 predicted proteins | sample 19_EM_MG_FD_203310 | JGI IMG/M metagenome (GOLD analysis project Ga0307516, IMG submission 203310) | Populus trichocarpa ectomycorrhiza microbial communities from riparian zone in the Pacific Northwest, United States - 19_EM | ecosystem: Host-associated > Plants > Roots > Unclassified | place...
TCCTCCCTCTCAGTTCCGACATCCTTTTCTCTCCTATTAATTTTACCTTCACCTTCCCCTGTGCATATTCGAATTTGTTACCCGATCATGGCATGGGATCTGCATCATCCGCAACTCTCGTTTTACAGATTTGTATTTGGAAGTTTGGGTAGAAGTTTAAGTATATGTTCCCTTAGACATCAACACGCCTTCGCGCGATGGATCCCGAGTGACCGTGATGGTTCAACGTCCAATTGTGAGGGTATTTCAGGTAGGTATACCGTGTGCGAGAGTACAAGATGCTGTGATTATGGTAATACGAGTCAATGAGAAGATTAGGGATATTTCCCACGTCAATGGGGTATCACATCCTGATGGGTCAATTGCGGCGGTACCTCCAATATACCATCCGTCGGTTCGCGCCCGTCTCTGGAATCCGATTCTGGGTCAGCTCCTTGAGAAGACCCAGAGATCGTGGCCCACTTACGAATGACGGGTCTCTGCGGGTCTATCCGCACGGGCCTCTAGAACAGCTCGCAGCCTTTCCGCATGTTGAACCCCAAGCGCGAGTTCAGATGAAATCTTGACAAGGTTCCCAATCGCAGTTGCTGCCTCTGGGTTATGCCGAACAACAAACTCCGTGGACCTCACGATATCCTCCATCTGGTTTTCAACCACACCGACGGGTAGAACCGAAGTCCAAATGGTTCCTATCCACCAAGTGAGCTTCTCCCACCCCCGTTCTGTTTCGAGGAAGCGGACGAGGTCCATTTTGGGTAGATCGGGGCTAAGGTAATGCCGATCCCGCGCTGCCAACTCCGCGGCGGCTCGCCAATAACGTAGCGGGATAGCCCTTCTTCCTTCGGGGGAGCCCAGAGCGTCGAACAAAAAGTCTCGTAATTCTGGGGCGCGGAACATCGCTTCGTCCTCGATTCGGTCCAAGAGGGCGATTAGGTTTGATAGTCCGACCCGTTTGAAGTCCGCGTATTTCATGCGACCGAGAGCCCGGAACACTAAGTGTTGTAGCCGTGATCCGAAGTGTTCGAGGTGGGCGAGATCCACGAGACGTCCAGTGTGCTGGGCCAGGTCGCCGAACCCTGTCGGAACGGGACTTGTGCACCAAGCGCATAAGAAGTCTCCGATCACCCCTTCGTCCCTGCTGGAAAAGACGAGCGGAATCATCCGAAGATGGTGAGGCGAGAGGATGGTCGGCTGTGTTGGAATGGTATCGAATCTGCGGTAGCCGATGCGAAGGCAAGCAAATAATAGGTTTCTATGTGGACCAAGGTCCTCATTGTAATGGCAAATGGCGGAGCACCAGTCATAGGCCAATTGCCGGCCGAAGGTGAAGTAACCCTCTAAGTGTACCAGGCTTTCGATGATCCCAGAAAGCCGGTGATTACAAGGGTGAGGCGGATTGGCAGCTGCGGTGACTGCCCGAGAGAAGTGGGATGATATTTCTTTCAGGGAGGCGCTAGGTTGAAAGGAGCAAGTCCATAAGGAAGAGGCGCGTGATGCCGTTTCGTGGACTTACGATTTGTCGTCTACGAGCAGGACTTCTTCATTGACCGGCCAGTTGAGTGAGACGCAAGCGGTCATCAATATGTTTGCAACCGCTGGGGCGGGGAGGTGGAGCTTCTGTCGCAGCAGCAAGGCTGGGAGGAACAAAACCCGTTCGTAGTTCTCCCGCCTCGCCCATTCGAGGTGAAGCAGCAGATCGGAAACCCAGATCGTGTGAGATACAGAAATCCCAGTGAAATCCTCCTCAGAAATCGGTGGCTCGTCACGATGGGAGAACGCATATAGCAAAGAAAGGATGGATCGCAGGTCGTGGTCATCGACGGCGTTGATGATCCATCTCGAAGGGGGTGGAAGTGGAAGTCGTGTGTCCGCCAAAGCGTCTGATCTGGCCCATGCAAGAACGTACAATCTGCCAATAACTCTTGCAGAATCGTACGCGCGACTCCTCACCCCCGGGTGAACCTTTCCATCAAACCCAAAACACCCGACGAGCACTACATTGAGGGCCTCGTATGACGGTTGCAAGTCGACACCATCGTCGTACCACCGAATCGTACAGGCCAACCTGAGTGCCGAATCATTCGCTTCTTGGTCGGTTATTCGGTTGAGAATCCAATTGATGCAGCGCGCGTCGGCGCGGTTCATTGAACGGGGGAGGAACAGGTTTTGCTCCTTCAAAATCGGACCGAGGTTCCAGAGCTGACTGGTATAGACCGGCGTAACGTGACCAGGTAGCAGCGTTTGGCGCGGTAGGATTCCGAGTTCTCTCGTCGCCTGCGCTAAAGCCGCGTACCGATGGAGAGCCATTGAAAAGATTGTCTTGATCCTGGAGATAGACACCCGTATTCGGAAGTAGAGGTATCCAAGGGTTCGACCGAAGTTGCGCAGGCGTCGTCGTATTCCGAGCGACGGAAGGGAGGATACCAGGCGTCCAAAAGTCCTGTGAACGCCAAGTGCTCGAAGTGCGAGGGAGGCCGGAGTTTGGAATGGGCATTCGTATGAGGATGTACCAGCGACCACGATCAAGATGAAGAATCCCATACCAAACGCGGTGAGGCCAAGTATCGTGCAGGCGACCGACACATTGATCGTCCACATATACCGCGACAGTCCGACGGCAAGTAGTAGTAACGCGATCTGCAACATCACGGGCAGGCTCTCGATAAAGAATTCAAATGGCCACTTTTCGATCCCGTTCCGTTTCCGTTGCCTATCCCCACAACGCTCCGCAATCGATCCTCCGGTATCGCGTAGGTACCTGTTCAACCACTGCTTGCCCAACATGGCGACGAAAGCGGCCAACAGGGATAACACCAGACTCGCATACAAGAGGTCAGTGACGAGGACGATTTCTTGGGCTGGACCAGACCACGCGGTGGGCGGGGCGGGGAGTTCCCCGAGAGGTACGGAGTGGTTGAGGGTGAGGAGGATGGCTCTGAGGTAGGCAGCAGTCATATCGTTCGGGTCTGGTTCCAGTTTCGTTTGGATGTCGATCACGAACGATGAGCTGACAGCTGAAAACAAGCCAGCCTCGGAGCTCCGTCAATTCAGCAATTCAAAGATGAGAGAGTCAGGAGCCTCACGAAAACGAGCGTTGTGTTGAGATCTTCGTCGTACTTCTTTACATAGTTGGTGTCGTACTCGGTCGATTCTCGTTTGTAGACCGTGTAAAAGTCCGTTCGGGCTTCGTCGCTTTTCAGCGGAGGCATAAACAACCTCAAAGCATCCTGTATGCTGTACCGGGTGAGTTCTATAACAAGGCGATCCGCTCACGCGACGTACCTACCATTGACGGTCTATCCTCGGCGAAGGAGACCCTTCACATTTATCGCACATGGCAATGGTGAGCGAGCGGTCATACACAGAACAACGAGGGTTCTTTGACACGGCGTCTAACACAAGTGAGTCCACCAGCCACTGGGCGCTGAACACGAGAAGCTTACCCCAGCAGGATGGGATGACCAATCGAGGTCTTGAAGAAGGCTCGATCGAATCGATCGCGAACTGCGGAGTGACGGCCAGCGTCAAAAAAGTTCAAAAGTTCAACACACCGGCCAATCCTCGTTCGAAATTTAACATTGAATACATGGTGCTTTGCGGTACAAATAATTCCGACCGTTCGTCCCGGACGCAAGTCGAGAGGGCTTACATTAAATAGGATACATCGGATGAGCCAGTGGCTCTCGAGGTCTAGCTTGGGGTGCGGTTGGTACCCTTCAACTCGTTCAGTTTAACTTCTCGTTCTCTCTACAAGTGGTTTAGTGTTAGCCGGTTTGATCGCCTGTAACGCCAACCGCTTACATTGTCAACGGCCATCCAGCCCCTTAGCACCTCGACCTCCTTCCTCTTATCCTTGACCCAATCCGTCACCCGCTCCGAATGCCTCCTACTCATCTCGCGGTGATTCTCCCTAGATCTCACCTCGGCCCTGGCTTTCTCAGCGTCCGCAACCGCCTGGTCCACTTTCCCCTGGGCCTTGACTCGAAACTTGTTCAGTTCCGCCTGAACCTTCGCAAGTCGAGCCGCAATGTCCGCCTCGACCTTTTCGAGCTCCGCCCTGGCCCTCACTACAGCAATATCCGCTTCGTGGTATTTTTGAAGCGATTTAATGTGCGAGGCGTGAACGGCGGTTTCCTCCTGCATTCAGAGGGGAATGTTCGTCCTTCAGCCCCAACGAACGGTCAAATGAAAGAATGGGGTACCTTGACAGCAACCCGTTGCATTCTCTGAATACCCTTCAATTCTTGAATCGCAGCTTTGAGGGAATTCTTCTCGGTCTTCGCTTCCGACTCGACGATCTTGGAGATCCTCTTCGACACCGCCACTGCACGAACAAACCCGTAAGCGACAAACCATCAGACGAAAAAAATCAGATGCATCAACGTACACTCCTCCTTCTGGATTTTTATTGTCTGCTTCCTCGTCAATGCGCTTTCCGCTATCGTGACCCGTTCTTGGAACCCAGATTGCAACTCGTCCTCGATATCGTGCTCGGGGGCAGCCATGACGGCACCAGTCCCAAACGCCCCTCCGGCATCCCCAATGGATGCGTTCGGTGGAACAGTCACCATGTCGAACACAGGGCCCCGGCTAGAACGGAACGAACGCTGGGAAGACCTACTGGTGGACCTCACGTTCCCCCTCGTGCTGCCATTGGCAAGGTTTTCAGTCCGTTTCCCCTTGGTACTCCGACGTTTGACGAGTTTTGACGGGCTCCTCTTCACACTGACCTTCCGTGGCAATTCTGCCGGAGAGGAGCTGCTGGCTGGGTCCTCGCCTTCGGGAATCATGTTCGTATACAAAACGGGGACGGATCGAAGACTTGTTTCGTCAGTCCCGCCCCCATGTTCCTCCGAACGAGACAAAGACCTCTTGCGGGCAGAGGCAGGACTGGACACATCGTACATGGACCCACTTGCCTGTCGGCTCATCTCCGCAGCGCTTTCGGCCTGGAGAGGGTACGATTGTCGCGGGAGTCCAGAAGCGAGTAGTACGGCTTCGCCATGTGTTGAATCGTCAGCCCTCAACGTGTTCTTATCATCTTCGCCGTCGCCGATGCTGGTATCCCCGTTGATGAGGATAGGGTGGGGGTTCTGTGCGGGGTCTGTAGGAATAGGTGCGCTGATGTTTTGTTTGATCCCCCGTTCAGAGGAGCTAGACCGGCTTCGGGCACGAGGCCGACTGAAGAGTGAACTCATGGAGGGCATGCTGTCGAAGTAGAGGGAGGTGGAGGAGGGGTTGGACGAAGAGAAAGGAGGAGAGGTTGGTCGTCCGTCCTGCGGCGCGGTGGTGTAGAGAGCCATGGATATATGAGCGGGCAAAAAAAAACACAAAAAGGAGTTAATATTTGAATGCCAGCGACACGCCACTTTGAAATAACGCCTTGTCCTTGCGGCGCTTCTTTTCGATCGATTCGCCCATTGGGAAGCTCCCGAGCATGGTCTTAGAAGTGACGTCATGACCCTTGACTCGAAACATCCTCGTGAGTGAAACCCGGTTGGAACTAGACCGCGGCGGGATAGTATAGATCAGGAAAGTATAAGCATAAGACGGAGAGTAGAATTACAGGAAGTATGGATAGAATGCAACGGAGAGGGGGGAAAGTATCGAGGGGAAAAACCAATCATGCGCCATTCATCCTCGGACGAATCATGCTCAGGCCCACGTCCTTCCCCTTGAGCATCCTGGCAGCCCAATCACCGAAGACCAACCCCCACAGGACACCGATGTACATGGCACCACCGTTCTATATGGGTGGTCAATCATCCACGCCCCCCAAATGAAAACCATCAAACTTACCTTGCCATTGGTCACCAGAATCATCTCTGGACCTGTCTTGTAATTTTTCCGAGGCTCCGAACCACCGAGCACGCTCAAGATGTTGGCCGTAATGACTGATGCGTGACCAGATGCCTTGAAAAGTTGCTTCTGCTCGTTCCAATCGAGGATATCGCCAATGGCGAAGATTGACGGGTGGGACTTGAGTTGCAGCGTAGGAAGAACTCTGACGTGTTTGCGCGTGGTCACCGCGTCTTGACCGAGCGACTCAGCGATCATCCCAGTATTCGGGACGGGACCAGGAGTCACGGCCTGGGTGAAAGGTCAGCTATTATGGCCGCCTACCGGTACGTATGCGAAAGAGCTACTTACGACAATGCCAGCGTTGATCTTCTCTCCAGACCTGAAGACCAATTCTCCAGACCCAGAAGGTGGGAACTTGTCGGCGTGTTCGCCCAAGATGAGGTCGATCTTGCGCGCGCGCAACTTAGACTCCATGGATCTGCGGAACCTGTCTGAGTAGGCGTCGTTGAGGAGCTTATCGTTCCCGTGGACGATGGTGATTTTCTTGTCCTGGAATGAGAAGTCAGTATTGAGTCTCCCAACACCGGCGTGCGTGGAATTGCGCTCACCGGGTATTCGTCGCGGAGCTCCCCAGAAAGTTCTGCAGAGCCAGTGGTTGTCAGCCCGGAGGGTAGTGTGTAAGGAACGTCCTACTCACCAACACCAACAGCGCCACCTCCAACGATCACGACGTTCTCTGCGGACTTAAAGCGCTGTTGCCATTGAGATACAAACTGACGAATGTCGGCGTCGCTCTCTGGGAAATCGACGGGTCCGGCCCATTTGGATCCGGTCGCCAACACGAGGACTGAGAAACAGGGGATATGTCAGAGAACGGCGAACGCCACAGTCAGAGTCGCGTACTTCTGTAAGGCAGAACCTCGCCCCCGGACAACTCGAGCTCGCCACCCGTGCCATTGCTATTCGGGACAATCTTCTCGACCTTGGCCTTCTTGACAGTTCCCTTCCCGGTTGGGAAGAACTTGTCATAGTTGAAGAAGTAGTTGTCCATGGCCCCCTTCTCGTTGGAGACGGACATGCGCGCGCCACCAAGCATCCAAACGAGGTAAGGACGAGCCTCTACGACGACAAGGTCGTATTTGGAGTGGTCGAGCTTAGCAGAAAGCTCTTTCGCCAAGACAGTGCCAGCGAGACCACCGCCGATGATGACCACGTTCTCCTTCGCGGATAACTTCGACATATAGACTTCTTCGATGGATTAGGGATGTGTGGGGTTTAAAGTGTGGGTGCGAGAGGTGCTCAGAAGAGTGGAGAGTGGGTAGGAGGAGGGGTGAGGGGGGGAAATAAAGCTGAATTAGGTGCGTTGGACCATCCTCGACCAGCAGCGCGAGGGTATATATAGTCCGATATAGGTTGAGATTCAGCGGGATTAGCAAGCTTCGCGATTGAGTAGTCACCAAGCGGGTGTCATCTCGAGCGCGACCAGGTTCATGGTAACAGTAAGCAAAGTCAATGGCGGCATGCAGCGATCGATCCCTCCGTAAGACGCATTACACGATCGACGACCTTGGCGCCCATCGCTGAGTAATCGCTTTTACTTACACACAGCGAATTTCAGGCCAACGTAGACGAGCAAAGGGCGGCTGCTTGGATTGACCGTCGCTCGCGCGAGCATTGTAAATCCAAAAATCGGCCGCGACTCGGAAGAAGTGAATTCTTCATCACTTCGCAGTGTCCGCAGTCACCACGCGGCGGTCAAACTTACTGACGTAGCCCATGAGGCAGATGGTAAGAGGCCTATAAGGGACCCCACAGCATAGGTTACCGCCATATTTATTGTACATGCAGTCCATACACACGTCAAGATTCGGCCGCAGAAGTACATAAAAAACATTGTCACCGTCCCAAGCCCCTATTTCGTACACGGGAAGGAAAATCAGCAGATAAAGTAAATGCTCGTGTCCTGGAACACGGCGTCAGCTACCGGCAAAGGAACTACGAAGACTTCGTTCGACTCACGATTGGATGAGACGCGGCGAGCTGAGGCTTTTGGCTGTACTTCGATCTGAGGATATCGCGAATGCCATTCAAAAGCTGCTGGTAACTCAGATTCTTGTTTTGAGACAGAACAGCGATGAACGCCTGGGGTTTGGGACGTAAGAAGGTGTGTCATCAGATGGACGCGAAAGAAAAGGAAACCCACGTGACTCATAGCGCCAGTAGCTTGTCCAGCCTCCACTGTGTCCGCGCTGGTTTGAGAATCCTTGCAACCACTCCAGGAGATCTGCAACAGCGAATGAGTAACTTTAAAGCTTGTTGCCACCAGAAACGGGGCTTACCACATCAGCAGGGCTGGTCCTCGTCTTCTTCGTGTAGGCGTCCGCCTTCTGAGCCCCTCCGCCAGCCGCCCTAAGAATTCCCATCCCGCCCTTGAGCACCCCTCCCATATCTTTCTTGGCGTAGGAGGAGAACACGCCCATCAGTCCTTGACCGATGTCGGCGGCCAAGTTTGGTTCCTTCATCTTCCCCTCGGTAGAGTACATATATGGAAGATCTAGAGAGCATCTTAGAATCGACCGTGGCACAGGGGCGCGGTTACAGACCAAGGGAGGAACCAGAGTGGCAACAATCGAAGATGGCAGTCAGCCTGCACCCTTGAGGGAGGGGCTTGACCATAATCTCGTGCAGTTGCTACAATCGGGACATGTCAGATGAGCGCGTGAGGTGAGACAGAATGCGCACATCATCGACGATGTGACCGCCAGTCTTGTAGTCCACGGGGTAGATCACTGTGCACAACGATACGTGATTGGCTCGAGGCGATCAAACCTTTGCGTGAATACCTTCGTCATAGCCATCCTCCTCATCTCCATCGCGATCTTTGGTCTGGCCACCATGTCCGGAAACTGAATAGAGATAGGTAACGTAATGAACGCAGAGATGAGAGATCAACGTACAGTGGAAGAAGAGGGAATCGTTGGGTTTTGCGTCACGAACTAACCACCGCATGGCCTCCATCTGATTCGAGAGATAACTCAGGAACCGATATCGTTACGTTATCCGCACGAACTTACGATATTACGCGTAGTGGGGATCTGTCTAGGGTTCTTCGCATCGTCTGTGAGCATGACGATGTCTTCCTCCTTGTACCCGTAAGTCGCTGTATGGGCTTTCATTTAGACCAAGTGAACAAATACGACCTCGCCGGAGTTACGTACTGCACAAGAACCGCTTGACATTCAAAGCATCGTTAATGCATCCCTTGAGCTCAGCCTCCTGCCCGCGGTAATTAATCCCAATCTACGTCACCAGAGGGTTCAGTTGATGAACTAAGCGAAGTGAGACAAAAGAGGGATAGCGAAGAACGCTTACGCAAAGCGCCTTCTTCTTTCCGTTGCACTGCGAGTACTGATACGCAAACTGATGACCCTGGGGTCCCGTGTATTGGCGGTCAAAGGAAGGCATATGAGGTTGAGCATCTTCGGAACGCATATAATCAGCGTCACGCGGCGCGCAGTCCCGTCCTGTTTGAAATACTCACTGTTTGGAGGGTTAGCGGGGCGGTTTCCCGGAATCGGAGGTTGGCCCTGGGAATGGGGAGGGCCGGTAGGCGGTTTGTTTACGTTTGGGCCGGGGTAACCGCCAGTGTTCTGGTTGAAGGGACCGGGTCCATGTTGCCCTTGGTGTCCAGGATAGCCATCTCTGGACGGCATGGGAGGAGGAGGACCAGAAGGCGGGTTCCATTGGTTTTGGCTCGGAGGTGGCTGGTACTGATTGGGGGGCGGGCCAGCGGGAGAAGGATACTGGCCCGGGGCCGGCCCGGAGGGGGGTGGATAGCCTTGATTGGGCGGTGGAAAGCTTGGGGGAGGGTACTGGCTCGGGAAGCCTCCTGGGTTCGGGAACCTGTGAAAAGTAAACGATCAATCACCTCTCGTACGCTTGGAAGTAGAATGTCACCGCGACGCACGCGTTCTGGGGTGGGCCCTGCGGAGGGGGGTACGATGGTGCATATCCCGAGTGGAAGGGGGGCGGCGTGTCCTGGCTCATGGGCATGCCAAATCCACCACTGAGATAATGAAAACCCAATCTGTGTTATCACCAACAACGAGGACGGAGAGAAGAGGTAATCCTTACGGAGATGGAAAGCTGGGGACGTGGAGATCATGAGCATCCGTTCCGGAAATTCGTAACAAATGAAACCACGACGCACACAGGGGCCGCGCCGTAGCCTCCAGGAGGTGGATAAGGCGCGTTGTTGTTTCCTGGATAACCGGCGTTGTCGTTGTTCCACATCGCAGCTGACTTCGTGGAGAGTGATGAGAAAGGGGCGAAGGGCGCGCCCGGTGCGTTTGCGCCCTTAAGTATATCGCTGCGGGTCACCGCCACCAGACTGGCACCGCCCACCATCAACGCCGACAATCATCATTCTCGTGGCGCAGTGGGCTCAAAATCCTCATATTTCTCCTCTGTTGAGTCGAGAACGCTCGGCTGATGTTCTGGAATCGATAACTCAAGTGGATGTTATCCATGGGGAACGCCTGCGTTCTCCACCCTGGATAATTGCTTACGGATGCTGCTGATCCGTCCGACTCTGATGGTCTGCCTCGCCTCTTCCTCATGGCCTCGACTAAGATGGCAGACCCTGGCCGGCAGAAAAAACGTATCTTTTCGTGGGCCATTGACGCCACGCAGCTTCCGTAAGGCTTCCGACGATTAAAAGCACACCGGGACCGTCAGCGATGGCGTATCTCCCCCTCCTCCCCGTCTCACAAGATCTCTCTGGTTTCTCTCGGTCCTCCTTATTCTTATACCTATCATGCCTGCTCCCCCCCAGACCCAATTCCAGTGGGAAGGTCTCGACAAGTTCTTCCCCCGCGACTCTTCACCTTCACTCCCCTTCCGCTCGACTCCACCACACAAAGACCATCCGCTTCCGTTTTCGTCATCGCCGCCCTCGTCCGAGGAGGACGACTACTACTCCCCGAGTACACCACCTGACACTCATGTGTCCTTAGACAGCGTCTGGGAGAGCGTGCGGAAAGCGAAGGAGCAATCGATGGCTGCTCAGCCTTCCAAGATCAAGTCCCTCGAACGACACCGTGGGCCGCCTACACCACCACAACTCTCAACACGGACGTCAGAGCCTTACCAGACCTTCAAGCAGCCGACAAAATTACAAAAAGGAAAATCCTAGTGAGTTGGCTCTCCCCGTATCCCCATTCCTTCCCCTCCCGCACCCAACCCCCGCTTCTCTCCCTCCCCCGTGTTAGTCACATCAGCCGCAATCACCCCCCTCGTATTTCCGGACCGTGATCCTCATCGATCCCTTTCTCCCCTAATCTAGCGTAAAGCACCGAGAGTCCGCCGATGGCCTGACGGTGACATCTATTTTCGACCTCCCGCGGGTCGAGAAGGATGACATGCACGTCAGCTTCCAAGGGAATAGGCTCGTCGTCTCGTGGCGGATAGTTAAGATTACGGAGCGTGAGGAGCCCCTCGATGGCGACGATCTCGGGTCTGGTACCCGTATCCTGAGGGAGCTTGAACACAAGAAGTACTGCCGGACCATCCCACTGCCAGAAGGGACAAAGGTACGTCTCACCCCTTATGGATCTTATCCCCCATATTGATCTCGACCCTTCACAGTTCGAAGAGATCCGGGCCGCTCGCGATGGCCGCCACCTCGTCCTTACCTACCCCAACGTCTCAACACCCCGAGCAAGCCCCACCGTCAACGACACATTATGATCATCTTTCCTGGAACCCTGGCCTACACCTCGGGCTGGCGTCTGCCTGCCACTCGATTCCTCATCACCGATTGATTCGATGATCGATTATCTTGGGTTTTGGCCGTTTCCGGCCTTCATCGCCCTCATCCACCGCGTTGTCGTCATAGTACGGCATCCCTATTCATGCTTTTCGGGCTCTCAGGTCCACCTTCATTATTGTATACGACATAATTGCATATTACAACAGCAGGGCTTTGTAACTTCTTCAGTCTTTACTGACGAGCGCATTTGTACCCACCCCCGCCACAGTCACGAAATGAAACGAGTAACCCGCCACGATCGCACAGGTGCTGAAGTAGAGAACGATGTTTAGTGGGTTTTCAAAGTCCAGCGAAGAAACTAAGGTCGTCTGATTTGCTGGCACCTGCCCCGGGCCGAACGTCGACGCTGGGGGTGCCCTCGCCCTTCCACACGCTCTCGACCTCAACAGGGGGTTGCGTCTGGAACAACTTTCGGAATTTGTTTGCTCCATTCGGCCGCCTGGGCCTTCTCGTAATCACCCTCCCAAATCCATCCACCGAACGAGACGGTCCAGATTCACCCAAAGTAGACAATATCCGCCCGAGTTGTGGGGAAGGGGCGGGGCGAGACGGACCGCTGGAAGCGGTCACTTCCTTCGAGGTGTCAATGGCCTCCCCGTCCTGTTCATCTCCCTCCGCTTCGGCTTGGAGTTTGCTCCTCACCTCTGACTCGACTTGATGAACGTTGCACGCCAGACGATAAGAGTGTGACTCGAGAGGTTTCGAATCCTCAACCCTGCCAGGAGAATCAGCAGGTTGACTCGCTGCAGGAGAGCGCCGGGCGCCTTCGCCTTGCCTCATATCTGGTTCCCAAACACTTGTAATAATGTGGAGCTGCACCCCTTGGCGCTCAATACGATCCTGCACGTTTCCTCGGAGGGGCCCGGAGGGATCGTGAGAACCAGATGGAGAACCAGCCCCGAATCGACGTTGATCCACGTTTTCTGCCTCCTCCCGTCCCTTCAGTTTCTTCCCATCGTTCGACCCCAAACCGCCGGGGGCCATCTCTCCATTGTCATCAGTAGTGTGAGACCGGGTCGAGACCGTGATCGGAGGTACCAAGGCGTCTGCTGCCCGAGGTTCGCGTTCCACGTCACTTTCAACAGGGGGGACACGATCACGCAACGTGTGTTCAAGGGAACGAGGGTGTGATTGAACAAAGAGCGAATGTGGCGGGGAGAATGGGGGTGGTGAGGAGGATGGTTGGGAAATGTGGTTACTCGGCTCAGGACTGACGTGCCTCGCAAGGTTTGGATCCGATGAGTTGGGTACCAAAACAACCGGGTGATCATCCGGTTTGTCGTCTTCAGGATCAGGAGCTAGTGGGGAGGAGAAACGAACTTTCCGACTGGAGAAGTTCTTCTGGGATTCAGAACGTGAAGGATTCGTCACAGCAACTCCACTAGCTCTAGCTCTGCCACTGTAACTTGGGGCCGGTAGGTTGTGATTAGAGGCATAGATCGTGGGGTTCAGTGTCCCCGATTCAAATTCATGTTCTGATCCAGGTTCAGAGTTTGGGGAGGTGATTTCTTCGGCGGATATTATCGGTATCACGGTGACTTCCGGGTGGGTCTGCAGCCCTGGTAGCCCACGTTGTAAACGTGGTCTAGATCAGAAACCAGCAAGAAAGCGTCAGTCAGATAAGCAAGGCGACAGGATTAGACTGGAATAGTACCGGCTTCTCGGAACTGGATGTCCTCGGGAGGTTGGTATCGGAGTTGAACTCAGCGGGGTGAGCGGAAGCTTAGGATACCTCCCACGTATCCGAGCTGAGGGGGAGCCTTGGACCGGACGGCCTTTCCTTCTTGGTGTTACTGTGGAAGTCGGCATTTGAATACCAAGTTTGGATAGGGCTAGCGCGCCTTCCCAGGCGGTCATTGGTTTTCGAGGGTGTTGCCCCAATTCTAGGTCAACTGGGGCACTTCCCAGCGAAGACTCACAAGGGAATGGCTGAGTCTTGGACGGATGAACAAGATTACGCCGCCGGACGGTCGCCGGGGCATTCTGGGTTATACCGCCCATAGGCCCCAGATCCAACCGGCACTGTGGTTTCCTTCCATCCTCGAGAAAGTCGTCGTCCACATCGACGTGGGCGAGCAACGCAGCTCGTACGAGATCGTCCGTGACCGCCTTCGGCTTTTGAGACCGAGCCCGGTACGCCTTTCCTTTCACGAGGACCGTCTTGACACGAGAAGAATGAGACCTAGTCCTTCGCTTCCTCCGAGAAGCAGTACTCGTCAGGGGCTGTGTTATCGTCGGCGGAGACTGTTCCTCAGGATGGTGGCTCGTAGGCGAAGCATCACGGGGGGTGTTACCAGGGTCTACGTGCTTCAGTTTCCGGCGTTTTCGACCCCCACGGGCACTCTTGCGCAGAAATCCTTCGACAGTCAGCGTCGGAGTGGGTGTTGGAGAGCCACCGGATTTCGGAGGTGTCCTCGGCGGAGGTTGGTCGTCAACCTCCATCGGTGGGTGAAATTGGGGTTGATTGTACAGGATCTCGTAGTTCTCTGAGGACGCAGATCGAGGTTCTGCAGTTTCAGAACTGGGATTTGCGTCGACAGACGTGGGGGAGGATGGAACGTAGTAGCCAAGCCCCGGATCAGTGGCTACGCCTAGCCGCCTCCGCTTCCGTCGCACCTGGCAATCGATGCAGTCTGCTCAGTTTCCACCACGCCCTCTTGGGCGAACAATACTCACAAGAAACTCTCCAGATATACGCGATTCCAAAGGCTGCACGTCGTCATTCATCTCGCGGACGATGGTGGTGGAGGGCAAGGTGGGGTTGTGACTTTGAATCCCGGCCAAGTGTTCCCAGTCAGATTATCGCGCGCCTTCCAAATAAGGAACGGTGATTTGGGCGACTCTGCTCGATTCACACGCGGACTCCAGAGGTTCCCTCCCCCCTCTTGCGAGGACGTTTAGTAGGTTTACACGGATTGGTTCAGTAGTAGACACCCAGTTTGATCGAACAAATGGCTTGTTATGTATCCACCACATGTCACACCCTACCATGGCAGTGGGCTCAGCATTGAACAGCTCGTGCATGCACTAGCTCGAGCCTTGGGCCCAGACACCCCGCCCAAAGGTAGGCATATCTACGACATCGCGTCATCAGCTCGACTTACCGTTGTTGAGATAATTCATCGAGTCAGGGTTGCAGAAGGTCTGATCCTTGGTACCCTGACACGACCCTGTTGTTTACCGCATTATGATTCACAGATTTCAGCCATCGAACGGGATCTCTCTGACATTTTACGAGCGACCAGGGTGGTTAAGAACACGTTGGTTCCCGTTAACAGGTTTCCACCAGAGATACTGTCGAGGGTTCTCAAACATCGCGACGACGAGGGACCCTAATCGAAGCCACGCACGTCTGCCAATATTGGCGTTCCACCCTGACCTCCAGTCCATCTTTTTGGGCCTATTTCCGGTTTCAGTCCAGCAATGATGCCGACCGTGCGCTCGCGTACCTCGAAAGGTCCAAGTCAGTGCCCCTTAATGTAGATAACCGCAAGTTCGCAGGGAACCCTCGCAGCGTTCCAGCACCTTGCTCCTCATATGGCAAGAATGAGATCCTGTCTCGTCGACGGCCTCAATATCGACGTTCATGGGATCTTCGCCCGCTTTCGCGACCCCGCCACATCCTTGACGTACCTAAAGATTCGTTCCCGAGGAGGTCTCGTAACCATCCCCGACACCCCTCTTGGCCTTCGCCCACCATTCGAATCCCACTCCCCGGTCCCCAACCTGACTACATTGTACCTATATATAGAGGGTGCCTTGGGGTTATGCATGAGTGCACTCTTCCGGTTCCTCTCCTGCTCCCCTCGGCTACGGAAGATTTGTATCACCGCCTACGGTGACGTGTCGTATGACATTGCCCCGGACCAAGTCATGTTGCTGGATTCTTTGGTGGAATTGGCATACACCTGTGCATCGGCCGACAAAATTTTACCCTGCCTGAGGTTGCCACGCCTTCAACGGCTTCATGTGGCACCCTCTTCGGGATCGGGTCGGGTGCAAAGGCTGGTCGACCTTCTGCCTAACGGTGGCCGCCTTCTCCTAGCGGGAGCGACCAAAATGTCGCACTTCTCCGACCCAACCTTATGCAAGGTCGACTTATCCGGGAAGGAGATCAATGCATCTCTCACCCGTGTTTCGCACCGCAGCAGACATACGACTACCGCCGACTGGTTCTCCGAAGGAACGTACATCCTGTTTGGACAGATAAAAGACCTGACCGTCGGAGGTCCGTCCGTCACCCCGAACGTCCCTATCAGCGTGTTCGAGAATATAAAGGTGCTCCGAGTAATCCTGGACGGTGTACCGTCTACTGAGGGATCCTGGCACTCACTGTTCCACGGGCGGGGTTCCTTGTCTGTTCCTACGAGATGTCTGGCACACTTCCAGGTCACCCCTGGGCCCACTCATAAGGCCAGCTAGGGAAAGGGAGACGGCTGGGCATCAGTAGGGTTGGTCCGTCTATTTACCAAAGACGAACCCGACCAGGATCACATGGAGGAGTTGAGCGAGCATGTTGGGGAGGTTCGGGTCATTGGGTGAATGAAAACGCAGTTTTAATGTCACTTCTGTTCCACCTCGACCACCCACGATGAGGTTCGAGGATCACGTCGAGGGCGCGAATGGGCAAACGAGAGTAGAATATTGGGTCGATCCCCGAACCACAACCTGAACCTATGCCGGTGGCACTGCGTCGGACCAGTGCCGGGATAGCCGATCATCCGAGCCGAACCGAGAAGCGATCGACCTTCCACAACCGGTCATTCACCCTACGACGCTCGGTCCCCCCTCTCGGTTATCAGATAAGCCCGCAAAATATCAATACGGCGATGGTCGAACCTACACAGCCCGAGGACCTTCCCCTCGACGCCAAAAAACGCAAACTCCAACGGCGGGCGTGCGATGTCTGTCGGCGGAGAAAAGGTCAGCCTCGATTCTCACTACGAAACCGTCCGCGCTAATTGCTATCCCCTCAAACTTTCCGCGTAGTACGCTGTACGTTTCGGCTTGACCCTTTCACTGCCTCGAATTGACCGGTATCTCGTGGTCCGCTGTTGCGTCTCTCGCTACCCCCTCCCTCCCTCAAAACAGGCGACGGGCCGTCCAAACCCGCAAACAGGTGTACCAATTGTGTCACCGGAAACCTCAGCTGCACGTACGCCGAACCCAAGGCGGTCGGTCCATTTCTCGTGCCGTTAGATCATCCACCTAACATTGGGTTCCCCAGAGACGCGCTCCTCGGCGGTCCGTATTCATCACATCCTTCGACCCACAAATTGAAATTCAACACCATGCTGTAGGCCTGCAGAAACCCTTGATACTCGGTTGGATAAGATGGAGAGGATGCTGAGCAATGTGACTCCACAACGCTTCCACCTCGTATGCTGACTCTGACGTTTATCCTAGGTATTCGCAGAAGGGGACTACGACACCGACCCACCGAGAAATGGTGGCCCAAGTAACTTCGCAATTACGACACCCGCACCACCCCTTCCGTTCCTCACTCCTGGCGTCGCTCCAAAAGTCGACGAAGACCAGTTGTCTGGTAGTGACGATGAAGCAGGCGCAGTGAAGCTCGTTTACGACATGCAGAGACTCGCAGTTGATTCCACTCACCAGAGATTCTTCGGAAAGAGTTCGAGTGCGGTGCTACTCACAACCGCAAGAGACATCAAGAAGAAGTATGCAGAAATCCATAACTACGGAGACCTACCGAAGACGTTTGGGGTCCAACGACGGGAGTTTTGGATGGCTCAACCTTGGGTTCAAACGAAGATAGAGTCCGCGAAGAACCAATACGAGTTTCCAGAGCAAGATCTCCTCTGGATGTTAATCGACAAGTATTTCATCCACGTCAACGCATTCCTCCCACTGCTCCATCGACCAACTTTCGAAAGCCATGTCTCGGATGAGCTACACCTCCGAAATGGTGGGTTTGGTGGCGTTGTCTCACTCGTGTGCGCATTAGGATCGCGATACACCGGTGATCCAAGAGTACTCCTGCCTGGGACACCGCATTCGGCATCGGCTGGGTGGGCGTGGTTCGACCAGGTTCAACTCATACGAAACTCCTGCCTTGCTCCAGCAAGTGTCCACGAGATTCAATCCTACAGCGTGCGTTTCAAGCCGTCCCCCACGTGGTCACGACGCTGAACCTCTTGCAGCTTGCGGGGAGTTATTTGATGGGTTGCTCATCACCCCAAGCTTGTTGGAACATTGTTGGTATTGGATTGCGGCTCATCCAGGACGTCGGTGCACATCGGAAGAAGGTGTACAAACCCAACCCGACCGTTAGCGATGAGTTGTGGAAGAGGGCATTTTGGTGTTTGGTGTACCAGGATCGGATTACCAGCGTGACAATGGGGAGGTCCCCCGCGCTTAATGACGAAGAGTAAGTTTTACTTTCTTGTCGAACCAAACCCGTTGAGTTGCTTACGGGTTCCTGGTACTTAGCTTTGACTTGGACCTGCCTGCAGACTGCGACGACGAGCACTGGACGCCAGCAGAAGGAGGCATTCCGTTCAAGCAGCCTCCTGGCATTCCGAGTACAATTACATTCTTCAACCTCTCGCACAGACTGAACCAGATCACTTCTTTTGCCATGCGCACAATCGTGAGTTATTGGCGCAACGTCTGGACTGTACTAACGCATTGTTCAAAGTATTCAATCAACCGGTCAAAGGTGCTGTTGGGTTACGTTGGACCCAAGTGGCAACAGGCTATCGTCGCACAGCTAGACTCCGCGCTGAACGAATGGGTCGATAGTATCCCGGACTACTGTAAGCCAGTTTTCTCCACCCCGACGGTCGGATTAATCCTTCCCGTTCAGTGCGCTGGGATCCTTCAAGGGAGAATGCCCAATTCTTCGATCAATCTGCCATTCTCTACGCATATTACTACCAAACGCAAATCCTCATCCACCGACCATTCATACCCAAACCCGACAAACCCTCACCGCTTTCCTTCCCCTCCCTGGCTATTTGCGCAAATGCCGCTAGGTCTTGCAGTCATGTGGTGGACCTCCAGAGGAGGAGAGGGAGCCGCGCGCTGCACCTTACCTCCATGCCCGCATTCAGCGCCGGGATCGTCTTGTTGGTGAATATTTGGGGAGCGAAGAAAGCGAGAGTGAGGTTTGACCACGTCAGAGAGATGGTGGATGTACATAAGTGCATGGAGGCATTGTTGGCCTGTGAGACGTTGTCAGTCTTGTTTGTTCCGTGCACTTGATGATTCTGACCCAGTTGGACCTTAGGTGCCATTTTGCCGGTCGGTTCTGGGACATTTTACTAGATCTTACGGAAGTAGGGAGCTTTCCAGAATCGCATGGGAGTCCATTGGTGAACAACAACAAGAGGGTCCACGGATCGGATGAACCGGCAGATCCCCCTCCGGAGAGCACGTCGGGGACGTCACCAAACAGTCGTGGCCCCATTGCGGGCTCCAAGCGGGCTTCCTTATCCCTCGGTTTAGCCGGCCGGGGTGCAACGAGCAGCGCAGATGCCCTTCCACCCACCTCGACTCCTACTCCTGGTCCCCAAGATACCCGAGGAGATCCAAGCATTCTCTGCGTGGCAGGTTCCGTATCTACCCCAGAGAAGGCTGGTGGTCTCGAAACCGGTAGTCCCTCGTCCACCGCTACTCTTACAGGGATATTCAGCGGTAGTGCCATACCGATCACGTCAAACGATCTAGGGAGGTTACCTCTGCATTATGGTGTCAAGTTCCCGATGGATTTCGACTTCCAGGCTATCGCGAATGGATGGAACACCTCCGGGCCCGGTCAAACTTCAACTAACCTTAGCCGAGAAAATCCGGGCCCCAGCCCCGGCCAAGGTGGAGGCATAGACCCTAGAGGTATTCAGAGCAGAGGGGTTCATGGCCTGTACCCTCCGCAAGAGCAACACCTGGAAGACCTCTTCCCATGGATTCCTTACACCGCGACGATCGGGGCTGGAGAAACCACGACCGACTCCGTCCCAACTTTGTCCACTGGAGCGGCCCAGACCAGGCCGAATGCAGCACCGACATACGTCGCAGCGGAACCCAGCCAAACCAAACCAATTGCAGACCGGTTAGACTCTACGATCTCGTCATTCTTCGGAGACGTCCCTTCGACATCTTCGACCGCGCTTGGGCTGATGGCTGGTTCGCTACCTGAACCAGCGTCAAATGCAAGTGAGAACCACACGGACCTGTTCAGTACTCTGTTCCCGCCTTCACATCCTCCGACCGACATCGACATCCACACACCCCAGACGGTGCAGACTACCCAACAACATCACGGAGGGCACGACGGACAGGGATACAGGAGCCTCCCAGTTGACGCACAAGCGTACTTGCATGGGTGGTCGAACACGCCGCAAGCTTTTGAGTAAGTGACCCCCCCTTGCTGCGCCACCCTGGTGCTCACCTCGTTTTCGCATTTTTAGGTGGGGGGATTGGGGCAATTATGTGGATAATGTGGGGGATTTGAGGGGGATTGGGGCGGATTTGTCTGACTTGTATCAACACAACCAAAACTCGCCTACGTGACCCGTTCAGCCATTCGATGCTTGTAATTCGGAAGCGGGTGTGTTCAATTCTTTGGACGATTGTAATCATTCTTTTTATTTCCATGATGTGGTCGCGTATTGCAGTTGCAGTACCCATGGACTCGCTGTCCAAAAGCGATTGTCTAAGAGGGTTCTATGTCTATGTCGTGACTGGAGGTACATGTTCTGACTGAGACTCTCTCCCCCATCATGCATCAGCGCTTATCGATTACCGCTCAGCGCCAGTGCCGACGCTCTCGGGGTCCAAGCGGAATTACTGGGTATTGGAATCTTTGAACGCAACATACAGGGGTACGCCTGCCCACCCCTTTGATACCTCTCTACAAACACGAGGCGACATCCACCACCGAAATAGACGAACTGGGTCGGACTGGCTGTGAGTGGCCGCCGCCTGGAGTAGTGGTCCTAGAACGTTTCAGCTCCCCCGGATACTCAGGGTGTTTTAATTGGCAGGCTCTTCGGACCTCGGGGATGAGGTCACCAGTGATACCATTGACGGTTGGCCTATGAGATTGTGGCTTTATATTTGGGGTGTATTGCTTATCGCCAAACAGGACTCGATGTTACCACTCCATTGAAAGGCGCGCCATGAGTCTCCCCATATTTTTGCTATCATGGGACTTTTCCATGAGCTGCAGCCTTTCTGCACCAAACTATCGACCTCTTGTTCCGATCCGTTGTGCGGCCCCTTTGGAAAGAAAAAGCCTACAGTTTCAAACTGCAGCATCACGGTACCCGGGTTGTCTTTGTGGATCCAGGCGTAAACCTCTAAGGGGACTTCAATGAGGAC